>Ga0315309_1002357_pt1 | contig 11031 bp, 9 predicted proteins | sample TDP4_MG_FD_203080 | JGI IMG/M metagenome (GOLD analysis project Ga0315309, IMG submission 203080) | Freshwater sediment microbial communities from Lake Towuti, South Sulawesi, Indonesia - TDP4 | ecosystem: Environmental > Aquatic > Freshwater > Lake > Sediment | place: Indonesia: South Sulawesi...
GAAGAGACGTAATCGGACAAGCGCAGACAGGAACAGGAAAGACCGCTGCTTTCGGCGTCCCCATGCTTGAGCGACTGAGACGCGACGACAGACATGTCCAAGCGCTAGTCCTAGTGCCCACACGAGAACTCGCACTGCAAGTTGCAGATCACATCAACCAATTCGGCAAACACACGCCGTTAAGGGCATTAGCCATCTACGGAGGCGAATCAATTCAAAAACAAATATATGCCTTGCAGCGAGGCATCCAAATAGTGGTGGGCACACCAGGTCGAGTAATCGACCACTTGAAACGAGGAACACTCAGACTGAGCACAGTGAAAATTGCTGTTCTGGACGAAGCCGACAGAATGCTTGACATGGGCTTCAGAGACGACATCGACTACATACTAGCCAAAGTGCCCAGAGACCGCCAGTTAAGCCTCTTCTCCGCTACAATCGACTACTCCACGATGGAAATCTCGCATCGATACATGAAAAACCCTGAAAAAATCCTAGTGAGCAAAGACGAGATCGCCCTTCCACAGATCACTCAACTCTACACAATCGTGAACCCAAGAAACAAATTCGATGTCCTATGCAAGTTAATAGACAAAGAAAACATCAAACGAGCCATAGTGTTCTGCAAAACCAAGCACGGCACAGCCAGACTCGGCGACAACCTACGTTACAACGGCTACAACGCAGAAGCCATACACGCCGATCTAAGTCAAGCCCAAAGAGAAGCTATAGTTAAAGCGTTCAGAGACCACCGAATCCAGTTGCTGATAGCCACAGACGTTGCAGCAAGAGGTCTAGACATCGAGGGCATCACACACATCATAAACTACGACGTACCCTTCGACGCATTGATGTACTTCCACAGAATAGGACGAACAGCCAGAGTTGGAAAAGAAGGCACAGCCATAACACTCGTAGCCTACAGCGAACTCTCAGAATTCGAAAAGATACAAACGCTAACGAAGACAAAAATCGAAGAAATGGAATCTTGAGCAACCACACACTTGCTACAAGCGGCTCACGCGGAGACAAGCTTTTTCACATGCTTAAATAAGCAGTCAGACACAATATGTAAAGCAACTCTCTTGATACTTGCACATTGCTGTAACCCAAAAAGAATAGAGACTGATTGAATGAGAAACAAGACATCGATTGCTGATTATCTCTACTTTCTCTCAACTAAGTACAATGTCGGCTGTGACAGCCTCTCCAAGGGGCTACTTCATGCACGGGAAAACAGCGAAGTTACCTGCGGAAAACTGACGATTGAATGCCGCCTCAAAACACACAGCCGCGACGTCTTTCTCATAACAAATGGCTACCAAGTAGTTGCACAGTTTTCACTTCCCAAGTTCTTTCTAGATCAACCAAACCCCATCGGAGCCTCAAAATGCAACTACCTACAGAGAAAAGTGACAGTCAAAGAGGCTCAAGAAATTCCCAGAAACATCGCAGATCTACGCTTCGGAATGAAACACGTAAACGTCAAAGCACGCGTTCTCTCTGTTCCCAAACCCACTCTAGTGTTCACCCGTTTCGGCGAGTACGCTCGCGTCACCAATGCTCTAATAGCAGATGAAACCGGAGCCATCAAACTATGCCTGTGGAATGAAAAAATCAACATGGTTTCAGTTGATTCAGTCATCCAGATTGAAAACGCAAGCGTCTCAAAGTTTCACGGCGAAAAGCAATTGAAACTCGGAAAAACCGGAAGACTACACGTTGTTGAAGACAACCGCTTCCCTTCACTGAGGCAAACACAGACAGCGGTTAGCTGAGAAACGCATCACCGCCCTGTAGACACACAACAAAAGATTCGATGCTGGTCAAAAAGATGCGTGTTCTGTTCTTTTGATTATTTCATTCTGGAGTTCTGCGCTCAGGTCGACGAAGTAGTCGCTGTATCCTGCGACTCTTATTATCAGGTTTCTGTATCTTTCTGGGTGCTTCTGCGCGTCGCGTAGCATCTCAGAGCTAATCACATTGAATTGGATGTGGTGACCGTCCAGTTTGAAGTAAGTTCGTATTAGGCTGCCCAGCTTTTCTAACCCTTCTTCGTCCGCTAGCAGTTGCGGCGTGAACTTTTGGTTTAGAAGGGTTCCACCAGTCTTTGCATGGTCAATTTTCGCGCAGGATTTTATCACTGCGGTCGGTCCTTTCCTGTCGGCTCCTTGCACTGGTGATATGCCTTCTGAGAGGGGTTCACCCGCTTTTCTTCCATCCGGGGTGGCTCCAACAGCTTTTCCAAAGTAGATGTGCACTGTTGTAGGTAAGAAGTTGATTCTGTAGCATCCGCCTTTAGTGTTGGGTTTTCCTTCTACGGCGTTGTAGTAGGCTTCAAAGATGGCTTTCGTGATGTCGTCTGCATAGTCGTCGTCATTCCCATACTTGGGGGTTCTGTTGAGAAGTCTTTGGCGCAGGGTTTCATAGCTGTTGAAGTCTGCTTTTAACGCTTTGATCAGTTCAGTCATTGTGATGGTTTTTTCGTCGAAAACGTTGTGTTTGACAGCGGCAAGCGAGTCTGTGGCTGTTCCCAATCCCACGCCTTGAATGTAATTCGTGTTGTATCGTGCGCCACCGTCGTTATAGTCCTTCCCTTTTGTTATGCAGTCATCTATGAGAAGCGACAGGAAAGGCACGGGCAGGTGTTCTGCATACAGTCTCTCTATCGTGTGGTTGCCTTCGATCTTGACGTCAACAAAATGGTTAAGCTGCTTCTTGAATGCCTCAAAAAGCTCAACGTAGGAGCGAAATTCTGCTGGATCGCCAGTTTCAAGTCCGATTCTCTTGCCTGTTTTCGGGTCTAAGCCGTTGTTCAAGGTGATTTCGAGGACTTTGACAAGGTTGAGGTATCCTGTAAGGATGTAGCATTCCGTGCCAAATGCTCCTGTTTCGACGCAGCCGCTTGCTCCTCCGTTTCTCGCGTCCTCGATTCGCTTTCCTTGTCTCAACAATTCTTGAATGATGACATCTGTGTTGAACACTGAGGGCTGTCCGAACCCGGTGCGTATGATTCCAAGCGCTCTTTTCAGAAATCTGTCTGGCGTCTTTTTGCTGATCTGCACCATAGAGCTGGGTTGAGTAAGTCTCATCTCATCAACTACATCCAGTATTAAGTATGAAAGCTCGTTCACCGCGTCTGACCCGTCAGCTTTGACGCCGCCCGTGTTTATCAGGGCAAAATCTGTGTAAGTGCTGCTTTCTTCAGCTGTGACCCCTACTTTTGGCGGTGCTGGGTGATTGTTGAACTTTATCCACAGCGCTTGCAGAAGTTCTTTGGCTTTTTCTCTTGTCAGGACGCCGTTTTGCAGGTCTTTTTCATAGAAAGGATAGAGATGTTGATCAAGCCTTCCAGGGTTGAACGCGTCCCACGGGTTGACCTCTGTTATGACTCCGAGGTGGACAAACCAGTAATATTGCAGGGCTTCCCAAAAATCACGTGGCGCGTGAGCTGGAACATCGGCGCAGATTGCAGCTATTTTTTCTAACTCTTTGCGTCTGTTGGGGTTCTTTTCTTTTCCCGCTAATTTCTTAGCTGCGTTTGAATGTCGTTGTGCGTAGCGTATGAGCGCGTCAGCGGCGATTTCCATCGCTTTCAGTTCTTCCATTTTCTTATGCGCCGCTGGGTCAGTTGTGGAATCGAGTTTGCACATGCTGGCTTTGATTTCTTGCTTGAGGTCTGTCAAGCCTTTCTTGTAGATCTTGTCGCCGAGAACAGTGTGCCCTGGGGCCCTTTGCTCAAGGAACTCAGTGAACACACCAGCTTGGTAAGCAGCTTTCCATTCGTCGGACATCTGGCTGAAGATAATGTCTCTTATTGATTTGTTTCTCCAGAACGGGATGATTTCTTGAGCGTAAATTCGTCTGGTCTTCTTGTCTACTGCATACGGGATTTTCTTTCTTTTGTCAAGGATTTCGAGGTCTTCTAGGCTGTGGCAGCAAATTTCCGGATAAGTTGGAGTTGCTTTGGGCGCTGGTCCTCTTTCGCCTACGATCAGCTCTCCTTCATCGATGAGGATTTTCTTTTCTTCCAGCAAGTATTTGAATGCGAGCGCTCTTGCAACAGGTGTGGAGACGTTTTTTGCAGCGCTACTTTGGTAGAATTCAGTCAGAAGAACCGCTCTCTCTGGGCTTATGCATGGTTTGCAGTCGATGCTTTGCTTCCTGAGTTTTCCTATCCTCGTGCGCACCTTATCTTCCTCCAGTCTTCACTGTCAGCCCGAAGGTTTCGAGTTCTTCTCTAATTGCTTTCATTTTTTCATTCGATGGTGTTTGAATTCGCCCCAGCTTGTATTGCCTGCCTAGGTTCTTGTATTTGTCAGCTGCTGTTCGATGGTAGGGTAAAAGGCTCACCTGTTGCACGTGAGATAGTGAGGATAAGAATTCGCCAATTTTCGTGATGTTTTTTAGGTCGTCGTTTATGTTGGTGATGATGGGCAGGCTGATGGCTATGTTGCTCTCGTTCTGTGCGAGTTTCTTCAGGTTGTCGAAGATCGGTCTGTTTGATACGCCTGTGTATTTTCTGTGCTTTGCGTCGTCCATCAGTTTGATGTCGTAGAGGAAGAGGCTGACTTTTCGGCGGATTCGGTTAAGAATCGGGTAGGATGCGTATCCGCTTGTGTCCAACGCAGTGTGGATTTCTCTCTTATTGAGTTCGTTTAGAAGTGCGTTCAGGAAATCGGGTTGTAGAAGTGGTTCTCCGCCCGAAAGTGTGACACCGCCATGTGACTCCTCATAGAAAGCTGTGTCTTTCTCTGTTTCTGTGAGTATGTCCTTGACGGTCACGGTTTTTCCTGCTATTGAAAGGGCTTCGGTGGGGCAATTTTGCGTGCAGATGCCGCATGCGCTGCATTTTTGTCTGTGTACCAATATCGTATTAGAAGTAAGTGTTAGGGCGTTTCTGCGGCAGTTCTGTAAGCATTCGCCGCATTTGTCACATCTGCTTTGTCTGTAAATCAGCTCTGGCTTTGGGTTTTGGCTTTCAGGGTTGTGGCACCACCAGCATCTTAGAGGGCATCCTTTGAAATAGATCGTTGTGCGTATTCCAGGTCCGTCGTGGATAGCGTATTTCTCGATGTCGAATATGATGCCCTTTTTCATCGGTGCCTTGACCACTGAATGGTGAAAGAAGGTCAAGCGTTTATTTATTCAATTCGGAGCGTGCTTGGTGGTGACAAATCGTGCTTAGTGTCATCATCATCCATGTTAAAAGTGTTGACGGTCTGCGATAGAACCTGTGCGCAAAATTTTATGAACTTAAGATTCTTCTTGTTCAGTGGCTAGAAAGCGTTCGAAAATAGGATTTGAGAGCATGATCTATGAGAAGATAAAGAGCCGAAGAACGATTAGAAAATACGCGCAGAAGGATGTCCCTCAAGAAGTCTTGCTAAGATGCGTGGACGCTGCGAGGCTTTCGCCTTCGGGCGCCAACCGTCAACCGTTGAAGTACATCATAGTCAACGATCAAGAGTTGACAAAAGAAGTATTCAACACGTTGAGTTGGGCTGGATATCTACCAGGTTATCAACCCGGCGAACACGAAATGCCGAGGGCTTACATTGTCATAATCTTGGACAAAAGCATTCGTGAGAACTCAGGTCATGATGCAGGCATAGCTGCAATGAGCATTTCCATGGTTGCGTACGACGAGGGTCTAGGGTCTTGCATTCTTGGCGCCGTTAATAGAGAAAAACTGAAGGGAATATTGAACGTGCCGGATAGCCTCGATATCGTTCTAGTAGTTGCTCTTGGGTATCCAGGCGAAAGCCCTGTAGCGGACAAGGTGAAGGATGGAGACATGAAATACTGGCTTGACGAGAACGGAGTATTACACGTTCCGAAGAGAGATCTTGAAGAAGTAGTCAAATGGAATAGATACTAACTCTGCGGAATTCTGAAATGGACTGGAGGTGCTTAGACGAACTCTTGAATGAAGGCAGAAAGACTCTCCTGATTCTAATGGTGCTCCTAGTTTGCACATTTCTACCAACTTTCACTACTGTGCCTTTTGCTCAACAAGACAGCCCACTTGTCATCAAAGAGGTCTTCGTGCAAACTTCTGTTATGTACTTGTGGCTCAGCCCGATAATTCATGTTATCACCATTGTCCTTCTTGTTGCCTTGTATCGATACGGATCAAGAGTGGGCACAGTCGCTGACGCCTTTTTCGGAACTCTGTTTCTATTTTTTGCGTTTGGCAATCATATTGCTGTGACTGAAAACTATGGGCTTGTCGTGTTAACGGGCAATTTGGTTCCCATTTTCATCGTGGGTTTGTTCTGGATATGGGAAGTCTATAAACCTCGTAACGAGTATGTCTTTGAGAGACTTCCAGCATGGAGATACTGGGTGTTACCCTTTGTTTTCTTGGCTTTTTGGTCTCCGATAAACGCTGAGCTGAGCCCAGACTTCAATCCGTTACTGCTGCTGACGTCTTCCTTCGGGGTAATGTACTGCCCCACCACACCATTCATAATAGCCATTTTAACCTTGATCTACCCAAACGTCAACATGTATGTTCTCAGGATCACAAGTTTTGCGGGGCTACTAATCGGTCTGTTTAACGCCATATCATTTTTCATAATGCCGGGCTACACTCTGTGGAATTTGGTCCTTCACACGCCACTCATTTTCATTTCAATATACGGTCTGCTTATTCCAGTTCTAGTCAAGAAGGATCTTCCTATGACAACATTGCAGAAACAAAAAAGAGGATTTGCAGAGAGTCCGCTCGTGGGGCGCACGGTGCTCTCTTTTTGAGTCCTTCGCGGGTTTATTTTCACTCATGTCTCTCTGTTCATGTTGTTGTGTGTTTGATGGGTTGCTTTATTACTGATTGTGTCGAGCGCCTATCAGAAGTTAAAGGATGTGAGTTTGCTTGGGTTTCGAGTTGGAGAAGCTTGACGGCGTTGGTTCTGCTACTGCTGGTAAGCTTCGTTCTGCTGGCATTACGACTGTTGAGGCTGTGGCTGTGACTCCGCCCAGGGAGATTGCTGAGAAGACTGGGATAGGGTTTAACACCGTGCTTAACATTGTTGACGCGGCTAGGAGGCTGGTCTTTTCTGACTTTACGACGGCTGAGGACTTGTGGAAGAAGCGACAGGATATGTGTAAGTGCTCGACCGGTTCCAAGAATTTGGATAAGCTCTTGGGTGGTGGCATTGAGACTCAGGCTTTGACTGAGTTTATTGGCGAGTTTGGTTCTGGCAAGACGCAAGCGTGTTTGATGTTGTCGATTATGTGCCAGCTTCCAGCGGAGAAGGGTGGGCTGGGCGGCAACGCGGTGTATATTGACACTGAGGGGGCTTTTGTGCCTGAGCGGGTTTTTGAGATCGCTAACGCGTTGGGTTTGGATCCTCATCAGGCTTTGGGGAACATCTTCTTAGCTCGGGCGTATAATAGTAGTCATCAGTCTTTGTTGATTGAGCATTTGTCGAAGTTTTGTCCTGAGAACAACGTGAAGCTGGTGGTTGTAGATTCGATGATCAGTCATTTCAGGGGCGAGTACATTGGCAGGGAGAATCTCTCGGAACGTCAGCAAGAACTCAATAACCAGTTGCACAGGTTGTTGAGGTTGACTGAAGCCTTCAACTTGGCCGTGGTGGTTACGAATCAGGTTCAGGCTAATCCTACTGCGTTTTTTGGTGATCCGAATAAGCCGGCTGGTGGCAACGTGATGGCCCATGCATGCACGCATCGGGTTTATCTTAGGAAGGGCGGCAAAGGCACGAGGATCGCTACGATTATTGATTCTCCGTCTCTGCCCGAGGGTAAGGTTCGGTTCAAGATTACGCAGAAAGGTATTGAAGACGCGCAAGATGGCGGCGATGAGAGTCCAGAGGACAAGGTTTAGGGCAGTTTCTGTACTAATGCCTTTCATGTTGGCGTTGTGGATGCGGGGGCAAGGTTGGACAGTTGTAGTTGAACATGCAAACGCAGACTGTTTGTAGATGGTCTGAATTTTCATGAGTCGTTAACTTTCGCTTGGAAATCGTAATAACACCGAGCTGGTTTCTGCTTTGGAAGTAGTAGTCAACGAACACGTGGCGCAGACTACTACTTCTATGTTGTGGAAGGTGTGGTTGCATAGGTGTTTGTCTGGGTTATCGGTGGGCGCTTGGAGTTGCTATGACTGTGTGTTTCTCTTTGGGTAGTCGTTTTTGAGCTTCGTTCATGAGCCACTCGGTGAGGATTTGGCATTGGTTTGGGTTGCAGTTTTCTGGGTAGGCGCGTGTGGGTTCTAATATGATGCATTTGTAGCATGGTATTTCGGATAGAAGGTCGAGTCTTTGCGTCATGTGGATTCGCTAGGCGTATTGAATGTTGGTGTCTTATCTTATGGTTTATGAATTTGCTGGTATTAGGGAAAGTAATTATCTGGATTGCTGATTATTGTTCGTGTGCCAAGATAATTATCAGTGGTGAAGGGTTGTGGCGACAAAGCTGCTGTATTTGTGTGATAGTTACTTGAGGGAATTTGAAGCCAGAGTTGAACGGGTAAGCGGCGATCATGTGGTTTTGGACCAGACTGGTTTTCACCCGTTAACAGGCGGTGTTGGCTGTGATGTTGGCTGTTTGGTTAAGGATGATTCCAAGTTACGTGTGGTTCGCGTTGAGATTGACAGGGCAACGAAAGAGGTTAGTCATGTGCTTGAGGCACAGCCGAGCGGTTTTGGTCAAGGTGATGTAGTTAAGGGCGTGATTGATTGGGATAGGCGCTACTGCTTGATGCGGTTGCATACAGCTGCGCATTTGATTGCAGCTGTTATGTACAGGGATTACAATGCGTTGATTACTGGTGGACAGGTGGATGTGGATCAGGCTAAGTTGGATTTCAATCTGCCGCGCACTGATCGGGAAGTGTTTGAAGACGCGGTTAGGAAGGCTAATGAAGAAGCAGCAAAGCGAGTGGAGTTGAGGGTTTATTTCCTGAGTCGAGAGGAAGCGTTGAAGGTGCCCGGCGTGGTGAAGTTGGCTGAGCGTATGCCACCTGAAGAACGAGAACTGCGCATAGTGGAGATTCCTGGCATCGATCTGCAAGCGGATGGAGGGCCACATGTCAAGAACACAGGCGAGATAAGCGAGATTCAACTGTTGAAGATAGAGAACAAGGGCAAGAACCAGAGAAGAATCTACTTCAACACAAAATGAAGTCAGCTATGGGGCGTGTAAATCCTAGGTATCTCGCTGTAATGTGCTTAGCTGGTGGCTTTTTCTTTCATTGTTAGTAGGTAGTTGGCTAGTATTGAGAAAGTTACGGGTTGATAATGTTTCGAAGAAAGGCTTATCATGAATGTGTCAAACGCGGCTAACTCTGCAAAAGGAACCTCCCGTGTGGCCTTCACAAACCTCACGAAATCAGAATAATTCTCATGCAGTGAAATAACTACTCTGTTGTATCCCAAACCTATTCCGTCAGCTGCCATCAGATAAGCAAATGGGTTCTCCTTCACGAATCCGTTGGCGAACTTCCATATCTTGCCAAGCTCCTCTTCGGTCAGTTCTCGTTTCAGCTTTACCAGCGTCACCGCCGCAATCTCAAAGCCCAGCTTACTAAAATCAGGTATGAACGTGTATTCCTTGATGTAGCCTTCCTTCTCCAACCTCGCCCTTACCCTGCTCACAGTAGGCTGAGAAACCCCCAACTTCACAGCTAATTCTCTATCACTTGCCTTACTATTCTTCATAAGCTCAGACAACAGCTTGAACTTGATGTCCTTCATATTCATCCACCAGCAATGTCTTTTATTGTAGTGTTATCGTTCAATAAAAAACTGTCTCCTCTGAAAGCACGACTTACTCCTGATCCGGCACCATGCCTTGTTGAGTCACAGAACACGCTTACGTCAAAGCGAAGTTCACAAAGGCATTAATAGCAAGACGAAAAAGGGCAATTGCCATTTACAATCCAAGGAGGAAAGCTGATTCATGATAGACGTGTACGTAAGAAAGCTAGACGACACATGGCTTGGCTTAGCTTACACTGAAGAAAAAATCGTAGCCACCGCTCTCAACTACACGAAAGAAACGGCGCTTAAAAGCCTCCTGAGAAGCCTTCCACCAAACGCGAACTGCCAAATCGTCGAGAAGGGATCAGATTTCGCGGAGAAAACGATTCTGACATTAAAGGAAGTGCACCTAGGCAGGCAAGAATTCAGAGATTTAACCCTAGCCACAGAGTATATTCCAGAACCATTAGTCGGCGTCCTGAGAGCCGCCGCGTCAATCCCAATCGGCTATGTAACATCATACGGCAACATCGCAAAAGCATCAGACACTGAACCCAAAACGGTCGGGCAAATTATGGCTTCGAATCCTCTCTACCCCATCGTGCCATGCCACCGAGTCGTAGGCTCAGACCTCTCACTCGTCGGCTACGGCGGAAGAAAAAGCCCTCAAGCCCTGAGGGCCAAACTGGCTCGACTAAACAAAGAACGCAAGGGCTACACGTCAGAGAAAGAAATCCAACTCAACAAAACAAAACTCACAGTGTATCCCGTGGAACGAGTAATTGAAAAAGCCAAAAAACAAGGACTACGTTTATCCGACAAACAACAGCACACGCTTACCAGTTATGCCCTAGACCATGCAAACTAGCCTTTGTATTCCTTCCACTGCCTGTCGATCCACCGAGAACCAAGGGAAAAGCTTGATAAACGCCTACGTGATTTGCGGGCGAGTCAACAAACTTCCATATTCGTCGTTACTATTTCACTCTGCGTTTGCATAGCATCTAGTTAGCTTAAGATTTTTTCTACTTCTTCCTTGTCCGCATCGATAACATAGTCAATCCCCGATGCTTTTGCAGCTTCTGGAGTTAAGGCAACAATATCATCTCTGGTGATGTGTTGAAGCGCGAATTTTCTGGCACCACACATTAATTGCTTTAGTCCTTGGGTCAGTCTCTGATTATAAGTATAGATGCCCATTGCACCTGTGGGTAGGTCTTTGAACTTTTCCCCGAACTTTTTCTTCAATCTGCTTGCTTCGACAAAAGCTGCCTCGATGGTGCCTCCATATCTTCCATAGTAG
>Ga0315309_1002359_pt1 | contig 11027 bp, 8 predicted proteins | sample TDP4_MG_FD_203080 | JGI IMG/M metagenome (GOLD analysis project Ga0315309, IMG submission 203080) | Freshwater sediment microbial communities from Lake Towuti, South Sulawesi, Indonesia - TDP4 | ecosystem: Environmental > Aquatic > Freshwater > Lake > Sediment | place: Indonesia: South Sulawesi...
GTTGAGAATAGAATCAAAAAGAGCGCTACTGTTCCAAATAGATGAGAGAGGCGCAGTGCTTGACACCATGAAAAAATGAATATCTCCCGTAGTTATGGTTTTCCATGACTAGGATAATCGCAAAGCAGTCCTGTTTCCATTGGATGTCTGCACAGCGCAGCCAAGAATGGTTTTAGACACCACAGGGAGAATATTCACAAGAAAGGGTGGAAAGTACTTCTCGTGTCTTCTGAAGAGTCTAGTCGAAGAAAGCGCGTTTCCTTTCGATTAGAATCATCCGTTTCTGTCAGGCGGTCATAGATCGTCTAAGACAGAGGCTTCCAGTCACACCTCTCATGCCCAGAATCGACAGCTACGTAAGAAAGTAGATTGGCTATAGCCTAAGTATGCGCCCTACGCGTGCTAACAACGAAAGGAAACGATGATTACTGAGAGCGTTGACGGGAAGTCGTGGTTAGTCTTATTACTCCACCCTTAAGTAATATCCATGACCAACCATGGTTCGTCTCTACGAGCGGATCTACAATAGAAAAGATCTGCTCAAGCGGATAGGTGATATGGATCAGCTCGGTGGAGTTAAGCTCTTAGAACTTTCAGAAGGCGTGGAACGCGGTGTAAGAGTTGCGTTAATCAGAACTGGCGAACTCAGCTTCTTGGTCTCTGTAGATAGGTGTATGGACGTTGTGAATGCTGAGTATAGGGGCATACCCTTAGGCTGGATTAGCCCGACCGGTATTGTGTCTCCTGGCTTCTATGAACCTGAAGGGTTAGGTTGGACTCGGGGCTTCCCAGGCGGACTATTGACGACATGCGGCTTGACTTACATGGGGGCGCCTACGGTTGACCAAGGCGAGCCTCTAGGCTTGCATGGTCGGATATCCTACATTCCAGCTAGATTGATTTACGCAGGCGGCCATTGGGAAGAAGACGAGTATGTTACCGCTCTCGTTGGTGAGGTGAGAGAGGCCAAGGTATTCGAGCCTAACATAGCGCTTAGACGCCGTATAGAGGCAAAGCTGGGCGAGAAGCATTTGACTATACACGACAAGGTTACGAATGATGGCTGGTGGACTCAACCATTAATGATACTTTATCACGTCAACATAGGATTCCCTGTCTTGAATAAGGGGTCCAGCCTCGTCTCGACATCTCGTCTATGTGTGGCTAGGGACGATAACGCTAAAGTCGACGCTGAAAAATTCGGTGAGTTCCATGAGCCTACGAGCGGCTACAAAGAGAAGGTATATTTCCACGATATGCTAGCGGACGCGGAGGGTTACGCATACTCTGCCATAGTAAATGAGAAGCTTCTAGATGGTATAGCCGTATATTTGAAGTACCGTAGAAGCGAGCTGCCTAGATTCATAGAGTGGAAGATGATGGGTGAAGGCACTTATGTGGTGGGTATGGAGCCTGCCAATGGGCTGGTCATGGGCAGAGACAAGGACAGGGGATGGGGAACCTTACAATATCTGAAGCCTCAAGAGACAAGAGAATTCCACCTTGAAATAGGCGTACTAGTAGGCGGGGAAGTCCAGAACTTTAGGGAGAAGATAAACAGCGTAACCAAAGGCGCGAAGTCCAAGATGATTGGAACGGTAGAAGAGTTCGTCGAAGTTACAAGAAGTCATGTTGGAAGACAGGATAGATTCGTCTAAGAGCGTGTTTCAAGACCATTATACGATACGCTGCCAAGAAGGGTTGGAAGACAGTTGAAGGTTCTCAGCAATATAACCTTACAATATGATATTGAGGAGCTGATGCGTTTTTGCCATTTAGACGTTTTCAGAGATAGGATAAGGGAGGTTGAGGCAGTTATCGACGAGAGCTACAGGCTCATAGATCCTAAAGCTGTGTATAAGACGGTTAAAATATCTGAGGTCAAAGGTAACCGACTGGTTCTGGAAGGAGGAAGTGTCTTTGAGAGTGAGCTTTTGGCGGAGAAGCTCAAGTGTACGTCTGAGATAGCGGTCTACGTAGCGACGATAGGGCCCGCCTTAGAGAGGAGGGTTACTGAGCTGGGACCCAAGGAACTGTCCAAATCTTTTATAATGGACTGCATTGGGACATACGCACTGCGTAAAGTGTCCGATATTATTCAAAAAGACTTTCAACCTGGCGGGGGAGAACGGTTATCCAAGTTCAGCCCTGGAGATACTGTCTACTGGGACATAAGGGAGCAGAAGGTTCTCTTCGACCTTCTGGACGCCAAGGAAGTGGAGAACGCTACAGGCGTAAGGTTGAATGAATCCTATATTATGATCCCTAGGAAGTCCGTCTCCGGCGTGATGGGCGATACTGAAGAGCAATTTCAGGAATGCCAGATCTGTAAGAGGAGATGTGAGTATAGGAGAGTCCCATTCAAAGGTTGAAAAGAAGTTGGAGAGTCTAGCCAGCAATGCGAGAGGTGAACTTTCGAATTCACAAGTCAAATATCTTAAGCGTCAAACGTTGAGCCAAATCTTCCTCTTTACTTTTCTGTTCTTGGTGTTGTTTCCAATTTCTCTATTTGGGATCAACATCTTCGTCGAAGCGTTAGGCGTAGGGGATCTTCCGATATGGGCTTTCATCTTTATGATGGCTATCTTCGGAGGTCTAGCCGCCTTGAGTTTCGGTATCGGCTATTTGGCCTTCGCTTCTATTCCTTACTACTTCAAGGTGCCAAAGCTCCGAGTCGAATATTTCGAAAGTGAGCCGATGAAGAAGACTTCCTTCTAGCAGTATTCGACGACCCTCCGTTCAACCGGTATGAGTATAAGATTTGGGTCGCCGATGATGATTGGTGCGGGTATAGTTCATGATCGAAAGTTCTACGCTTCGCCTTCAAGCCTCTTTTCCAAGATACCTGACTCGGGCTTTTGTCGCTTCTATTATGTGCGCAAGCCGTCGGTCCCGATGATCCTGGGACCGTTTCAGATAGTTGGCTTTGAAATCTTGAAGGCGCAAGGCTGAGAGGTCTTGAGTCCACTTTAGTCGATCGAGGAAGGCTTCCTGTACGCTATTGAGCGCTCTACGATTCAAATGCGTCTGGCAGCCTAAACCTTCTCTTGACTTTCTCAATAGGTTCGCCGAGAATCTCAATCTTGGCTAGGTCTCCGGTTCCGACACCCTTTGCCTCAGCCAAGGAGAGGTATCTAACCCGTCTAGGATCTATACCCATCACAGCCGAGCCCACGGCATCCGTAGCGACTATGTCCCTTCCAGACATCAGCAGGTCCATCTGTATAGGCTTGCCGTCCACTTCGTCTAGTTCTGAGCCGATCATGCCGTCGATTATATTGAACCTCGGCCTTATCAAAGACGCAAGGTCGGCGAGCCTCTCATTCAACTGACTGTGAATGATGCTCTTCGGAAGGACCGCTCCCATCAGATTCTTTATACACAGTGTAACAAGGGCCATGTGGTGTACCTTAAGTTTGGGGACGTTGATTATGCATGTGCTCTCCAACACCGTCTTGGCTATGCTGACTTTATGCAACGCCAAAGCATTCGGAACAGAGACCTCGACCCTCTCATCGTCATTCAGGTCGATAAGCCGCACACTATACTGCACAGCGATTTCCCTTATGCCGACCGCGTCGAATACTCTATCGGTATCTTCCGACCCTCCGTCTCCAACTGTGATCTCTCTACACCCACGTTCCTTGACGAACTCGATCAAAGCCTCAACCACATGGGAGTCCGTGGTCACGCCTGTTGAAGGATGTTTCGCACAGATGTAGTTCGGCTTTATCAAGACCTTGTCATTAGAGGCGACCAGCTCATTTGCACCTATCAACTCCAAACTTCTGCTGACCATCCCTTTCGGACTCTGGCCTTTCACAATAGCAACCTTCGCAGTTCCCATCATGAGCCTCTCCTTCCCACATCGATACTACGATAAGTCTATTCCGTCTAAATCCAAGAGAAGTGACAATAACATCTGCCTTGAAGCCACGTAGCCCCAGCCGATTTCTTCCAGAACTCTTTCTATCTCCTCATAATTCGGCTCTACTCTGGGGTCTTCTGATACCCATACATATCGAACAGTCCTCTCGCGATCCACAATAAAGATGGAGCGTTTAGCAGCCGTGTAGCCTTTCAGTCCTGCAAAGTCCTTCGCAGCAACGCCATATAGTGCTACGACTTCGCGATTGTAGTCGCTCAATAGAGGAAAGCTCAGTATGTTCCGCTCGGCGAAGGCTTTGTTCGAAAAAGGATCATTAACGCTAATTCCAATAACCTGAGCCTTCAGGTCGCTTAGCTTTGCGATAGAATCTCTGAAGGTGCACATCTCCTTCGTGCAAACGGAGGTGAAAGCCCCAGGATAGAAGGCTAGCACGACGTTCTTGTCAAGGAAATCGCCTAGCCTTCGAGGTTCCAAGTCGGTGTCAGGCAATGTGAAATCTGGCGCCGTTTGGCCAACACCTATCTTACCTTTCATCCCCATCAACGCAGCCCTATTACTTCGCGATCAAATCCCCATCCTGATTTATATTTCTGCGGTCTGTTATGATCGCACGTTGCTATGCGCCAAACTATAATAAGCAATTCTTGATATTACTTAGTCTTCATAGGAACAAAACAAGAGTTGATTAAAAATTGAAGAGAAAGAATAGTCTTACATTTGTTTCAGCAACAGTCCTGTCACTTCTAATTCTGTCAGCGATGACGAGCATAAACGTGCTACCTGCCGAGGCGCATAAAACTGGATATGTTTATCAGGCGTGGGCTCCAACGCCACCCACGATCGACGGTAGCATCGGAACCACAGAGTGGGCTAACGCTGCTACAGCATCCTTAACGCTCGGCGCCTATTCTGCAACGCTTTACGTAATGAACGATGCGACAAATCTGTATCTGGCATTCAAGATCAATGACCCAGACTATGAACATGGATCGGGAATGAGCAGCGATGCAATCCTCTTCAAGTTTGACAATGATAATGACGGCGTACATCCTGAAGATGGGGATGAATACCTCCTCTTGCGTGGCGACGGCTTTCATGACTCGTATATTTCAGATAGTAGTGTGTGGACTGATGAGGGCTACGGCGGGACCAGCGAAGGCTCAGGCGCAATGAGTGGTAGTGGAGGGTATAACTACTTCGAAATCTCGCACCCTCTCAATACGGCGGACAATGCTCATGACTTTAGTCTGACGACTGGAATGACGGTGGGGTTCAATTTGCAGTACTATGAACTTGGTACAGGTTTCAGCAGCAAATGGCCTGGGGACACGGGAAGTACTATGGGAGATATAGTTGTAGCTTCTGCTCCGCCTACTCTCTCAGCTTGGTGTTCAGTGGCCCCGACCATAGACGGAACGTTCGAAGCCACCGCGTGGCAAAGCGCTTCATGGGCCTCAATCGCGATCGGATGGAACTTCATCGGAGAGATATCGGTTATGAACGACGGTGAAAACCTGTATCTAGCTGTGAGGATTGCAGACAGCTCTCTGTCATCTGCGGACCGTCTCGTCGTAGGCTTCGACAATAACAATGATGGAATCCGTGCAACTGGGGACGATGGCCTTCAGTTGGACGGTAGCTCCAATTTCTATGACACGTACTATCCCGGCTCCATTCCCGTTAAGGCTGACACTGTTGATGGAGGAACCTCTGATGGCGAAGGAGCATGCTCCGGCATGGCCGGCTTCAACTACTTCGAGTTCAGGCATCCACTGGACTCTACTGATGACGCTCACGACTTCAGCTTGTCAGCTGGAGCCACGGTCGGATTCAAATTGCAATACATCGAGGCGTCGGGATACTGGGGGGACTGGCCTTCCTACAACCCTAAGAGTTGGGCGCATCTGTCTATTGCCTCAGCTCCAACATTCAACTTCGATGTAGCGGCATCACCCCCCTCTAGAAGTGTAGCGCAGGGCCAGTCGACAACATATTCGGTCTCAGTCAACCTTCTCAGTGGGACTACACAGACAGTAACTTTAAGCGTTTCCGGCCTGCCTTCGGGCGCAACGATCTCATTCGACCCAGCGTCAGGTAACCCGACGTTCACCTCAACGCTGACCGTGTCGGCAGCAGCAACCACTCCCACAGGCTCCTCAACCTTAACCATATCTGGCGTAGGTGGAGGCCTAACCAAGACGACTACGGTCACGCTTGAAGTAACCTCAGCCCCTACATTCGATTTCAGCATCTCCGCAACCCCACCTTCACAGACCGTGGTCATAGGCTCATCGACAACCTACACGGTTGAGGTCACCCTATTGAGCGGTACAGCTCAAAGCGTCTCTCTCAGTGTAACTGGAGCGCCTTCTGGAACCTCGACATCCCTCAGTGTGGGTTCCGGGAACCCGCCTTTCACATCGACTTTGACGGTTACAGCCTCAGCCTCTGCACCAGCCGGATCTTACACGCTGACTATAACGGGAACAGGGGGCGGCTTGACGCGGACAGCAACCGTTACGTTAGTAGTTGCTACAGCAGCACCAAGCTTCGACTTCAGCGTCTCCGCTTCACCATCCTCGCAGAGCGTGGTTCAAGGCCAATCCGTCACTTTCACAGTTACCGTCACACTCCTCACCGGCACAGCCCAGTCTGTGACACTCAGCATCTCGGGTCTTCCAGCTGGAGCGACTTCCTCTTTCAGTCCAGCGTCAGGAAACCCAACGTTCACCTCAACATTGACCGTGGCGACATCAACGTCAACCCCGACAGGCTCCTCCGCCTTGACCTTATCTGGTGTTGGTGGAGGATTGACCCGTACAGCTTCAGCCACGTTGACTGTTACCACAGCTACTAGCCCAACGCCTTCTCCAACTCCCTCTCCCGGCGGATGCTTGGTAGCGACCGCAACCTACGGATCTGAATTGTCACCCGAAGTTCAGTTCCTGCGGGGATTCAGAGACAGGCAGGTGCTAGCGACCTTCGCCGGAAGTGAGTTCATGAAAGCATTCAATGCATGGTACTACTCCTTCAGCCCAAGCGTCGCAAACTTCATCGCCAACAATCCGACAGTCAGAGCTGGGATGAAGATCCTGCTTTATCCTCTAGTTGGAATACTACACCTCTCAGCAAGTGCTTACGCGACGTTCAGCTTCAACCCTGAACTCGCCGTCTGCATGGCAGGGTTGGTGGCTAGCGGACTGATCGGCGTCGTCTACTTCTCTCCATTCGCGCTCGCGGTTCTAGCTGGCTTAAGGAGGACGAGAAGAGTGAGCTTCTCCATGAGAAACGTGTTCCCACTCGCATACATCTGGGCTGCAAGCGTAGGCTTCCTGATTCTGAGCGTTTTGACGTCATCGCCAGCTGCTATGATGGCTTCTTCAGCGATTTTCGTGTTGACAACGATAGGTCTAACGAGCCTCTCCACAGCACTGAAGATACTTCAGAGATTTCCTTAACCTATTCCTTTTTTCTATGGCTTCAGAAGATAGATGAGAATCTTTTCTCTATAGGCACATCTATTGGAATCTCAACTTGTGCGATTGATGATAGTTGTACGCCAAACTATAATAAGCAATTCCGGCGTTACTTAGTGTTCAAAAAGTCAAACCAAGGTCGATCAAATTTGAAGAGAAAAACCAGTCTTCTGCTAGCAACGACAGCTCTGTCACTTATTATCTTGTCATCCGTGCCTCTTGTCCGTGCACACGGCACAGTCGATCAAGCTTGGGATCCTGGTCCCGCGGCGGGAGGTAATGCTATAAAGTATCACTCTCCAATTGGCCAGTCATTCACACCCACGCTGAATAACCTTGTCGGCGTAGATGTCAATATCCTGAATGATCCTAGGCAGGATGCGGCTGAGATTACCTTCTCAGGCGGAGACTCAATCGACTATCACTCGCCGATAGGCCAATCCTTCAGACCCAGTTATCCTCTTTTCACAGGCTTCAGCGTATACCTAAAGAACACTGCCAGTGCAACCCGGGCAGTGACGATGAAGCTGCGGAGCGGCACGATTGGCGGCTCAATAATCGGCTCCAAGACTTTTTCTGTCTTGGGGTCGTCAGATTGGGCGTGGACGGTCGAGATTGACATGTCTTCACCTATTCCAGTTAACCCGGGTTCACTGTACGTTATTGAACTGGTTGAATCTGTCGGAGGAGTAACTTGGGGCATCAACTTGGTGGGCACCTATCCGGGGGGTAATGCCATTATCAGCGGCGTAAACAAACCGGCGTACGATAACATGTTCAAGACCTTTGGAATTTCGGACAGTGTTACAGCGAACATTAGATCAGGGGCGATTGGAGGATCCGTCGTCGGCACAAGCACAAAATCGGTATCCGTACAAGGTTTTACTTGGACTCACATAGACTTCACTCAGTTCTTCATCACACCCGGGAGCACCTACGTGCTTGAACTGGTTGATACTTATGGCAGTCTCAGTTGGGCTTGGTCAAGCGGCGCCGGCTACGCCGGCGGTACCTCCATTTTCATGGGGACGCCATCTGATGGCGACTGCTACTTTAGGACTTATGGAATACCTTCACCAGACTTCCAAATCACTTCCGAGCCAGCATCCATATCGGTATCTCAAGGAGGTTCCGGTTCATCGACGATAAAAGTGCAATCACTCAATGGCTTTAGTAGCGCTGTAGCGCTGTCATCGTCATGGTTTGGAGCAGCCCCCTCGGATGTAACGGTCAGTTTGCCGAGCCCTTTAACACCCCCCGCTGATGGATTCGGTACAGCAATACTTACGGTCACAGCGTCAGCTACCGCAACAATAGGCGACTATACTCTAAGAGTAACGGGAACCAGCTGGGTCATCCTCACTCCGTTGACACACCGTGTAGACGTACCTGTCTCGATATCGGCCGCAGCCACACCTACTCCTACGCCCACTCCAACCCCTACACCCACTCCGACGCCTACGCCCACCCCTACACCAACACCAAGCCCCTCGCCGACCTCAACCCCACCTCCTGGCGGATGCCTGATAGCTACTTCAACCTATGGATCTGAACTATCTCCTGAGGTTCAGGTCCTACGAGGATTCAGAGACCGCCAAGTCCTATCAACCTTCGCTGGCAGCGAGTTTATGAAGGTCTTCAATGCGTGGTACTACTCATTCAGCCCAAGCGTCGCGAACTTCATCGCCAACAATCCGACAGCTAAAACTGCGATGAAGATTCTGCTTTATCCTCTTGTTGGAATACTACACCTCTCAGCAAGCGCTTACGCTGCGTTCAGCTTCAGCCCTGAACTCGCCGTTTGTATCGCAGGGCTAATGGCTAGCGGATTGATCGGCGTCATCTACTTCTCTCCATTCGCAATCGCTATTCTAGCTATTCTAAGAAGGACGAGAAGACTAAACCTCTCGATGAGAAACGCGGTCCCACTCGTATACATCTGGGCTGCAAGCGTAGGCCTCTTGATTCTGAGTATTCTGACATTGTCGCCTGTTGCGATGATGGCTTCTTCAGCGATCTTCGTGCTGACAACAATAGGTCTAACGAGTCTCTCCACAGCCTTAAAGATACTTCAGAAACTTCCTTAACCCATTCCTTTTTTCTAAGGCTTCAGAAGATTAGAACTCCTTTCTCTACAAGCATGTCTATTGAAATTTTAACTCATTCTTCTCCTTTGAGCTTCTCAGCTATAGTCTTCAGTTCACCGCTCTCAAGGATTCGAATCTTAGTCTCCATCCGAACATCCAGCCCTATCTTGCGGAAGAGCCAGAGAAGCTGCTCGCCTGTAATCCGCTCCTTCAACTTTCCAGATAAGATAAGTCGGACCAATTCATCTTGAAGAGTTTGAGTCACCTGAGGGTATTGCCGTCGAGCAGCCTCAAATACCTCCCAAGCTCTATCTACGAAGATTCTATTCAGGACCTCTTTCGGGTCTGGAGCTCTTTCCGGTTCCTCTTGCTTCTTCTCTTCCTCCGCTTTCTTCGCAAGGAGGCGCATCTGCATCTCCAAAAGCTTCTTCCGCTTGTACAGCTCCAGCTCCTTCTCCTCAGACAACTCTTGACCACTTTCTTGTCTCTGAATGCCAAACTAGAATCAAATCTGTCTTATTTAAAGATGGCAGACTATCCGCTCCGAGGAACTCTATCGGAGCCTCTGCTTTGGCAGGCCTATCGCCAATTCATATGCGTAAACTGCTCTAGATGCTACAACCCAAGCTTCGAGCGCTTCTCTATCGATTCGGACCGCTCTGTCTGCTAAATTAAGCGTTTCTTTGCTGAAATGTCCCCGTGGAAATGCCCCGATCAATATTGCGGGCTTTCTCTCTTCCGCAAGTTCTTCGCAGAGTTTGCTTAGGTCTCTGTATTCCCCCAAAGTGGTGAACGCGACAGTCGTTGACGGCTTGATCTCTCCTAGAAGTTGATTGAGCGTTTGCTTCCTGATCGTGAGAAGCGGTTTGCCTACTTCAGGCACTCTTCCTACTGCGTAGAGCTGCTCTAGCAACCCGACGAATCTATCGTAGTTCACAGGCAGCCTTACATTTGAATCAATTTCGATAACCCGGTTGTCCACTGTGTGTACGTAGGTTTGGAGTAGACCTTCTTTATTCAAAGGTGTGCCGAGCGCTTGGAGTAGAGTCGTATGGACGATATCAGGTCTTCCTCTCTTCGCCGCATCCTTTAATGATCTCATCGCAGCGTGGTGATAGCTTCGATCTAGCAGAATCTCACTTGGCTTCTTGCCCCTCTTCTCAGCCAGTTTTAAAACCGAGGGGTGTTTCATTAACTCCGGCGGCACCAATTCAACAGCAGACTCTGCCAGAATTAGGACTAACCCCATTCCTGACATCTCACTGAAGCTATCTTTCGCTTCATATCCTGCGGCTATGAGTTCTCATGTGAAATAGTTTAAGAGTTCAGGATAGAGTTTACGCGCGTCCCAATTCCACTTTTCTCGCCTGATCTTGGATCGCATCCTTGCTAGAAGTTTCTGATCGGATAAGCATTGAATAATAGCCTGAGCCAAATCTCCGGCTTGATATGTATGCATCTTGAAATCAATAATGTTCTCAAAGTTAAGCCAGCGGATGCCATCTGAGGGTATTAAGATTCCGTTTTCCCTTTGCTTGATGACTTCGTTAAATGGCGGCGCATTTACTGCTATAG
>Ga0315309_1002360_pt1 | contig 11024 bp, 9 predicted proteins | sample TDP4_MG_FD_203080 | JGI IMG/M metagenome (GOLD analysis project Ga0315309, IMG submission 203080) | Freshwater sediment microbial communities from Lake Towuti, South Sulawesi, Indonesia - TDP4 | ecosystem: Environmental > Aquatic > Freshwater > Lake > Sediment | place: Indonesia: South Sulawesi...
TTTCCAAATGCTGCTTCAGCCGATGCGTCCACTCAACTCCACGCCTGTCAAAATCCAGCAGCAAAATGACTTCTCGAACTCTAAGGTTCTCAATCTCAGTCAGTATGTCTAGGAAGGACTTGCCGGATGTCTTTGAAGAGACAATCTTGCCTTCAACTTTCAGCTGCCTCAACGCGCCAACATCTTTCTGTCCTTCTACAACTATGGGCACACCTTTGGTTGACTCTGCTCCAAGTTTCGCTAAAAGCTCTGATAGCCGTTCAGCTTTTCTCTGTAAAGCGGCAGACAAGTTCTTCTACCTTGAGACTTCTATCTGCTTCATCTTCTCAAGATTGTCAGGATGCCTACGGAAGTATTCCCTCACCGGACTAAGAATTTCTGTCAGCGCATCAGCCACTCCCTTTTTGAGGTCAAGTGGATGCAAAGCTCCTTTAACGTATGCCTTCTCCAATTCCTCGTAACTGTTGAAGGTCTCTGGACCACCATACTTCGCGGGTCGAGCAACAGTCAAGCTTCCTTTTCCAGGGAATACAGTAAGTTTGGCGATCTCCATAACTGGATTGCCCTCTGCCTGCTTAGGAGGACAGAACGCAGCCTTGAGTTTCGATTCGATGTCTTCAGGTGAATCGTGTACGAATATGCAGCCTTCAGGCACGCTCTTAGACATCTTCGAGCCGATTCGAATGTTCATTTCAGCGTTTTCGTCAAACTGCTTATCACTTGTCTGCAACCCTTGCAAGCTTACTAAAAGAGGCGTGTGAATACAAACTGGCTTCCTCCAACCGAGTTTCTCTGCTGCGTCCCGCGCAAGCATGTGAGCTTTGCGTTGATCGATGCTTGCGCAAGCAATATGGAGTTTCATGTGGAAGATGTCAGCTGCCTGCAAGCAGGGGTAGAAGACCCAGGCGGTCTCCATGTCGGTTAGGCTGGTTTCCCGACCCATGATTGGTAGCGCGCGCCAAGTTCTTTGCAGGGACGCGGTCTTGGCTATCCTTACCACTTTCTCCCAGTATTCAATGTCTTTAGCGAGGTCTGAAGTCCACAAGTAGCGCACACTTTCTGGTTTGACGCCTAGAGCTGTGAAGCACTCCTTGAAGTATTCGCCGCAGAGGCGAATGTTCTCCATAACGCCCCCTAACTTGTTGTTTATCCACGAATGCCAATCAGCCAAGAAGACCGTGAAGTCCAAACCAGCGTCAACCATGTCTTTGATTTTGTAGCCTGTGACCAAGCCTATACCTATGTGCATTAAGCCGCTTGCTTCGTAGCCCCAGTAAGCCTTTGGTCTGGCTTCAGATTTCAGCAGTTCCCTTAGCTCTTCGCGAGTCACTATTTCCTGCGTGTTCCTAGCCACGAGGTCTATTCGTTTCTCCAAGTCCAAGGTGAAACGCCTGCCTTCCTAGAGTTGCACATGGGCTATCTATAAAAGTTCTCTTTGTTTCGCGGGCGTTGTTTCCCGTGTAACTAACACTCAACTTCATTGTTGGAGCTAATCGCTCCTCTCTGCGGAGCTCTCTCTGACACGGGATCTGTACGCCCGCGCCCACCGTGTCTCATGTCTGGGTAAGCCCTTCTTCACAAGCGGAAGATAGCCTATTAGGACTATCTGGCTTCGGTTGGGTCCGTTTGCATGAGCCTCGTTTAGAGGTGTTCGGTGGGATTGCTCGCGGAAGGTCATCGCTGAGAGACAAGAGTGAAGGCGTTAGAAATAAGATTTTTGAAGTCTGCGTGCACGTTGTCTTTCGTGTCACTTGGCTAACGGTTGGCATTTCGGGCAGATGAAACTGCTTGTTGAGCCTGTTTTCACTTTCTGTATTGTTGTGTGGCAGATTGGACAGGGCTTGCTAGGTTTGTATGCGATTTTGAATTGATCGGCACCATAGCGACCTTTGTTGCCATAGAAGTCTCTTTCATAAGCTAATCCGCCCAGTCGGATGCTATCGGTGAGTCCAGATTTCATTGATTTGTACAGAGCCTCTGTCTCCGTGCTAGTCAGTGATGAAATCTTTCGCTGCGGATGCAGCTTTGCGCTGAAAAGCATGTCTTGAACGTAGACGTTGCCGATGCCTGCGATGTTCTTCTGGTCAAGAAGGAAAGTCTTAATGTTGCCGCCTTGCTTCGCTAACAGCTGCTTGAAACGGTCCAATGTGAAATCCTTGTCCAGAGGGTTTACGCCCAGCTTGCCCACTAATTTATGCTCGCCCAGCTTGTCAGCCTTCATAAGATGAAGGTAACAGAACCACCAGACTCGGATAGTGAAACCAGTCTGGTCGTTTAAGGTGAATTTTACCTGATATTTCTCAGGCAGCTTATCGCTTGGTTTGAAGTAGATGACGTCTGCTCCCATTCCAGGGTTGAACAAGAGGATATAGTCTGAGTCGAGTCTGATGAAAAGCCATTTACCCCTGCCTTCGACGGATTTGACAGTTCTGCTTACAACGGCTTTCTGGAATTGTTGAAAAGGCATGTTGAGACATTTCGGGTTTGCGATCTCGATTTTCGAGATTTTCTTGCCAGCGATTTCCTTATTCATCTGCCTGCTCAGAACAACTAACTCAGGGAGTTCCATGTTACAACTTCCATTCCGTTATGAAGAAAGCGCTATTGATAGCGTTCGGGTTATTAAGACTCCTGTAACATAGAGAAAAACCCTTAACTCGTAGGAGAAATTCTCTGACCAAGGTTGAAGAGCGCCTAAGATCAAGCGAACAGATACCCATTAACCGACTCAAGCAAGACTTTAGAAAGCTCGACACATGGCTTCAAAACAGGAAATGATCACAAGCTCTGTGTGCTCTCGACAAGGGTCTTCTCAAAATCAACCAGCTCAAAGACTGGATAGAATCCAGCTTTTTTGTACAACGCAATTGCAGACTTGTTTGTTTTCAACGTGCCCACAAGAGAATATTTGCATCCAAGCCTATGAAAAGACTTGAACATCTCTGAAATCAACGCCGTGGCAACTCCTTTTCTCCTGTGCTCTGGGAATACCCCTAACTCGCCTATCACGCCGTGCGCAGGTCGATATTTAGATCTCTTCGACATGAAACCGATGATGAAGCCTGCAATGTTGTTGTTAAGCTTTGCGACAAGCCAGAATTCTGCTGGAGAGAATCCCATTTTGCCCTCGCGTATGGCTTGAAGGGTGCTCAAGCAAGTTTTAGGGTCTGATATAAACGGGTCGTTCATGTGAACTTCCCTATCTTCGGGCATCGACATGTATGCTCTCTGGGTAAAATCGGCAAACTCTCTTGAAGAAAAATCGTTGCCATCGGTGATTTGAAGATTTGCAATCTTGGATGGCTTTCTTGCCACTTTGGATAAATCAGCCAGCAGCATGATGCTACATGGACTTCTCTCTGAGAAACCGCATTTCTTGTAAAGCTCGGAATGCCAACGGGCAGTTTGGCGCTGACTGATAGGAAACTTTAGCATACACCTGACTTCTGTCACGCCTCGTTGCTGCAACCGTGAAAAAGCCTCTTTCAGAAGCATTTCCGCTATTTTACTGTGTCTATGCTTTGATGTGACTATTGGCTCCCATCTTCCTAACATGCCGAGACTGTTTGTAACCGTGACTCCTAGAACGCCGACTGCCTTCTGTTTCTCCTGTTGCTTGGCGATGAGAAAGAAGTTATTGGATTTCTGAAACGCCTGCTTAATGTCTTCCATGAGTTCTTCAGGACGGTAATCGAAGAGTCTCCTCTCTCTGAACCGTGGCGTGGTCTGCATGGCTCTTTTCCAGGTTTGGAGATATTCCCTAAGCGATCCTGCCTCTGTAACTGAAAAGCTCATCTTGGGCACTCTGTAATCCATAATGCTTCTTCGATGTCTATTTCAAATGCGCTGGTTGGATTCTCAAGTTCAAAGTTGTTTAACACTTCTGGATGTATCTCTCCGAGCACGCCTACCTCTCTACTCTTTACTTGAACCGTTGCGACTCTGCCCTCTAGGAAACTTGGATGCCGAACTGGTTTGACCTTCCAGCCTTTGATTCCCATGTTACGTAGCAAGGCTTCAACCGGGGACTTGATTTCTGTGAAGTTCGAGGTTGAATGCGACGAAACCCCGGCAACGTGCATTCGTCTTTCAACTCTAGTTTCGACGCGTTGGTTTATTCTTCCCACATCTGAAACCTCGAACAGTCGCTGAGGGAAGCTCTCGTGCTTGTTGTCCATCAAGTTTTTCATCAAGTTAGGCAGCAAAGTTTGGCGGAGAATGGTGTATTCAGCAGACACCGGGTTAGCGAGTTTGATCACATTGCTGGCTTTGAGGCGCATATTCTCATAGTGAACCGTCTCATTTGTCAAAGTGAAATTCATAGCTTCAGTGAAACCTAAGCCTATCATGATATTTCTCGCAAGGTTTGCAGTTCTATGAATTGGATGCTGCTCGCCTATAGTCGCTGTTTCAGGAATTGTTGCCTTCATTCTAAAGTATCCGTAGCCGATAGCAACTTCCTCAACCAAATCCACTTCATGCAATACATCAATTCGATATGCTGGAATCGCTGCCTCGATAAGTCCTTTGCCCAGCGCTTTAGCGTCTAGTCTGCATTTTCTTAGACTTTCAATAACCTGAGCCTCAGAAAGCTTAAGTCCTAGCAACTCGTTTGCATAGCTGATTCTAACCTTCATCTTCTGAGGGGCTAGGTTAGGTGAAACCACTGTGCGCTCTGGATAATTTACATGGACTTTTTCTATGGTGCCGCCCATGTCAGACAGAGCCGTAGCTAGCACGTTGAGGCTTCGTTCAACAGCCATGTTGTCGGTGCCGGTTACATCTAGGAATAAGTTAGCTGTTTTGCTCGTGACTCGTGTTAATTCGCCGTTGATGATGGGTGGCATTGAAAGAACCTTTCTATCTCTGTCGATTAGCAGAGGATACCGCGGCGCCCAATCTACTAAGTGCTTGTAAGCCATGCCTTTCGTGTGGCGCTCTGTTATTTCCTTTAAACTCATCTCTTCAGTGGAGTCTAGTGGTACAAACTTCGCTTTGTTTGGCTCTACCGCAGTGTACGTGAAAGGTGGGGTGACAGCATCGAGGTTGTGCACGCCGATTGAGGCTTTCTTTCGGTCTCTTCCTATGCCCCAGTGCAGGTCTTCTTGCATTTCCATCAGGTCTACTACTGCATCATCATCAAGCCTTATGTTGCGAACAACTGCAGCCAACATCAAAGGTCTGACTTTGCCCACAGCTTTGGTGATGGTCAGCCTAGTTTTTCCATCTTGAACCGTGTATTGCGGTAATCCTGTTTCCCAGCCCATCAAACCTCGAAAGGCTCGTGCAACTCCAGCGTAACTGCACAAGTCAACTCTGTTAGGGTTGAACTCAACTTTCACGTAATCTGAGCCCACATCCTCCAAGTCGAAGCCAAGCCAAGGCAGCCACTCAGCCATTTCAGCCACTGTAAGCTCTTTGCCAATGAATCTGCTGAACCGCTCTCTCTGCAACGTGATTACTGGCATAAGGGCGCCCTCCTAATCCAACCTAAACGGTTACCATAGAGCAAACGTATGTCATCCACACCTAACTCGAGCATTGCGACTCGTTCTAAACCGCCTCCCCACGCCAGCACGGGATACTTGATGCCCATAGGCGCCAACACTTCAGGTCGGAACATGCCCATGCCGCACAGCTCAATCCAATGCTTCAGCTTGGGCACATAGACCGTTGCTTCAGCCGAAGGCTCTGTGTATGGGAAATAGCATGGCCAGAACCTCACTTTCTTCAATCCAAACCGCGAGTAGAAGGTTTTCAAGGTGCCCATAAGATCTCGTAGGGTCACGCCTTTGTCGACGACTATGCCTTCTATCTGGTAGAACTCAGCCGTGTTCTTGTATGTTAATTGCTCGTTGCGGTAGACTCTGTCTACTGAGAACACTTTGATGGGCGGTTTCTTGTGCTTGGACAGATATTTGATGGTCTCAGCCGTGGTGTGCGTCCGCATAACTAATCGTTTAGCTTCCTCTGGACTCCACTTGTAACCCCAGCCCTCCGAGCCCGTTACCCAGCCGTTTTCATGAGTTTTCGCAACGGCGTCAACCACACTTTTCTTTGGCAAAGCCCCAGAGTTGGGATTCGCTAGATAGAATGTGTCCATCATTTCGCGGGCGGGGTGATCCTGTGGCTGGAACAAGGCGTCGAAGTTCCAGAAGGCTGTTTCAACAAGTGGTCCTCTTATTTCGGTGAAGCCCATCTCTAGAAAAATCTCGCGTGCCCGCTGAATCACCAGTTGCAGCGGGTGCAACTTGGCTGGATAGAATTCTGGTCCTGCCGCAGTTACGTCGAACTTCCGTAGTTTGACTTCTCGCCACTTGCCGCCTATTATGAGTTCAGGCGTGAGTTGGCTTACCTCTGGAGCGATTTCGAGTCCCTTTCTCACTAATTGCCAGCCAGCGTTGGTGAGTTCGAGTTCGCGGACGGTTTTGTCAGCAACTTCTAGGAGTTTACGACCCTTCAAAATCGCAACAGCATCGTGCAGATCTTTGCTGAGTTCTTGAACCGCTAATGCGCCTCTGCTGCCTAGAAGGGACAGAAGCTTTTCGTCAGCTCCAAGGGGAATAGTTTTCTTCTCTGTCTTCAAGACATTTTTCGCTTCGAGAGATGCCCATTCTTTGCGGTGCAGCCATCCCAAGGCTATGGGCACAAACTTATGGTCTAGTTGTGCTTTCTCAACTACGGCATGAATCGGCATCCTTCCGCCTTGTTGAACCAATGCATCTATGATGCGTCGCTCGGGCAATCCCTGCTGCGCATGCTCTTTTCCTTCCGCGTTGAGTTCAACGACTTTGAGCTTCTGTTCATGTACTCTAACAAGTTTCTTTTCGCTGAGAGTTAATGCTGCCCGCATGATTGCTGCATGGGCTATGCCGCTGGATTCTGTTAGCTGGTCGATGTTTGCCCTTCCATTCAGATTCTGTAGTGTAATCAATGTTTTCTGTTCGTTTTCTCTCAATTCAATCATCGCTCGTTTCGCTCCATAGTCTTGGTTCAGCTATTATGAACGAAAGATTGTGATAATGCAGTATAGTGATGCAGCTACATCGTATAGAAGTTTCTACAGCTCTACGATGCCCTACATTAACTAACAACGGGTTCAGAAGACTCATACGGGAAATTGGCAGGGCATCACTATCACAGCCAAACCGATACGCCACAAGCTTATTTATGCTTATCTGTCCTGCAATAAGTATTGGTCTGACACTAGTTGATTATTCAACATTGAGGATCTCTTTCGCTTTGTCAATGTATTGTCGTCTCTTACGCTGGTGTTCTTTGACGAATTCTGTGACTATTTTGATGAGGCGTTGTTTGTCTTCGCCGCACAGGATTTTGCCGCCTTTGCACTCTTGACGATAGAGTTTGGCTACGTCTTCGTCGCGTTCGAAGTAGTGAAACAGGTATAGGTCGTAGATGGGGCAGATGTCGGGGTTTGCGCCTAGTCGACGCTGTTCTTCAGCTGTTGGTCGGCCACCTGTGAACGAGTTTGAAATCTTCTTTGACATGGCTTCTGGGCTTTCTTCCAGAGTGAAATAAGTCGTAGGGTTGCGTTTGCTCATCTTGGGCGAGCCGTCTAATCCTTTAATGAGCTTGTGATAAGTGGATGAGGGCGAAACAAAATTGTACCTTCTGCGAAACCTGAAGGCTAAATCCCTTGTGAGCCGCAGATGAGGGTCTTGATCGATGCCGACGGGCACAACTGTGGGCTTGGGTCCACCAAATTCTTTGAGCTGGGGCAGCAATATGTCTCCAGCTTGAATGAGCGCTGAAAGGTACAATCCCATGTGGCGCTCGCCGTAGATTGCTTTCATGGTGCCTAATGTGACGCCTCTACCAAACCTTATAGCCAAGTCTTTCACCTGGGTTTCTTTTGATTGTTGGTAAATGTAGCCTTTTTTTGGGTTGAATCCTAAAGCCAGTAGATCGGCTACGTTGCCTATAGCGTATTTTTGGCTGCGTTCAAAGGATATGCGGTTGTCCTCGTAAGCTTCCACATCGGCTATGCAGTAGAAAGCCTTGGCACCGTGCTGTTGAAAGTAGATGACTTCACGAGCCGTCTGAAGCGTGCCCAGGTGAAACTCCATCGTGGGTTTGATGCCGCTCATAACAGCAAACTCTTGACTTTTCTTCATGGAGTCTAAGATGCGTTCAAAGTCTCTGTGTCCAAAGATTACGCCCCTGCGCATCGCGGCGCTGGGGTCTGGCATTTGGCTCAGTAAGGGCTTGAAAGGCTGGATGCCGAATTCTTGGTATAATCGCTCGTAGTCTTCAATTATGGTTGTGCCAAACGGGTCGATTACAGTCTTAGCTGATGGGTCTGTTGCCATGCTTTTCACTTCGCCTTCAAATTAGTTGAAGTTGATATACGAGTTGGGTTGAAAAACCTATGCATACGGAATGCGCAAAACTCGATAGCGACTGCTCCGTTAACGTTGCCGATCTTTGCCGTAACTAGCGCCAGTCCAGGGCAGTCACCAAAGGGAATCATTGCCAGATGCCTATACTTAAGTCTTGTTCACGGAGAATACAACTGCAAGTTTTTTAACTTCGGCTAAACCTAACAACACGTCGTAGTGAAGCCATGAGTCTCTCAGCCGATGTCAAAGAAAAATATTGCCGAGCAGGAAAAATCGCAGCTGAAGTCCGAGAACTCATGAAACGCTCTGTTTCGGAAGGCATGCCCATAATCGACATCTGCGAAAAAACAGAAAACTTGATTCGCCAGAGAGGCGGCAAACCAGCCTTTCCCTGCAACGTGTCCATCAACGACATCGCAGCACACGACACATCTCCCCCAAACGACAAACGAACAGTGCCACCCAGCTCATTAGTGAAAGTTGACATCGGCGTTCACGTAGACGGATACATCGCGGATACCGCGGTCACAGTGTGCCTCAATCCTAGCTATGAAGATCTGGTGGCTGCAGCAGAAGCTGCGTTAGATACTGGTGTCAAGACTGTACGTGGTGGATTGTTCGTCTCGCAGTTTGGCGGCGCGATCCAGAGAACTGTAGAAGCCCATGGACTTAAACCCATATCGAACCTTGTGGGGCATCAGGTCGCAAGGTATGAGCTGCATGTATCTGGGAGGTCGTTGCCCAACGTTTCTGTTGTTTCAATGAGCCGCATTGTGGCTAACGAAGTTTACGCCATCGAACCTTTCGTGACTTTGAAAAATGCTGCTGGAAGAGTGGGAAGCGGCAGAGAGGCACACATATTTCGTTATGTAAAGCAGAAACCACTTAGAAGTGAACATGCGAAGAAGCTGTGCGACTTCATCATCGAGAATTTTCACACTTTACCTTTTACCGAGCGTTGGCTGCAGAACGTAGTGCCTCCTGAAAGGCACAAAGCAGCTTTCTCTGAGCTCCTGTCTACTAAAACTCTGATGGCTTATCCCGTCTTCGTTGAAGTTAGTGGAAGACCTGTTGCGCAGGCAGAACATACGGTTTTAGTCACGAAAAATGGATGCGAGGTTCTGACCTAGTAGCCTAGTTCCTTGGCCTTTTCTTTCTCTTTAACCTCGCGATAAATAGCTGAAATCACCATTTTCTGGTTGTCTTTTGGGCAAGGCTCGTCAGTTTCTTTGAAGACAAAATCGCCACGCTTGAATTCTCGTATGTTCTTGAACCCGCACTTTTGACACTGAACCGTGGAGGATAAGGGCTGCATCTCCATGCTGATGAGTCGAATCATACGCTTTCGAGTCTGATATAACATGTAAGCGCTAAGCGCCAATGTCACCATCCCTAAACTCATATAGAAACTCGCTGTGCTAGGATCTCCAAGCAGATATTCGGTCATTCCAAAGTAAATCGAGAATAGAGCCAGCAGCAGAGCAATCATTATTACAGCGATCAGAAGTGGCGGAGACCTTCTCGGAGGAACACTTTGATTCATAATTGACTCATCCTTATTGACCTATTCCAATTGTATTGCCGATTCCCGCGATGATGACCGAATCACCAGGCTTGGTTCGTTCAAGGAGGAGGCGTTTTACACGTTCAATTGCGCCGTCAATAGCGTCAACGATTTCTTTTCTCATAGGTGACACTGCGTCGCCAACATCTTCCCTTATTAATATAGCGTTGACCGGAACTTTATGCTTGAGCGCGGACTCCTCAACTTTGTACTTGTCTACTTCAGGACCCCCAATAGCCACTCCGACTCCCTCTGCAACTTCCCCTACTTTTTCACCTTCGAGTTTCATTCCTGCGTCTACGAGAATCGCTAAGCTGATCTTGCCCTCGTTCTGCTCTATTACCTGTTTAATGGCTTCGCCAGGCTTGCCTACGTTTCCACCTGGTCCCTCAGCCTTCAGCACGTATGCGTTTCGTCCCTCAATCGGCACATGCGCCAAAACCATGTCTTTCTCAACTTTGGTCTTTTCGTAACCTTGCATGAGTTTGGCTGCGACTAGGGCGCCTGCTCCGTCACCTATTGGCTGCCCGAGCGTGAAGGCTTTTTGAGCAGCGGCGTAGGCTTCGGCTTCGCGCATTATGAGCGGTAGTATCATCTGTAACTGCATTATGACGTAGAGGCTGAGTGTTTTTCTGCCTAGGAGGTAATAGTGGCGGATTATTCGATAGATGAGGTTCAGTGCAAGCGCGGCTTCAAGCATCAACTCCAGATTGTTTATCTGTGTTTCATCTGCCTTAGGAGCCATCAGCTTTACGTCGTCCTTGAAGCGAATGTCTCTCACATCTAGCAGGTGTTCTAGGCGCCAGATTACTCCTGAGGGATCAGTGTCTACTGGTGCGATGGCAAAGTATTCGAGAAATCTGTCAACCTGCCCAGTTGGGTCTGTATCCAGTTTTCCTGTTTCTTTGACATTGTTTATGGCAGCTTTTCGAGCCTCATCTCGCATGAGTTTAAGCTTGAAGAGTGAGCCTTCAACCTCGCGCACCATAATCATCATTTGTATGCGTTGTCCATAGAACATGAACACCACGAATATGCCTAGGAAAACGACTTGAAAAATCCAGCCTAGTATGTTGTCGCCTGATGGAAAAATGCCCTGT
>Ga0315309_1002361_pt1 | contig 11022 bp, 6 predicted proteins | sample TDP4_MG_FD_203080 | JGI IMG/M metagenome (GOLD analysis project Ga0315309, IMG submission 203080) | Freshwater sediment microbial communities from Lake Towuti, South Sulawesi, Indonesia - TDP4 | ecosystem: Environmental > Aquatic > Freshwater > Lake > Sediment | place: Indonesia: South Sulawesi...
TTGAACGTGCTATAAACTGGATTACCACTTATCAAAGATTCGATGACGGCGTAGAACATCCACCTAAAGGCTGGCCCTATGATAGGGCTAAAAGCTGTTTCGGGAAACACTCTTGCCACATGGGCGTAGTTAAATCTCTTAAAGCATTAGCGGAAATACCGGTTGACAAAAGGTCTAAGGATGTAACTAACACGGTGGAAAAAGGAGTTGAGTACCTTCTTATCCATCATATTTATAAAAGAAGCCACGATCTAAGCCGCGTGTCCAAACCTGGTTGGTTTAGGTTTGGTTTTCCCCTGATGTACCAAACAGATGTTTTAGAAAGCCTAGGCATTTTAACGAAGCTCGGCTACCGAGATAGACGAATGCAGGAAGCAGTAGATATGGTGACCTCTAAACAAGATGAAATGGGTCGATGGATGTTAGAAAGCACATTTAACGGGCGTTTCCAGACGAATATCGAGCAGAAAGGCATACCGAGCAAATGGATCACTTTAAACGCGTTGAAGGTATTAAAGAGGTTCTACGGTTAAGACGTATACTTAAATAATTTTCCACGATGTTTAATAAAAGAAACATGTACGGCTAGGTGGTATACACCGTGGGGTCTACGGTGAGGTGCATCAGGAAAATAAAATATCGATGGCGTACTTAGGCGAGGACGTTACCCTTTCTTGCCGGATTCCTCTGAATCAGAGTGAGGTGGACCCTCATCTTTAACCGCTGGTTCCCCAGCCATACCCTCTATCTCCTTTTTCGTTTCTTCCTGTAACTGCCTAATCGAATCCAGCTTCTCCCTAATCTTAGTCAGCCAATCCTTACTCGCCTCTATCCCCCTGTGCGCGAAGAACGCGATGCCCTCATTCCTACTCTTAAACATCCCCGCATCAACTAAAGCATCGATTAAATTCAGGTCCGCCTGCGACAATCTAACCGAGGAGACTATTGCTGAGGGTACACCAGTCCACGCCCTTGAAAACGATTCCTCAAATAACCTTCCAAAATCGGGTAGTTTGATCTCAGGGATCTTTATTTCAGGTTTAGGTATAGTAAACCCTCTTATTGGAGTACCTGTAGCTTCCCTTAGCTCACTTATCCTATCCTTGATTTTCTCCTCTAACTCTTCAACCCTATCCGAGAAGGATTCTAATCTATCCTCAAGTTCATCAAGCTTATCTTCGCCGAAACCCTTTAAATCCTCAAATCTATCCGTTAATTCTTCAAGAACCTCTCTGTCTTCAACAGAAGACGTTTCCCTAATTTTCCTCTTAAGCTCATGCAATTCACTCTGAAGGCTTTCCTTCGCCTTATTTTTCTCAGTTTCTATTCGTCTTTTTAAACCCTTAAGCTCGCTAAGTTCGTCCCAGAGCGTTCCACGATTAATTTCCGATCCTAATCTCTCTTCGAGCTGTGAAAACCTTGAAACCTCTGCATCTATGAGGTCCGAGACCTCTTTTATCCTTCTTTCAACCTCTTCCCTTAGCTTATTCAACTCGTCCTCGATTAAAGCCATATGTATCACGTTATATGTAACGATACATTACATCTTATATTTAAATCTTTTGCCCAGATGAAAAGCTAAGCGGGGTTAATGTTCAACTTCCAATGTATTAAATAAGGATTTCAAACCACATACCTTTATCGAGAATCTACTTAAGGCAGGGAAGGCTGAATGGAAGGCCTGTGTCTGGTGTGCGGAATCTCCACACATCAAGGCTAAGCCTTGTAGAGTACCAGCTTTGCAGCAACCCCAGTGCCATCGTGTTCCCGACAGCCCCGCTCATTGCCAACATGAGCCACACTTCTTGCGTCGTGAGGCGCATTCCATAGATGGCTGCAAGACCCGTAAAGAAAAGCAAGACAGAGTAACCAATACCTACGCCCGTGTTGGTCAAGAGCATCATGAAGAGGTTAGCGGGCATAAAGACAACGATGGCATAGATGCAGGCTAACGCAACTCGCCATGTTAAGCCTCTCTTGTACTCGACTTCAGCTTTCTCTGGAAAATCGTTGACTATAGTCTTTTCCGCCGCGCTCAAGCGACCAACCCCAAGTCGGTAAGCTCAAGTGTATAAGTGTCCAAAGTTTCTTACCTCTACCCTTAAAAGCATTTTGGAGGCGACCTTGAAATTCGAGATTTTATAGCAACATGAACTCCTACAATGGGATAAATCTTATAAGTGTTGGATGGCAAGGTGCCCTTGAGTTTTAATGTCAGAAGAACATGAATGTGTTAAGAAGATGGATTCCTATGACAAGGAGAAAGACGGCATTATCTTCCACTGCACAACTAGCTTAGGAGACAACGTTGATGTTCGGCTTACTGTATGTTCATCACATATCCTTCGTTTTCGAATGTGTCCTGATGTAAAACTCAGGAACGTAAAAGGTATGTTAGAGATCACGCAAGACTGGGTCCCCTCCCTCTTCAAGGTTTCTGAGACGCCTGATGCTGTAACTGTCGACACGGGTGTCTTACGTTTTGAGGCTCAGAGGGATCCGTGGAAATACGTGATCTACGACAAGTCTGACGAGGTCGTACTTGAGGAGAATGTTCGCGACTTGGATGCTCACACAAACTACCGGAGCCTGCCACTGGGGTTTACCATCAAGGAAGGTCAATTTTATAGATCAAACGAAACTTTCAGGCTTCACCCTGGAGAAAATTTCTACGGTTTCGGTGAAAAATTTACTAGGCTGAATAAACGTGGGCAGAGAATTCGCGGATGGAACACCAACCCATATGGCTCGGGAACGGATGAGGTCTACAAACACATTCCCTTCTTTATGAGCAGTAGAGGCTACGGTGTCTTCATTAACACAACCTACCGTGTCACATGCGATATGGGTAGCCAGTCACTGATGGCATTTACTATAATGGTAGAGGACGCGAGGCTTGACCTATTCATCCTGTATGGACCGAGCCTGAAGGATGTCCTAACCCGGTATATGGAGGTCACGGGTTGGCCAACCCTTCCACCGAAAGAGTCCTTCGGCATATGGCATACCCCTCCGATATCCTGGTCGAATATCGAATCTGTTGTAGACATCGGCAAGAAATTTAGGGTGTTGAATATACCCGTAGATTACTTTATGACCGTTGAATTAACCACTGGTTTGGCTGAGACGAAGGAGATATGTGAGAAACTTGGTAGGATGGGCATCAAGGTCGGGATGTACGTAGCTCCACTGCTGAATGTGGGTACGGAGATGGAGAAGGAAGCCAGAGTGCGCGGTTACACCCTTACTCGACAGGATGGTTCTCCATACGTGACACCTCTGGGTATGCGAACTGAAGGTGAGAGAGGTATCACGGAGTACTCCCTCGCCATGGTAGAGAGAGATGAGGCTTGGAGAAACCGGCATAACCAAATATTTTACATCCCCTGCCTGATGCCAGACTTCACAAACCCCGACGCCGTCAAGTGGTGGAAGGACAAGATAGCAGAGCGGATGAAGGCTGGTTGCTATGGCATAGCGATGTCCGACTTCGGCGAGGATGTACCCGCAGATGCTTGTTACTACAACAAGCGGTCAGGTTTGGAGATGCATAACGTATACACGTTGCTCTATCAGAAAGCCTCGTATGAGGCTGTGGCTGAGAACACGGAGCATAGAGCCATAATCAACGCGCGTTCCGGCACAGCGGGGTTACAGCGTTATCCTATCTGCTGGTCCGGTGACCCTAACTGCGACTGGGAGGATGTGTTGGCTAATATTCGTGCCGGTCTGTCGATCGGGCTTTCCGGTGTTCCATTCTGGAGTTGTGATACCGGTGGCTTTCAGGCGACAACAGGTCATCTCACGCCTGAGTTGTGGATACGCTGGTTAGAGTGGGCAATATTCCTGTCGCATGTACGTCTACATGGCGCAGGGTCGACTTTGATGTTTGACGAAAGGACTATTGAGACTTTTCGTACGTATGCAAAGTTGAGGTACCGCCTCTTGCCGTATATCTTCTCCCATGCCTATAACGCTACCAAGACAGGTACGCCGATGATGAGGGCTATGGTACTTGAGTTCCAAGATGATCCCAACACGTATGACATGGAAGATCAGTATATGTTCGGTCAAGAATTCTTGGTGGCACCGGTTTTCCAGCCGACCAACAGGCGTACAGTCTATCTTCCAGAGGGGGCATGGTTTGAATATTGGACGAGAAAAGAGTATAAGGGCCCCATAACCTTATACATCGAGCCACCCCTAGAGGTACTACCTCTCTACGTTAGGGGTGACTCGATTATCCCTATGGCTCCAGAGATGTCTTATATTGGTGAAAAACCTTTCAACCCTATAACGCTGGAAGTGTGGCTCTGTTCCGAGGCTGAGTTCACCATCTACGATGATGATGAGGTTGTACGATGCTGCGCAAGGAAGGAGGAGGACAAGATAGTCTTGGATGTGGGTGCCTCAAACAAAATATACATCGCGAAGTTCAACAAGACAGATTGTCCGAAAGTGGTAAGCCTAAACGGCGTGAACGTACCCCGCTTCTCCTCATACGGAGAACTTGAGAGCGCCGAGTTAGGCTGGTACTTCGACTCGAACTTCACGGTTTACACGAAGTTCAACGGGTTAGGAAGCGGAAAGCAGCTTACGCTCCAGATATGAGTTTAAAAGATTTGAAGAGCAGTCGAACGGGATACCCATCCCAAGCCTGCGCTTCTGAGCGTTGAGGATAAGGTAATCAGCTACTTAGCGAGTGGCAGAGCAGTTATTGCTTCTCACGGGCAATTCATCAAAGTTTGACTATGAGTTCCTGCCCCTTTTCGATCAGCGTGAATCTACCTAGCATTATTTCGTCACCGCGTTTCTCAAATTCAAGTGCATGTTCCCCTATGGAAACAGATTTAAGCTTCGAGGTTTTTAAGAAGGCAAGCCGTAGGGTTTTTAGCTCCAGTTTTCCATGTTGAACACGGATTACGACACGGTCTGGTTTCATCTCAAAAGTTCCCCAGCCTGTTCCCAGCGACCAGAAACACCTGAACTCCCCGTTTTCCAGACAGGGTGGGTTGAAGCCTATTTGCCCCTTAACCAGATTGAACTCAAACCCGCTTAAGGCTAGTAGAATGGCGTAGGACGCCATGGAGCGTGCATAGTTGCTTCCACACTCGATTTCGTTCCACGGGTTTCGCTTCTCGCCGTCATACCGGTCGCGGATGGCTTTCACAACCTCTAAGCCCTCCTCGACGAGCCCCTCCTGGATCATGTGGCTGGCAGCCGCGTACTCATAGCCGTTCATCGTCTCTTCGGCGTAGGGGATGGGGACAGCGGGTTTGTACCTACCTTCAGGCCATTCGCAGATAACTAAGCCAGCTTCATCGTTGAGGCTGAAAACGCGGCAGGGATTGAAGAAGCCCCTCATAGTCTTCTTGAAGTTGTATTTATAAATTGAACGTAATGCTTTCCTAACCTGTTCTTTATCGAAGACCTCGCCGAGTCCACAGATGTTGGCGTGCCACTGGGCTGCGACTTGGTCAACCTCGCAGCCGTCTCCCATTTGGTATTTAAGCTCACCATGTTCGCCGTCCCAGTATGTGTTTTCAACCTCTGGGTTTTCGGTTTTAAACCGTTCAAGAACGGATTTATCTTTTATGTCAATGATTTGACGGTAGTATTCGCCGTTGAAGAGGTGTTTATCCACCCATTCTTTACCTTTCTCAAATACGTTACGGTATTCTTTAGCTTTGTGAGCTTCGCCGAGGTACTCCGCGATTTCAGCGCCGGCTTTTAAGGCTGCGAGATAGAACCCCGTCAGCCATGAGTTTGGTCCGAAAAGCTCCATGTCCAAGGTGTGGTGCTGCCTTCCCTCAAGTACACCGTCCTTATCCAAGTCCCACCTGTCTTCGTTGGTTTCAGCCCAAGCATATTCAATAGATTTCTTAATCGCTTCCCACTTGGATTTAAGCCATAAACTGTCGCCTGATATTTTCCAGTCCCTGTAAGCCTTGACTAAGCCACCGAACTGACCGTCTGCACAGGCGTGGAAATCCCACCGGTCTCTGCCAAGCGGCAGCTGTAAGCGGAAGCTCATCCGCCCATCTTCAAGCTGGTTGTACTTGAAGTCGAGGTCCCTCATGGAACGCTCAAGTCTTGGGTAGAGGAAGGGTAGGACGTAGGTGTAATTCCACACGTGTGTACAGCTGCCCTCGCAGCATCCGGAGGATGGGTGACAGCCTTCCCAACCGTAGAAGGAGCCGTCCTCCAGCCGCAGCACGGTTGGCGTTTTCAGAGTTGAAAGGTTAGCTGATACGGCGTCGAGTACATACGACGGCAGCGTAGAGGAGAACAACGCGTTTTTAAACTCCATAGTTTCCGCGTACAGCCTATCCCAGTTCTCGAGGCTGTAGACCGCGCTTTGCGTCGAATCCTCAAAGAGCGTGGCGTAGAAGTTTTTCCAAGTCTTTGGGGCACATCCTTCACCGCATGGTTTCTCAGGGTTCCAATAGTTATAGCAGTTCGGAAAGTTCCAGCTGATGATAAACCGGACGCTCACTGTTTTCCCAGGCTTCACCTGAATATGGGTGGCCAGCGAACAGATGTCTTGAATCCCCGACGCGCTTTCAATGTAAAGCCTATTCCTGAACCCGCCAGGTGAGGTTAGGTCTCTCCAGTAGATCCTTAAGCTGTCGAACCAGCCTCCGGTTGTCCCTTTGCGGAACCAGTATTCTTGGTAGCTGACATCCGGCGCATCCGTGGCTATCGTCAAGTCCCCGAATTCAACCTCATCTCCCTTGAACTTGTTCGAGGACAGCTTGATAAGCCGGACTTTCCCTCTCTTTTCAAACATGTTAACTGTGGTACCTTTAGGCAGGGGATTCTGCATCGATGAGCAAACCGTGTATGTAATCTCTTTTCCCGTGGTATTCTCAACCTCGATTTCAAAGAACGCGGCGGGTATGCTTGAGTCCACATCGTTGAGTGGTATGTATGGGTTGAACGCGGTAATCCATACCTTCCCGGGGAACAAGTCATCTTTGAAACTTAATTTGGCGAATGGGTATTCTCCTCTGAACTCCACTTCCCTGAAGTGTGGTACACCGGTTAGGTAATCCCTTATTGGTCCGAAACCAAGGGATTGGAACCCGGGTTTCCCGATCTCCCCTGCATAGGGAGGCGTTAAGTCGCCGTTAAGGACCCTTGCGTCTATAACCTTCCCATCAGCTTCAGCCTTTATAGCGAAGTGAGAGAAGCCGTTTGTACCTCCCTTATTCGGTCGGTTGAAGATCTCCCAGTCAATCAACCGACCGTTTCCAGCTAAACCTATACATCCAGAGCCAATGCCCCCTAAAGGGAGAGAGATTTCTTTCGTCTTAGCTCCCCTAAATATAAAAGGCTCCCATTTTTTTCCCGAAACGTCTTTTGTTCCTGAAAAGCCTGACATCTCTTAAACCTCACGTGCAAAGTCATAAAACCAAAATTTAAGCATATTCAAGGCGTCACGTGAAAACCTACAAAGCTAAGGATTTAGAATGTAGGCAACGGCTTTCAGAAACCTTTCACGCATTACCCCATCCCTTCAACTAGGTTTGAACGGATTCACATGAGTTTCTAACCGTATGTCTCCAGACTTACTTCAGATTCCATCAGCAAATTTTTTAAACCAAAAAGGGTTAGAGAGGCAGGGGATGTTGGTCTCTGCAATCACCTGAATTCACGAGGGTTATAATCGATTTTGTTTCCAAACCTTTACAGGACCTGATCGTTGCAGGTCCAGGTTTCAGCTTAACCCATGAAGACGGCAGCCTCCTCGAGCCTCAGTTACGTTCCTACGAATGCCCTAGCAACGAGCAGTATACTTGGCGTTACGGCTTGAAGCATGGGCCTTTAGAAGCCGATTGCCGGTTAACCCTAATACCGTCCCATCGAGCAGCTCTTTGGGAGGTAAGCCTTGAAAACCCCGGTGAGGTCTCGGCGTCTAGGCTGAAGGAGTGCTTCCCCTTCGCCCTGAAGTTTAAAGCTGGGGACCTTCCAGCGCGGGTTTTCTGCCTTGGAGGCGGCTTAACCCACAGTCATTACCCATGCCCAGCCTACAGAGAACATGAGGTCCGCCTCATGAGGGGGGCGCGGTTTCAGCTTCAACACGGCCCCGATGGTCGAAGCTCAAACGAGTACCTACCGGTTTTCATGGTAAGCGTGGGGGAAAGCCCTCAACGCCTAGGCTTCTTCGCCGGTTTGGAGTGGTCCGCCACTTGGACTGCCCGCTTTATCTCATCAACCTCGGTAGACGGGGTTTTCGAGACCACTCTCGGACCTGGGCTTTCAAACCTCACCGTAGCCCCTGGGGAAACTGTTACTCTGCCACCTGTTCACTTTGGGTTTTTCGAAGGCGACTTCGAAACGGGCTCAAACACGGTTAGGCGATACATCTATGAACGGGTATGCCCAGACTTGGAGGGAAGGCGTCCCTTGCCTCCAGTGAGCTACGACCACTGGTTCGGGGTTGAAAACAACTATGATGAAGCCTTTATACGTAAGCAAGTATGCATCGCAGCCAAGCTGGGTTTAGAGTACTTTGTCCAGGACGCTGGCTGGTATGCTGGAAGCTTAGCCAGTCAAAGAGGGGAGGACTGCTTCTACGGTTTGGGAAACTGGAGACGCGTTGAGCCTACAAAGTTCCCCAGCGGCTTAGAACCCCTTGCGGAGTACGTTAAGAGTAAAGGGCTTAAGTTCGGTTTATGGTTTGAGGTGGAAAGGGCTCAGCGTGGAAGCGACCTTCAAGCCGCTCACCCGGAGTGGGTCTTCGACAGGGGAGGACCATGGGTTCACTTAAACCTCGCCCTTCCCCAAGTGCAGGACTACGTAATCGAAACCGTGGATAGCTGGGTTCAACGCCTAGACCTACGCTGGATCCGCTGGGACTATAACATCGGACCCCTTGAGTTTTGGCAGCAGGCTGACCCTTCTGGGAAGATCCAGCTGCTTTACATGAAGGGCCTCTACCGGGTTCTAGACGAGCTTATGAAGCGTAACCCCCAGCTTCTCATAGAATGCTGCGCCTCGGGAGGACGGCGTATAGACCTTGGAACCTTGAAGCGGGCGCATACGATCTGGTTTAGCGACCAAACAGAGGTAGCCGCGGTCTGCAGGTTCATGCAGACCGGGGCCAACCGCTTGCTACCCGGACACCTCCTTAACAGCTGCATCCCCGTTGCTCGAGGTGAGAGACGGGAAGCCTTCTCGGAGACAGAGGTTCTAAGCCGTATGTGCGGAGCCTTCTCCATAGACGGGGACCTCGCAGGCTTGTCGGACAGCGCAGTTCAACAGGTGAAGGAGCTTATAGCAACCTATAAGGAGAAACGCTATCTCCTAGTTAAGGACTTCTACCGTTTAACGAGGCAGCCTGACAGCGACTCAGACTGGGACGTGGTACAGTTTCACGACCCTGGAACACAGGAGGGCCTAGTCTACGCCTTCCGCTTAGCTGGATCCATTGAGAAACAGAGGTTAAGGGTTAAGGCATTGAACCCTTCCATCGACTATACTGTTCAGGACCTTCTCAGAGGCACTAAGCAGACGGTTACCGGGACTCAACTGACATCGATGGGATGGGAGTTCATCCTTCCGATTGATGGCGTAAATCTACTGTATTACCACGCTGTTCAGGGAGGGCTTTCAAAACCTTAATTACACTGTTAGCGAGCGCCAAATCCGGTGTAAATCCACTCCGTTAAGAAGCTTTATTAACACACATCCGTTAGGATGGATGTATGGTGGAACAGAACGTTATAGCGGTTCTTTTTGACTGCGACGACACGCTCTGCGAGGATACTACCACCTTTGTCCTAAAGAAGTACGGCGTAGACGTGCTTAGATTCTGGGAAAGCGTTGAGAAAATGGTGGGAAACGGGTGGGATCCACCCCTTGCATACATGAGTAAGATCATACATATGGTGGAAAGCGGAGAAATACCCGGTCTTACAAACGAGGGTCTGAGGCAAATCGGGGCAGAGGTTGATTTTTACCCCGGTATCCCGCAGATGTTCGCTGAACTCAATAGGCTGGTCGGTGGAAGAGAGGAGTTCCAAGAGGCAGGGGTTACGCTCGAATTCTATGTGGTCTCCTCAGGGTTCGAGGAGGTGATTAGGGGAAGCAGGATCGCCGGGTTTATGAAGGATATCTTTGCATGCACCTTTGATGTGGACCCGAAAACCTGTGTACTACGTTCACCAAAATCCATAGTGACCTTCACGGAGAAGACGAAGTTTGTGTTCGCAGTTAATAAGGGAATCCGGGGTTCCACGCTTAGAATGAGGCCTTACGAGGTGAACAACGCCATCAGCGAAAGCCGGAGAAGAGTCCCTTTCCGAAACATGGTCTACGTCGGCGACGGCCCAAGCGACATCCCATGTTTCTCCCTGATTACTAGAAACGGTGGACACGGGATCGGGGTGTTCAAAAAGGAGGCGGTGAAGAAGGGGTATCAACTTGCAAGGGGGAAGCGGTTGACCGTTGGACCGTATCCCTGCGACTATAGGGAAGGACAGGCTCTTCGAATGATGTTGGAGCATATAATCACGGAAATCGGTTTACAGATCGTCTTAAACAGACAAACCCGGTTGATTTCTGCCCCAAAGCATTCCTAGGTGTTCATCACCTTGGATGCCTTTCCCCCATCGGCTTTAAAACGTTTTTATATTGGGCTGCGGTTATCCCGCCTCGTCGAGGTTTAAGGGTGAAAAAATGCCTTACTGTAATAAATGCGGGGCTAAACTGAATGAAGGCGCCAATTTCTGTCCTGTGTGTGGAAACGCGGTGGGTGCACGCGTAGCCCAACCTGAGCCGAGACGTGTTGAAAGAAGGCTTTCGACCTCCCTAGCCCTCTTTATCATCTTCATCATCGCGGCGGCAGTGGTTAGCCTAGCCTTTGCCGTGGCACCTATACGGTTCATGGATGTCAGTGAAACCCGTGATGTCCCATACCGGGTAAATGTGGATGTGTTGAATCTCAGGTTCACCGCGGATGTGGGACGCGTTCAAGTAGGCTTCGAAGACCTCAGCGGTAAACTGGTCAGCCTTCAA
>Ga0315309_1002362_pt1 | contig 11022 bp, 12 predicted proteins | sample TDP4_MG_FD_203080 | JGI IMG/M metagenome (GOLD analysis project Ga0315309, IMG submission 203080) | Freshwater sediment microbial communities from Lake Towuti, South Sulawesi, Indonesia - TDP4 | ecosystem: Environmental > Aquatic > Freshwater > Lake > Sediment | place: Indonesia: South Sulawesi...
TCAGGTGTCGGAATTCAGTTGCCAGTTGTCAGTGGTCAGTTGTCCGTTTTGCGCCGCTCCGTCGCTCGCAACGAAAAAGTGCCACCCACAAGTGACCACGGACAACGGTCGACGGAAAAGCTACAGTCTCTTCGCCACCAGCTTGATCAGGTCGCGCACGCGGCACGAATAGCCCCACTCATTGTCGTACCACGCCGTGAGCTTCACGCAGTTGCCGTCGATGACCTTGGTAAAGCCCGCATCGACGATGGAGGACTTCGAATTGCCGCGGAAGTCGATGGAAACCAGCTCGTCCTCGCAGAATTCCAGAATGCCCTTCAGGGAGCCTTCCGCCGCCTTCTTGAGCGCCCCGTTGACCTCTTCCAGCGTGGTGGGCTTCTCGACAAACGCCACCAGGTCCACCAGCGAGACGTTGGGCGTCGGCACCCGCATGGCGAAGCCATCCAGCTTGCCCTTCAATTCCGGCAGCACTAACCCCACGGCCTTGGCCGCACCGGTGGTGGTAGGAATGATGGAGACCGCCGCGGCCCGCGCCCGGCGCAGATCCTTGTGAGGGAGGTCCAGGATCCGCTGATCGTTGGTGTAGGCATGGATCGTCGTCATGGACCCTTTCAGGATCTTGAAATTCTCGTGGACCACTTTGGCCACCGGCGCCAGGCAGTTGGTGGTGCAGGAAGCGTTGGAAATGATGTGGTGCCTGGCCGGGTCGTAGGCCGCATCGTTCACGCCCAGCACAATGGTGATGTCCTCATTTTTCGCGGGCGCGGTGATGATGACCTTCTTCACCGTGCCCTTCAGGTGCTTGCGGGCGTCCTCAGCCTTGGTGAACAGCCCGGAGGACTCCACCACTATCTCCGCCCCCAGAGAAGTCCAATCAATATCGGCCGGATCCTTCACCTTCAATACCTGGATCGTGCGACCATCCACCTTGATGTAACCGTCCCCGTGACTCACCTGGGCGTTCAGAATCCCCAGCACCGAGTCGTACTTCAGTAAGTGGGCCAAGGTTTTGGCATCGGTGATATCATTGACGGCCACGTACTCGATGGCGGGATCGTCCAAGGAAGCGCGCAGCACGTTCCGCCCGACGCGCCCAAACCCATTGATTCCTACCTTAACCGGCATGGCATTCTCCTCCACAGCGTGTGCGCTAAGATAACTGAGCCGACCATGTTAAGCGGCCCGCCGAGTGAAGTCAAACGCAAACCCCGCAGCGACAGTCCGTCGCTCCGGGGGCTTGCGCCAAACAACTCAGGACTCGAGCCGAACCCTTCCCGTTGCCCTGGAGTGCGGTGCGTTGGCACCGCCTTCGCAGAGCCAGGGCTTGCCACGGCGCAGGCTCGGGCGATACCGTAGGGATTGCGGAAGCGATCCGCGAGCAACCTGTCCCGGCATTGTCGGGAGCTCCCGCGAAGTTTGGAGTGCGGTGCGTTGGCACCGCCTTCGCAGAGCCAGGGCTTGCCACGGCGCGGGTTCGGGCGATATTGTAGCGATTGTGCAAGCGGCGCGGGAGCAAGCTCCCGTGAAGCAAGGCGGCAGCAAGCTGCCGCACTCCAAAGCCGCACGCCAAGATGACTGATTGGCCCCACAGTCCCGTCCATCGGCTCAGCGAAGCTGGCGCGTACATCGTTACCGCCGGAACCTACCACAAGGAACTCCTTTTTCGTTCCCCCGAGCGGCTGCGCTTTCTCCGTGACGCGCTTCTTACGCTCGCCAAGACCTACGGTTGGAATCTTCAGGCCTGGGCGGTTTCCCAAATCATTACCACTTCATTGCCCTCTCCCCTGCGGAAGCCGCAACGACGCGCGATTTGATCCGGCATGTCCATTCGGTGACGGCAAGAGAGATCAACCGGCTGGACAACGCACCGGGTCGCAAGATTTGGTTTCAGTACTGGGAGACACACCTGCGCCACCAGAAATCCTATTTAGCTCGCCTCAGTTACGTGCATAAGAATGCCGTTCATCACGGTTTGGCGCGAGAGCCTTCCTTGTATCCGTGGTGCTCTGCGGGGTGGTTAGAACAGAGGGCGAATCCGGCATTCTATCGTACGGTCATGCGATTCCCTCGTGGCCAGGTCAACGTCCCGGACGACTTCCCCTTGGATGCCACTACGCTGTAGCCCTGGAGCGCGGTGCCTTGGCACCGCCTTCATACAGCCGCGGCTTGCCGCGGCGCGCCTATGGTAACCTGTTCGCAGAAGCAAAATACGGACAGAGTAGAGAGTCAAGAGTCTGCGGGAGCAAGCTCCCGCAACGAAAGGCGGCGGCAAGCCGCCGCACTCCAAAGATCAATACTGGTGCACGGAAACCACGGTGTCGCCGTCGAAAGTCACAAAGAGGACGTGCGGAGGGAGACCGTAAATCCAGTCTTCTTGTTCCGCCCCGTTGCGGACCTCGCGGACTTTACGTTCCGGCGGGCCTTTGGCGGAGAGCACCGCGTCGCGGTCCATCCCCACGATGACCTGATGCTTCTTGATGGCCTCCTTGATTTGGGGAGGCACCGTGGGCGAATAGAGGACGGTAGGCGAGCGGCGTTCAAAGTCCAGGACCGAGGTCAGCATCTTCTTGACCTGTTCCACGGTCAATGCCGACGGCTGGTCGGGAACGGCCAAGCTAATCGAGGAGCCGTAGGCCAGGACAGGAGTCTCGGGCGCGATGGGCCGGGTAGTGGTGCCCATGCCGATCTCGATTCGCTGGTACCACTTCTTCCCTTTCTTCCCGCCGCCGTTGAGTTCGAAGATGATGCGATCCGATTTGAAGATGATTTTCGTTATTTGCACCGGCATGCCGGGGCGGATGGCCGCCCCGTTCGCGCGCAGCTCGGAATCCGCCTTGGCCTGATTGAGCTGCCCTTGCGCGTCGAGAAAAACCCCCCGCTTGCCGCGGGGCAGCGCTACCTTCGTGACGCCCACCTCCTGCGCCAGTCCGCGGATGAGGGCTATGCGCACGTTGCGCGGGATCCCTTCCCCGGCCAGCAGCAAGTCTGTGCCCGGGACAATCGCCAACGCCAGGATGACGCCCGCGAGCGATCGCAGACAATTCACCGCCCGATGTTCCGAGAACCCTCGGCTTGGGATAAGATCAGCGGCCATCTAGCTTGACTCCGGCCGGTCAACGTTCGCCTGTTCGGCTGTAATCTCGCGCGGGACGAGAGCCTCGCCCACCGCTGCGGCGGGTGTGGGGCCGAAGACCAGCGCCCGCATTTCCTCACTGATGTAGATGCGCTTCGACAGCGCAAGGTAAACCGTGGTGGCAACGATCACTCCGGTGGCGAGCAGCCCTCCCTCCGGACCGTAGACGCCTCCGGTCAGGAGCGCATTCCCACTCACCTCCGCCCGCAGAACAGATATGGGCATCTCCATGCCACTGACCGGCAGGCCCAGCCCGTAACCCTGGAAGAAATTCCAGGCGAAGTGAATCCCTATCGGCAGCCAAAGCGCTCGGGTGCGGAGATATGCGAGGGCCAGAGGGACTCCGACGAGCATCGTGTTGAGTGTCGAAATCCAGGTGCGCGAAGGATTGGCGATGTGCGCCAGGCCAAATAAGCCCGCGAAGAGCGCCACCGCGCCGGCTGCCCCCAGCGCCTCCGCGAGGCGCTCGAAAGCTGCCCCGCCCAGGATCTTGCCAGCCAGAAACTTACCCGCCCCCCCGAGGGCCTCCACGAGGCGCTGGAAAGGGTAGCCGCGAAAAACCAGTTCCTCGTTCGTGGCTGCCACGAAAAGCATGCCGAGCAGAGCGGCGCCCCAGGCCAAGACGCCGCTGGGTGGCACCGAAGAGAACGAGAATTGGGCACCACCCAGCAGCCGCTCCAGTGCGGCAACCAGAACGATCATGATGGCTCCCAGGCTGAGCCCCATTCCAAGTTCCCTCAGCCAGCGGCCGCAAAAGGCGAGCCCAACAGACCCTAGGAGTTTTCGGTCAAACACCCGGGTGAGCAGGTCAAAGACACCCAGCAGCGCCGGCAGAGTGAAAACGCTGGACCAGACATATCGACCCCACCCTCCCAAAGGGAGGCCAGCCGTCATAAACGCACCTGCCTTCCCCGCCACCAGCACGGCCAGGATGACCAGGGGGATCGACAGCAAACACCGCCAAATGGGTCGGAGCTTTCCGTCGGCGATAAAGATCCGCTGCGCGTCCACTAGCCTTCCTCACGGCGGCGCAGCCGCCCTGCCTGGGTCTGGTTCGAACGCACTTCCAAGCCGGCGCGGGACACGGCAAAACTGATGATGCGCCCGCCCAGACGCGTGAGCGCCTGCTCGACGGCGGGCTTGGTGCCCGGCTCCACCAGGAACACCACGCAGCCGCCGCCGCCCGCCCCGCAGACCTTGGCGGCCAAGGTGCCATGCTTAGCCGTCTGCTCGATCATGCGGTCGATCTTCGGGGTGGAGATTCCCTTGAAATTCCGCTTGCGGTTGTCCCACTCCAGCGCCAGCAATTCCGCCACGTCGTTCCAGTCATTGGCCAGGAGCGCTTCGCGCATCTGGCTGGCGATGGTCACAATCTGGTCGAAGTTGCGCCGCACCTTGGGATCGCCGTCGATGTGGGATTTCATCACTTCCCAGTTGTTGATGGCCGAATTCCGCGGCTGGCCCGTGTAACAGAGCACAAAGCGTTTCTCCACGTCGGAGAAGGCCAGCGGCAGACGCTCCCGTTTCACGCCGTCGCGTTCCAGGTGCACGGCGTTGGCCGCGCCGTAAAGCGCCGGAAAGTAATCCTGCCAGCCGGTGGGGACGCGAATGACGATGGCCTCGACGTTCTTGGCAATCTCCAGAATCTGCGTCTTCGTGTAGTGCTTGCCCGTGACGCGCGCCAGCGCGCCGCAGAGCGCGATGTTCAGCGCCGACGATCCCCCCAGGCCCGCGCCGGCTGGCACTTGCGAGCTGGTCTTGATGGTCACGCCGCGACGCGGCTCGAAGAAGAGCACCAATTCGCGCAGCAGCGGCAAGGCGGAAGTGCGCAAGTCCAAGTCGGTGAGCGTTTCGTAAGTCTCCCGCACCTGCTGGTCCTGGGAGACGAGCACAATCCGGCGGTCCGCGCGGGTCTCGATAACGCACGAGGCATAGCAACGAATCGCCACGTTGACCGTCTGCGCCCCGGGATGGAAGAGATAGAGCGGCCAGATGTCCACCGTGCCGCCCGCCAAATCCACTCGTGCTGGTGCTCGCGCGTCTACTCTCATCTCTTCCTCCCGTCGTCAGTTGCCCGTTGTCCGTTGTTGGCCGTTTGTTGTCAGTCGAACGACTTCTGTCTCTCTTGCTCCTAGCTCATGCCTCCCATCTCGTGTCTCCTGACTCCTCGCTCTCGACTTTCAACTTTCGACTCTCAACTTCGGACTTCTGACTCCTGACTTCTGTCTTCCGGTCACCGTTGTGTAACCTGCATCGTGTCATCAATCGCCAGGGTCGGCCAGCCCGCCTTAGCAGGATCGGCAGGCGTAGCGACGATGCGGAAGTGCTCGCCGCCGCTGATCTCGGCGGTGTAGTTGTACCCGCGCCGGTTGGTGCCGGAAAACTGCAAAGCGCCGTCCTGCTGGAGCTGCTCCAGGCTGGCGTAGGTGCCGTGGCTGGCCAGGTACACTCGCTCGGCCTGGGCGATGGCCAGCAAATCGTTCTTGACGCCCACCACATCGATAGTCTGTTGCGGCGGCGCGCCGCCCGTCGGCCCCTGAGTGAACTGCGATTTCACCAGGAAATAGACAACCCCCACCGCGATGATCAGTCCCAGCAACGCTCCCGCCTTCCTCATGCTCCTTCCTCCTCATGTAGCGTAGGCCGGCTCTGCCGGTCTGCAGGGACGTAAACCGCAGTCCGTCAGCCGACCGACTGCGTGGCAACTACAACCTCTGCCACAGCGCCTGCTGGCGCGCCTCTTTCCCATAAGTCTCAGTCAGAAAGGACTTCAACTCGTCGAACGTCGCGAACACCTTGTCCGTGCAACCGAGAACCCAGCCGCTGATTTCCTCCCCCGGCATCTCCGTCACCAGGTACACCGGAATGCCCTTGCGATAGGCGGCGGTCAATTCGGCCTGCGTGCCTCCGCCGCGCACGGCCGCCTCATCCCAGAAGCAGATGACGTAGTCGGCTTGATTCGCCATCACATCCAGGTCGTGGTTGATGGCGATGCGCATGATGCGACGGAAGCGTTCCGGATCCCGCGTCTTCCAGGAGGGCAGGCCGCGCAACTCCTCGGCGCTGAAGAGTCGCTGTGCCTCACGCGTTGGATCATAGACGCGGTGGTTGAGATTATCCTGAAGCCAGAGGCGTGTGCGTTCGCGCCAATCGCGCCCCCCTTCGGCAGCGTACTCCATTCCTCCGCAAAGAAACGCCAGCATAACCAAGTCTCGGCGGCCTATTGTCGCCGGTGCGGAGCCAGGATGCAACGGGGGAAAGCAGTTGCCGGTTGCCAGTTGTCGGTTGGCCAATGTTCGCGTGGCCAGCCGGCGCTTCATTCAGGAAGGTTGAGGGTGCGCCAGGCAGGGTAGCGGGTCAGCTTGCCCTCGCAGACGTTGGCGAAGTAGCGGCGCGCGCAACTGAACTGCATGATTCGGTTTCCCTCGCGCGCCAGCGCCGCCCAGCGGGAACTGGTCTGCGGGTTCTGCTCGATGCCGGCAATACGGTGCGCGCCGTAGCTGAACTCCACGGCGCGCAGCTTCTTGGCCCGCGTGGCCATCACCCGGTAACGCTTTCCCTCTAACTCCACCGCTTCTTTCCCTTCGACGAGAGCCTGCTGCCAGACCTGGAGCAACGTTTCGGCGAGGTTCATAAGCGGGATGCTACGCTGCCGGCTGGCCGGCGTCAATCGGCGTGTCAGAGCGTCGGCGCCTTTGCGGCTCTGCCGCGCGTGGGGCAACAGCATTGGAAGTGGGAGATTCAACGCTTCGCCGTCCGCTTGAGTTAGAATGCTCCCGCCGGAGGCGCCGGCGTTTGTTCGGCCTGAGCGAAGCAGCGTGGCCTCCGGCATTGTTCGGACCACCGCAGGAAACAAAGGAGGGAACGAGTATGAACCGCCGCGAGTTCTTGCAGGACGCCACGGTGTTGGGAGCGACGCTGGGATTGGCGCCCGGGGTGAGTGCCCATGCGCGCAGCGTCGCCGGCAAGAGTCCAGCGGGCCCCGGCACGCGCATCAAGGTGGGCGTGATTGGCTGCGGAAATGTTTCCGGGTCCTACATTCCCGACATGCTTTCCTCGTCTTACATCGAAATTGTGAGCGCCTGCGACATCATTGTGGAGCGCGCCCGGCAGCGGGCCGAGCAGTTCAAGATTCCCAACTTCTATCCGCACGTGGACGCCATGCTGGCGGGAGCAAAGTTCGATCTGCTCGTGAACCTCACTTCCATGCCCTCGCATTACCCGGTGAACAAGAAGGGCCTGGAAGCCAAGGTCAACGTCTGGACTGAGAAACCGATGGCGCTCTCCGTGCGCCAGGGGAAAGAGCTGCTGGCCCTGGCCAAGAAGCAAGGCGTAGGTTTCTGGCCCGCCCCCACCGTGGTCACCAGCCCGCAATTCCGCTTCATGGCGGAGACCATCGCGAGCGGCAAGCTGGGAAGCATCACGGCCGCCCACGGCACCTACGGCCACAGCGGCCCGACGTGGTCCGAGTGGTTTTTCCAGAAAGGCGGCGGCTGCCTGTTCGATCTCGGCGTGTACAACGTGGCGACGCTTACGGGATTGCTCGGGCCGGTGAAAGAAGTCGTGGGGATGACCCGCATCGTCACGCCCACGCGGGAAATCAACGGCAAAACCATCCCGGTGACCGCCGACGACAACACCATGCTCATCATGGACCACGGCAAGGGCGTCCTCTCCCACGTGCAGTGCGGATTCGTGTATCCCGGAGACCATCTGCCCGCCGAAATCCGCAAGATGAGCTCCGTGGATCTGGTCGGCACCAAAGGCACCATGCATCTGCTGGGTTACGACTGGGGGCCGGTAGGCGTGGGCGTCACCACGGAAAGCACACCTATGGAAGTCACCTGCACCGATCCCGGACCCTATAAATGGCAGTACGGCGCCTCCTACATTGCCGAATGTTTGGCCACCGGCAAGAGAAGCCTGATTACCGCCGAACACGGCTTCCACTTTCTAGAGGTCATGCTGGCCTGCCACGAATCGCAGCGCACCGGCCGGCGGGTCAGGGTCGAATCCACATTCGCCTGGCCGATTTTCGGCGGGTAGGCAGGATAGGAGCGTCCGTGCCTGCAATGGCACCGAGAACGATTCTGGTCTATGATTTGCTCTGGTCGCAGGTCGCGTCACAGCGACATGGGGAGGCGAAAGGATGAAGGTAAGAGTTGTACTCGAACCGAGCGAAGAAGGCGGTTTTACGGCCTATGTGCCGTCGCTGCCCGGGTGTATCAGCGAGGGCGAGACCGTCGAAGATGCGTTGGCCAATATCCGCGAGGCCATCGCCCTGTACCTGGAGCCTGTAGAAGACGACTGGGTGGCGGAAGAGAACGCGGTGGTGAAAGAGGTCGAATTGTGAGCAAGGTCCCCAGCCTGCCCTACACGCAGATTGTACGGACTTTGCAGAGAGACGGCTGGGCCGTGGTTCGCCAGCGCGGCAGCCACGTGCGCTTGCAGAAGCGAACAGGCGAGGAGGTGCTCAAGGTCACGGTTCCCACTCGTCGTCCGGTCAAGCGTTCCACGTTGGCTCACATTCTGAAACAAGCCCGGGTGGATGTTGATCGATTCCTGCAATTGCTCTAATGGTTGCCTGGGTTCCGGCCGACCCCACACATCGGACAAGACGCGATCTATATGCGCCACCCGCCGGCTTCCATTTGCTGGAAGTCATGCTGGCCTGCCACGAATCGCAACGCACCGGCCGGCGCATCAGGGTCGAATCCATATTCGCCTGGCCGATTTTCGGGTGACGTTGTGGCACGGGCATCCTGCCCGTGGTTTGCCTTTTATTCAGGGGCGGGACAGCGGTGCTAGCCGCGGGTACCTGTAGCACCGTCCGCGAGGCGGTCATCAATGTGTGGGCGAATAGCGTCCTTGATGTTCTCGATAGCCTCTTCGTAGGCATCTCCCTGGCTGTAGCAACCCTGGAGTGCCGGGGCACGAAACGAAATGGCCGTCGGAGTCAGATTCGACTACGATTGGAAGTGTCAGGTGTTTCACGCCCAAATTATGGGCTCGCGGCGGCCTTCTGCCAACTACCAAACGCCAACATACAAGGGGGGACACCCTCTGCCACGCGCACACATCGCACAACAGGCGATATGTACCCGAGCCGTCCATTTGGGTATGGCCACGGGCTTGTGTTGGGGGACGGAACTTGTTAGACTTCTGATAACACCCCTGACTTGCAGAGGAGTAACAGCATATGTCCGACATGCCTTCATTACCGGTTGTCACACCACCCGAGCGAAGGCCAAGGGAGTGTTTTGTCCTTTGCCCAATAGGAGACCCCGACTCGCCCACAAGAAAGCGATCAGACCAGGTACTCAAATACATCATTGCGACAGCCCTTGAACCCATCGGGTACAACGTGATTCGAGCTGACACGATTTCACAGCCTGGAATGATCACCTTGCAGATTGTTGAACACATACTGCAAGCCGACTTGGTTGTCGCGGACCTGAGCGACCACAATCCGAACGTCTTCTACGAGCTCGCGGTGCGCCACGCTGTCGATAAGCCAGTCATTCACATAATAGACTATGGGCAACCCATCCCCTTCGACGTCGCAGGATTCAGAACAGTCAGGTTCAACCACCAGGACCTGGAAAGTGCACACAGGGCGGTAGATGAGATCCAGGCCCAGGCAAGACAAATCGAGCAAGGTAATTGGGGCCAAACCCCGGTGAAACTCGCAGCGGTCGTACAGAAACTGGGCGCGGGTGAATCTGAGGTCAAACTTGTACTCGCACAAATACTGCAGGGTCTGGGTATTTTACATGAAGAGCTAAGTACGCTGAAGACACGGCTCCGTAGGCCCCCGCTCGCTGGGCTGGGCGGATTTGCTTCGCTCCGTCAGCACCCCTTCGGTGGGTTCGGCTCAACTCTCACTTCCTCAGACATGATACTAATCGAAGGCGTCGTCAGGAGAGTTATAGCTTCCCTGGCGGGACAGGCAGTCGAAGGACCAACCATCGCCGAGGCGGCTCCCAAAGAAGGACAACCAGAAGGTGGGGAACACAAGGAATAGCAGGTGAGGCGCTGAACACTCGCCACCCGTGCCCGGCCGCGTCGTATGGGCGGATCTCGACCGGGCTCCCCGAAGGGGCGAAACATGAGGGGCCACACCACCATTTTGGCGCGCCGCGTTCTTTCCCGTGCCCGCCGGGTCATAGGGATTTCGCGAGGAAAAGGCGAAAAAGGGGTAAATTTGTCGCTTGACAGGGCAAGCCTAAATCAACTAGTTTGGTAACGGTATCATCCCAGCGCGACGGGCCTGCTGTCGCGCTGGCCCCGACCCCCTGGTGGGGTCGGGTTTTTGTTTTATGGCCAAAATCGTCTTCTTCGTCGACGGCTTCAACCTTTTCCACGCCCTTGATTACTTCCCCAGCGGGCCAGACCACGATAGATACCACAAATATAAATGGATTAGTCTGAAGACTCTCGCCGGTCTCTACGTGACGCGAAAGGATAAGATCGAGGAGATCCTATACTTCACCACTCTGGCAGCTTGGAACCCAGCAAAAGTAGCTCGGCACAGGGTCTTCATTCGGGCACAGGAGCAGGAAGGTGTTACCGTAGTATATGGGGAATTCAAGCGTAAGGAGAAGCGATGCAACCTTTGCGGTAGGTCCTTCTGGACCTTCGAAGAAAAGCAGACGGACGTCAACATCGCCATGCGGCTCTTTCAGATGGCCATTAGGGATTAGGTACGATAGGGCCATAATCATATCGGGCGACACTGACTTGATTCCAGCGATCAGGGCGGTAAGACAGACGTTCCCCGGTAAACAAATCGGAGTTGTGATCCCGATTGGCAGGGCGTCAGAGGATCTTAAGAAGCAGGCTGACTTCTACCACAAGATGAAAGAGCGCCATCTAGCGTCGAGCCGCCT
>Ga0315309_1002365_pt1 | contig 11017 bp, 11 predicted proteins | sample TDP4_MG_FD_203080 | JGI IMG/M metagenome (GOLD analysis project Ga0315309, IMG submission 203080) | Freshwater sediment microbial communities from Lake Towuti, South Sulawesi, Indonesia - TDP4 | ecosystem: Environmental > Aquatic > Freshwater > Lake > Sediment | place: Indonesia: South Sulawesi...
CATTTCCACTTCCTTTCAACGTGCCTACAATATTTGGCCGATTCTTGTAGCTCCACGGGGTCAACCGCAAAGGATGGAGCGGATATTTCGCCAATTCCTCTAGGCTTGGTTCCCAGATGTCGATTTCCAGGTTGGGAATCTCTCTAAGCTTCTTAGCTACAATGTCTTGGGCCTCCCCCTCTTCGCCACTGGGACTGGGAACCTTAACCAAGTCCTGCAAGAAACGAACAATCTCGTCTTTCTTGTCATCTATCTTTCTAAGGATCTTACTTTTGACCTCTGGTTTTGTAATCACGTGCTTTTGTCACCAAATCCTTCATCGAAGTCGTTCCACTATTTGTCGATATTAAGACTATGGCTGAGTTTAGGGCGGCCTATGAGCGCTTCGCCTCTCAATGCATGGCTCTGGCGAGAAAACAAACAGATTCTCACCAATAGGTATGCTAGTTCACTGGCGCACGAAGAACAGATCGGATGCACTCGCCGTCTTTCTGTGCTGTATGATGGGGAAAGGAATCTCCTAGGCCCGCCTTTCTCTTCATGTCCTATGCCAGTTGGTTGCCGCAGTAAGGACATAGGTTAATGTCATCTGGAAAAAACGAGAGGTTCTTGCCACATTTCGGGCATACTCTGGCCACCTGCTTTGTCAGGGTGACTTCTCCGGAAGATCTGCTGGTAAGCCCCCAAACCAGCAGGCAGAAACCGAATATTGCTCCGAACAATCCAGATGTTGCGATGAAGCCTACTGGAGCATCGGTTGCCACTTCAAAGAATAGTGCTACAACGGACAATATGAACGTCACAAGACCGACTCCTGATCGGAAAACAGGAAATCGAATCGCAAGCCAGAGGGGCAGGGCTATAATGAATGGAAAGATGAAGAAGTAGTATACGAGTAGGAGGTCGCTTACGATTAGTGTTACGCCGAGACCCATGGTGAGCACCGATTACGCACAAGGACCAGTTACCATATAGTATGAAGCTTCTCCCTTTTTTGAGTTTTTGTGCATAGACGTCGACGCTGTCTGGCTCTGCCATGAATTCCGTAAGAACGTATACACAACTAGGGGCATATCAGACTCTTTTGATCACACAACATCCGCCTTGTTGAGTTCGAAGGCTCTTGGATAGACCCTGTATAGTGCTAGAAGAATGAGGAACTCGAGAGGAATCAGTACAGCCGCTCTAAGAACAAGTATCGCGATGGAGGCTAATATGCTCGGAAGGAGAAGATAGATTACCACAGCCGCGACGGCATATCCGACAAGCATACCTAAGACCGACAGGCTGATGAAAGATCCAAATCTGCTGAGCCGCTGAGCCAGAAAACCGGTAGCCAATCCAGCAGCTCCAAAAGACGGTATGTCGATGAGAGGGATCTGGGCAGGTATTCCACTCACCAAGCCGACCACTAGGCCTACCCAAGGGCCTCCTATGGCAGCTCCGACGGCGACGAAGATTCCCCTGATGTCTAGCACGAAGGGCCCGCCGATTGGTATCGTTGCATTGAAGAATCTTGCGAGAAACGCAAGCGCAGCGAAAGATGCTGCAATAGTTACATGCCTGGTGCGGAATCTCAACTTCAATGTCCTCTTGTTTCATCGTTCGAGGAGGGGTTTAAGATTATATGAGTCCATGGACCCTAGTCAATCTGGCGTTTGACTGTGCCCATGGTGTACTCTAGGGTCGATGTCGACGAGCAATCAACGCTGTTGGCTTGGAACCTTCAGTGGATTTTCCTCACGGGTTTAGCGGGCATCAGACGAAGCAGTCGCTCATATATGATGTGCAGGAGCCTTTCAGGTGGATCGGCGACGTGACTACGATTGAGTCTTTCGAGTCTGGAGTGTTGGATTTGAAGGATTTCTACTTCGCCGGAGACAACTACCGATACCACATTGAGATAGATGCCAAGAAACGGTTCCTAGAGCTGTTGAAGGGCAGGTTCAACTTAGGCGTGAAGCACAATGGTAAGGCCTGCAAGTGGGACACAGTGATTTTGAACAAGTTACAGGAGCTCGCTCGCTTTCTACTTTTCAAATCTGGTAGCATAGATTTCCTAAAACCCGCTCCGGACCTGAGAAGAAGCGACACCGCTGAGATCCGTAGACGAATTCTTGAACTAACTCAAAGCGAAGCTGGGAAACTTGGCATAGGCAAGAGCACGCTTCACCATTTACGCAAGAATGCAGATCGGAATCAGCCGTTCAGGATCTACAAGCCAACCATAAGGAAATTGGTGGCAGTCTGACAAGGCAAGAACTGTAGCGAATGTGATTCTTCAATGACACATGAAAACGGCGAACGTGAGAAAAGAATTCAAGAAATCATGATACCGCTGGAAAAGACGGATGCAAAAGACATCGTAGTCGCGCTTGGGCAGGGGCTGGTGAGCATGACTCCGTATGCGGGTGGACTCATCGCAGAATTGCTGGGCGTTAGACTGCCAGATTTTCAGATGAAGCGATTGAGACGGTTCGTAGCTGAACTCGCCGATGACTTTCAACAACTGAAAGCAAAGATAGACTCGGACTATGTTCGGAAAGAAGAATTCACACACATTCTTCAGAAGACCTTTAGAGGTGTCGCCGAAAACTACCAGAAAGAGAAGTTGGATGCCCTGCGAGCTGTACTAGTCAATAGCTGTATCATCCACCAAGCTGATGAGGAATTGAAGGAATACCTAGTGACAATCGCGCTTGAGCTGGGAACCTTACATCTGCGGGTAATCAAGATCTTGGGTGACCCTAGAGACTTCTACGTGAAGAAAGGACTCAAAGACTATCGGGATGAGATGGCTCTTGGAGGATCGATCATTGAGAGTCTGAGGGCATGCTTGCCGGAAGTTCCAGACGACTACGTCCGGTCTGTTTGGAATGACCTCTACACCAGAAATCTGGTCAGCACGGAAGCTAGAGTCCTAGGTGCCATGCTAAGCGGAAAGGGCTCACGAACTCTTGAAGGAAGATTGTCAGATTTGGGAAAGCAGTTGTATGCCTACATCTCTAGTCCGATGCAGTAGATCTATCTGCAGAATGTGCTGGCTGTGGCTAGAGTAGGGCTCAAGGTTATGAGCGTGTGAGACGCCCTAATGGCAGGCACGACTGTGTGAAATCCATGTCGATACCGATGACTGTATCTTCAGTTTCAGGCGTTAGTACGGGTCAATGGGACTTGGGTTATCTGTTTTTCATTTCTCTTCTTGTGCTGCCAGTGGTCAGGTGCTTGCGGAAATGGATCATACAGAATTCGAGCAACTGGACAAAAGGAATAACCGGCATTCAACATCTTCAGTCGATTTCGAGATATTTGCCAGCTCTCTGGAGCAATTTGGTAGACGTGTTGGATCTGGCAGAAGGCATGGGCTGGCTGACTTTGGCTCTTGCGGTATTGGATTTCTTTGTGCCGGCAATGAGAGAAATCCTATCAACCTATAGCGGGCAGATACTGACCTTCGCATCAGTTCTCATTACGGCATCATCTGTCTTACTTGCTGTAGCGAACCTGACCGCCGTCTCAGTGCAAATGAAAAACAGGGCTTCAGAAGCGAGCAGAGACATCCGACAGAGAAATGAAGAGCTTACTTCCTTAACAACTCATGCAAAGAGAATGGGGATGCTGACAGTGATTCTTTCCATACTTGCTCTGTTGTTCAACGGCCTCAGGTATGACGTTTTGAAGGACTACGCGTTGACAGGAGCGATTATCGCGTTCGTCCTAGAATGTTACTTCGTGTTCAGATTGGGATTCTAGTTCACACTAGCGTAGCATATACCCCGCGCGCGACATGAAGAATTATAAGAACACCACAACACTGGTGGTCTATGATCTACATTGGTTACTCTGAGAGAAAGGATAGAGTACAAAGGCCTGTACATCTCTGTAGAACCTGCTGTTAAGAAAACTTTCTACTTGACAGGTGAAGACTCATCATTTGACGCGATTATTGAAAATCGGTCAGAACAAAGAAGATATGGCAAGTTGGCATTCTCGTGGAGACTCGGTGAAATTCGCACACTTAGAATCGTCGATTTCGAAGTGAATCCATCTTCTGTGACAAAACGTCCGCTCACAAAAGAATGGTTATACAGAGAGGGCACAGCGATATATGAACTCATAATTATGCAGAAGTCACCTGAGGATTACTCCACTATTCCAGATAATGACGTGAGAGTGGAAGCATACAGGCATATGGGAAATATCCACCCCCTTTCTTCACACCATGTCCGTGACAGAGACCTCCACGCATATGAGAAAGAATATCGAAGGGCCATGATGACCTTTTCAATTATCACAATTGTCCTAACGATCTTCAATTTGTTACTGCTTTACGGACGGAATCTACTGACACTCATTGGATTCGCGGATCCCTAGAGCCATTTACAGGGATCCCACAACTGGCTGACGAATTCGGGCTTTCCCTTGATTGGCCGGCATAGCGAGCCATCTACAAAATAAAGAGGGGGTTTGGGGGATTCATCCCCCAACAAACGTCGTCGTCCGTTTCGTCGTCGTAGAAGTCAAAGAAGAGAGAGAGGATCTCTTGGTGCGCACACACACAAATACTGACTGACGACGGTTCAAATTCAACTTTTTGCCGTTTTCCCCGTTTTCTTGACTTTTACACGGGAATTCTGAAAAGGACTGGAATGGCTTCTGGAAATGTTGCGAGGCTATGGGCCATTTCACGTGCAGGAGCTTGTGGGCGTGCGCCTTGTTCATCTAGAACTTCCAAGTCAGAATCGCTGTAATCAGTGCGCCGGCAGCCGCACCTGCCAAGCTTGCAACCAGAACGGACCTAATGTTCTGGAAGGCCCGCATCTCTTGTTCAAAGTGATTCAGAGCGTGTGGAAGAGTGCTGGGGATTCCAACAGCCGGTTCCGTATCGTCGGAAAGATAGCTATGCAACCCGTGAAGAAATCGATCCTGATCAATCGCGCGAAGGAACTCGCCACGCGACCTGAGGTAACCAGAGAGCTCGCTTTGGAATTCCACCACTTCGCTGTAGATGTCAGACAGTCTAGTTCTTCCAGCGTGTGCATGTCTGTTCGACTCGAAGATTCTCCACCATGGTGTTGCTACAAGATCCTTGCTGCAAGCTGCTATCGCTGACAGTGCCTCGGAAATCCTTTCGTCACGATAACGTAACATGAGGTGGTCCAATTTCAAACAGTAGAAGTCTATCAGGTCTACGTGGACACGTATTAGGAAGTCAAAGGCAAGATATCGGTCATCGAGAATGGACTCGTCAAGGACAAGGAAGACATCCGGCGCGCGCCTAGCACCCGAGGTATAGATGCGTGTGCCCTCTGTCCTCCTCTTCTTGATCCTTTTCCGGAAGGCGAAGTAGAAGTCAGGGTGAATAGGACTTGGACCGAGTGGGGGGGATCTAAACGATGTGTCTTTTTCTATCTGAGCCCTCAAAAGGTCTCTGTATTCATGCCCGATCTGGGTGAAAAGGGGATAGTCTTCGATTGGGGCATAAGCGGCAAACAGACAACCAGTAGAGACAACCTCGAATTGTTCTGTGGGCTTCTCATATAGAGATGCCTTATGTCTATGCAGCCGACTTGGCAAACTGACCCGAACAGAGAACGGCTTTCCACTTATGATCGCTGCGTCGTCAAAGTACGCAGATTCATTCACTAAGAAGTTTGTTAGATCCTCATCTCCAAGAGTTGTAATGTCGAACATGTTTGGATGTTGTCCAAGCATTTTCGGAAAGTCAATCTGTGAGAATGGGGAGTTCGCCGATTTGTTGGTTTGCCTCACATATACTGCACCAAGCTTGAGCGCGAAAGCACGACTAATTCGCAGGTTTTTCTCTCCAAGGTGAGTCAACAAGTTCCTTAGGGTTTCGTACATCGGTTTCTCCCCTGACTCCAAGAAGGGAGTTGAAACGACGCGGAAACTAGTGGCGGCTGTCGTATATATTGCATTCCGATAAACTTGAGTTCCTAGTGCCGGTATTGTGTCCACAGGTGAAGCAGTTCTCTATGCATGAGTCCACGTGGGTCATCGCTTGAGCTTTCAGGTGTCCGCATAATCCGTATTCGTTTTCCCAGTTGACGCCTATGTGGTGCACACACACAATTGACCCCTTTCCTAACGACTGTTCAGGCGAGTTGTGCCGTTACGCTACTCTGCAGTCAACTATACCTAAGGTCAGATCTACGAAGTTGAGTATCCCTTCAGATTGTTTCTTAGTGAAGAACGGACCGAACGCCTGGTCAAGTCTATCGAGCTCCTCAACTTCGTCTCTTTCTATGTTCCTCTGGGCGAACAGTCGAACGAAGCTTCTCGCGCCAAAAGAACTCATGTAGCGAATTGCTGCATTGTCGTCAACAAAGCCTGCTCCCACCTCATGAAGTTCCTTCTGCATTGGCGTAGCGATGGATTGGAGCATCTTCTTAACAGTCTCCGGTGTTGCCGAAACAACGTAGGGTATTCTCCTATGGGATAAGAACTCTTGAAGCTTTATGAGTTTGTCAAATTCGGATTTGGACAAGACCCGAGCGCGACCGCCGCGCAGCCGGCGTCTCCTAGACAATGGCATACGAGATTCATCGATTCCGGTGTCGATGAGGGCAATGGCGTGTTCTCCTCCCACAACTAGGGAAGACCGATTCTTGCCAATGAATGATTGAAGAGTTTCAATAAACTCGATACATACGCATGCAAGGAAGGATGTCTTTGCAGCAGCAAAGCTGGTTCCACTGAGGGTTTCGTCTTCGAATTTGATGTCGACACCCCTTGCTACCAGTGTAGGAATATGAAGTGAATCATTTGGATCTCCACGTGATGAGAAATCAGCAAGGGTCTTCTCATCTACTGCTGCTCCGACGGCAATGACCCAAGGTGCGGCCGCCCATGGATTCATTGTTCCGTTCTTCGGGCCTTGGTTTCCAGCAGCCACAACTACGACGATTCCTTGCTCGGAAGCACTTTTCGTGGCAAGGTTAACTGGATCATTCTCAACGAAGGGCTTCGCTTGATGAGGGGGAAAAGGGCCCAGACTTATGTTGGCAACCCTAATCTGGTACTCCGTCCTTTTCTGAACAACATGCTCTATTCCTTTGATGATAGGGTAGTAGCCCTCAAAGCCGACGTGCAGGACTGCTGGGTTCATGGCTAAGGTCTCAAGTGCGTCAGTAGATAGTTCGATGCAACATGTCTCTATGAAAGCTAGATGTTCAATCACAACCGCCTCAACTTCTCTCATGACATCGAGCGCTTGCTCAGTCTGTTGCGGATCCAAGGAGACTAGAGCCTTCAGTCGCTGCCCTCCCGAAAAATCAGGAATCTCAGGGTCAACCTTAGATTTGATTTGTTTAGACAAGCGAAGGGGCAATCAGGTCACCCATGTCATTGCTTCCATTAGCTCTTCGGATGGTAGGTAAACCAGTCGAAAAGCGCGTGCCAAGGATCTGTTGATGCCCAAGATGATATATTCAATTCTCTAATCTCTTCTCTTGGCACGTGCGCTAATTTCGGAGTCACTGAATCAAGTGGTTTATGTCAGCTAGCTCTTTCTTCAGCATTCCCAAGTATGTTGGCAAGTAGTCTTTTCGCACGACGTCGATCAGAAACATGTTCCCCACCAAATCGGCCATATTGCGGTCTGCAAATCTATAGTTCGCCAGATACTGAAGGTATTCTGATGCTTTCAACTCCTGAGCCGAAGTGTATGCGAAGAGATTTCCGTCGAAAACAATGATAGGATACATGAGATACAGCGTTTTCCTCAACTCCGACTCAACTTGTCTACGGCCTTCCTTCATGCGATACGCCGTTGCCTTTACGACCTGCATCGTAGACTCAAAAATCAGCTGTCTATCATTTCGTCCCTTGAATGGTTCATATGGAATAACGGCCTTCTCTTGATCTGTTGGCAAGAAATAGTGGGTCCGTTTCATCCACATCTCAGAGAATGAGCGATTGGTGGATATGGCTGGCTTTCCTAGGACCTTAACCACATAAGTAGGGACGTACTTCTTTGTTGTGTAGAACACCCATGGTTTGATGCTTTTCTCGCATTCGACAATCAAGGAAACTCGGAGGACGTCATAGTTGGACGCGCGCTTATCCTTCCTAGCTTCGAATCGTTTGTAAGCACTTGCGTCGATTTCCCTGGGTTTGCTTTCTTCCTCATCAAGATAGTAATCGCGAGTTATTACGCCCCAACCACCCTTCGTTAGGATGGATGAAACCTCAATCTCCAGCGGGAAACCTGATTTTTGGATGTCCTTTCGAATATCCTCGATTAGTTTCTGATTCACTTGATCATCTTCAGCCAACGCAAGTCACCCTATCACTAGCCTATTTGCAAATTTCACTCGACTGATGCTCTCCTGATTGGGCGTTACCGTAGTCTCTGGACTACTTTCTCATAGATTTTGAACGGTTTGTCGTCCGAGGCGTTCCTACGCAGATAGTGAAGAGTGCTCTTCCCCATACCGAGTTTCCGAGCCTTCGCTTGCGTCATCTCAAGGATTCCGTTGCGAAGATCACGCGTGTCACTTCTCTGCAAGCTCGGACTTGGTTCGATGAAATCTATCTGTTTAGATTTGCCCAGGAGAAAACGAGCCAGCTCCTGAGTCTTCTTCAGAATCACTGTGTCCCACTTCCATGTCTTGCCCTTGGATCTGACGCCTGAGTTGAACCTGTTCTTCAACAACTCAAGAAGGCGTCTCTTGGCGTCTATCTCGATGCGTTCTCGGTAGTCGTCTCCTGTGAAATAGAAATCCTTCATGTCCAAGGCACCAGATTCGAAGGCCTCAATCGTGGTCACATCGCCCAGCCACCTGAAAACGGCGATATCGAACTCCCTATCGAACAGTTGTTTCTCTTGTTTCTTCTGCGTACCTCTTATTGTCCAGCCTTTCCAATGCCGAGCGACTAGCAGATCCTTGTCTCCACACAGTTTCTCATGCAGCGTTTTCCCGATCAAACCTTCCGTCATATGTTCGAGAACCAACCCTTCCTTCGCGGCCAATTGAACTCACACTTTGTCAAAGGGTAGTGCAGCACCGTTTCTTATCTGTCTTCTCTGGTTCCTCCAAGTCCGACGAGTCCACAGAATATCGTAGCTACGGCAGAACTAGGCAACGCTGTGGACATGGAGAACCTTGCCACGAAGTTACCGAATGTCATCTACAAACCTGAACAGTTTCCTGGAGCAATCTACTATGCAAAAGAACTTGAAGATGCATCAGTTCTTATTTTCGCTAATGGGAAAGTCGTGTTTGCTGGTCTAAGAAGTCATGAAATGTTGGAAGCGGGAAAACGTGTACTTGCGGGGCTAGCTCAGTTGATTCGTTAACTCAAGTCATAAAACCAATCAAGGATACGGTCTCACGGACGATTGTGTTGAAGTAACTGACGCCAGCATCTACGGCTAAGTGACCGCACTAGATTCGAGTGAGGACGAAGCAAGAGTCAGCAGAGAACTCGGAGAACTCACTATCCATTCAGCGACGGGGCAGATCTTGAAAGAGGTTGTCGCATGTCGAACTTGGATTCAGTCTATTGCTCGCAAAGGAGCCAGAGAAAGTGGTTTTTGAGGACACCCGCACAGTCGGACCTGCTTCTAGATCCAGAAGAAAAGTTAGCTTTTAGATGTGCTAGAGCAGAAAGTTAATGATTCTATGACATCACTTGTTTCTGCCTGTGTGCCTGCAAGAGATTAACGTTTTACCCTTATCTTCTTGAGTAGACAGTGAGGATTTGTTAATCTTTTGATTCGTTGACGTTTCTGAAGATCAATCTATCGCACTGTATCTCTTCAAAGTTCTAACTTCTCCACATTGACAGTAGCTTGGAGAAGTGAGTGTTTGGGGGGTTCTTCCTCCAACATGATCGTCGTATGAAAACAGCAAAATTGTGTGTGTGGATCTCTTGGTGCGGCCGGCCAGATTTGAACCGCCGGAATCAGTGAGATTGTGTCCAGACCCTATCTGCCATCGTTACACGACAGAGGTAAGTCTGGGCAAGATCCTATTTCTGAGCAATGCTTGATGTTGTTTCATGCCAAGACCAAAGAAGCGGAGATTTAGGCTCAAGATCAGGTTGAAGCGCGGACTGCGAAGAGGGATCAAAGGGACCAAACGCAAGGTTGGTAAAGGCCTGACCAAGATCGGCAAGAAGCTGCCTAAGTAGGCAACGCCCCCAGTGACAAGCGAGGCTTGGGCGGACCTTGTCCTCTCTGTAACGCTACGGGGGATATGCTATGGTGTATATGTGCCTGCCGCCCTTCAATGGGCCTTTGATCAGCTCTTCGAGCTGTTCTCTTGGCCTCTGGCTGACCTCATTCATGGGAGGCAGAACTCCTGCAGGAAACTTCTTCAGAATATCGTCGTGGAGTTCGGCGATGTAGTCCAGCAGCTCCTCAACTCCCATCTTCGCCTTCTCCGCCTTCGCCAAGGTAGCCTTCCCCACCACACCTTGCGGGTAGGCAACGATCTCGATCGGCCCCGCTCCAACTTGACTGTACCATTCGATCGGCATCTGGTACACGTTTCCAGCCTTGTCAACATGTTCCGGTGGGAGGTAGCCCCTTGGAGTCGTGTCGGCCGCATCCTCCATGTGTATTAGTTCAGGGAAGAGAGCGAGGGAGAAAGATGTCTCAACCTCGTCGGCATGAATGAAAGGAGTCTCGAACGGCCCACCATGCTCCTTGTCTTTCACCAGGTTGGGAATCGCATGATACCAGTTCAAGTTCAAGAAAACTCCTGGCACCTGAAACTTCTTTGCGAACTGATGCATCGCTGACGGGATCACATACTCCTGCCCGTGGCCATTGAGGAGAATCTGCTTCCTGAAACCTGCGTTCCACAAGCCAGCCATCACAGCCCGAATCAGAGCCTTAAAGTCGTCATCATCAACCACGATCGTTCCCGGCATCCCAATATGATGGTAGGGATGCGAGCCATACCAGATAGGCTGCGCAACCGTACAGCCGGTCCTTTGGGCGACCAGCTCCGCCATCCTTGTGACGAGAAACGTGTCCTCGCCATAG
>Ga0315309_1002366_pt1 | contig 11014 bp, 11 predicted proteins | sample TDP4_MG_FD_203080 | JGI IMG/M metagenome (GOLD analysis project Ga0315309, IMG submission 203080) | Freshwater sediment microbial communities from Lake Towuti, South Sulawesi, Indonesia - TDP4 | ecosystem: Environmental > Aquatic > Freshwater > Lake > Sediment | place: Indonesia: South Sulawesi...
CTTGGGATGGCTAGCACCAATGCATTTAGCCCAAGGAAACCCAGCGCCGTTTTTCTGCTTCTGACGAACATTGAGTAGAAGGGCGTTATCGCACCATAGTAGTACTTGTATATTCCCCGAGGGAAAAATGCGTGAAACAACAGTAGAGCATAGAGTATATGGATGACAAAGGCGGTGTCGTTGAGCCTCCCTGCCTTGTAGGTTCTCCAAGATAACACGGCGAATGAGGAGAGCAACGCCGCCCAAAGCAGCGGTTTGGCCGGTTCGTACGCGTTCTCCCCGAAAACTATGGCCAGGCTGGTTGGACTTCCAAAGTAGTATGTGAACTTCTCCGATGGCCAGCCAGGGCCAAAACCCGGTACACCCGGTACACCCAGAGACCACAGGTAGTTTGTCGGTGTCGTGATTATGTATGGCAAGGAAACGAGGAAGAAGATCGAGGCGTAGAGCAGAGTATTCTTGATGGCGTCTCTTCTGTTGGACTTGCTCAGCATGGTTGTGATGAAGATAGGAAACAGTGCGAAGGCTATTTGCTTGAAAAGTGTTGCGATTGCCAGGCATGTAAACGAAACCTCATATTTCTTTGAGAGGAATGAGTAGGCGGCGAGGAGGATGAAGAAGGTCATCGGCGGGGGATTCAGCCAGAGAAAATCATTGTACCACAGGTTTATTGGGGCAACCGCAAATGCAACCGAACCCGTAAGAGCTTTGCGATATGTGGTGAACCTACGGGATATCAGGAAGACAAGAATAACTGATGCTATGTCGAACGATACAAGTGGCAATGCCATCGTCCAAGGAGGCAAGGAAGATAGAGCAAATGGTGTTAAGAGGTATAGAAAGAGTGGAGGGTACGCGTAGTGGAAATCTCGGTACGGAATCTTTCCTGCGGTGAAATTGGATACCAGGGGGACATATGCGAGTCTGAAGTCCTGATAGCCTTCTAAGTCAGTCAGGCGCGGATGAAAGATGCCTCCAAAGGGAACTGCCAACGAGAACACGCATAGCTTGACCACTAACGCAAATATCAGCAAGAACAGAAGCCCTCGAGGCCTTGGTGTCGTCGCTTCCTCCGAAGAATTTCGCAGGTTCGTCTGTTTGTCCTCCGCTAGTAGAAACGGCTCAAATCATATATTAGCTTCACGCTCGAGCCGATCGATCATTCATAACCGCAGCGCTGATGGGATTTTAGGGTTGGTGGATGTTGATCATAAGACGAGTGTCCGTCAAGAAATAAATAGGGCACGCATAGATCCTGAATAGCCTGGAAACAGGCATTACACGGAGCATTGGGTATGGTCGCCATTCGACTTCGTCGTTTGCCTATTCTTGTCCTTGTCTGCATTTTTCTCCTAGGGATAGGCGTTGCAGCTACTCTCAACACCGATTTTGGCAACTTGGACGTCAAGGTGATTTCGATACCCAACCAAGGTCAGCGAATGAGTGGTCTGTTGTACCGCCCGCATCACGCCACCGCGGAGAATCCTCTGCCAGCTGTCGTTCTGGCTCATGGAATAAGCAATGCCAAGGAAACCGTAAGCGGTATCGCCCTCGAACTGGCAAGGCGGGGCTTCGTTGCTCTCGCCATAGATGAAGTGGGACATGGAAATTCCGAAGGACGAATTGGGGGCAGCGATAACGATCCGACTTTGGGTACACTAGCGGCAGTCCGGTATCTGGAGTCACAATCATTCGTAGACGCCTCATCGATCGGTCTTGTTGGCCATAGTCTAGGTGCCGGAGCCATCCGGGCGACAGCGGTTGCTCATGGCAATATCACCGCTTCCGTATTTATTGGGGGAGGCGTGGGAGGTAGTGACGCTGATCCTGCCTATGGTAAGCTCAATACCACCTTCCCAAAGAATCTGTTAATCGCGATAGGCAAGTATGACGTTTTGTTTGACATAGATCAACTAAGAACAGGGTCGTTACCACGGATTTTTGGCACCTCTCAAGAAATAATCGTTGGTTCTCTCTACGGAGATTTCTCATCTCAAACGGCTCGAAAGCTTGTCACCCCTGCGACAACCCATCTGTTCGAGCCTCTCGATCCAGCCATAGTCTCAGAAATCGTCAACTGGATGGATAACGCATTCAACTCAGGAAGCTCTAGTCAAAACCGGTTGCCGGAAAAGAACTTGGTCTATCTCTATCGTGAAGGCGCAATCTTTGCCGGTGTGATCGCCTTTGTTGGCTTCGTTTTTCCGATTCCAGTGGCTATTCTCGATCTCCCGCATTTCGCGGCTCAAAAGAAGAAATCCAAAACGAAATACGGAGTCCTCGACGAGGGGAAAACATTAGTCATCTGGGGTCTATTGGGTGTAGTCCTATATCTGCCCATGTTGGTTGCCGGGTCATTCGTTCCCATTCCGCCCCTAGTGTTTGGATCATCAATAGCCTGGTGGTTGCTAGCGGTTGCATTCTTCGGATTGCTATCGATCTTGTTCTTAGCACCAAAGTTTTCCACCGTCAAGGTGGATCTCAAATCGGTAGTTTCTGAAGCATTTGATCGGCATGGAGTCATGATAGCTGTGGGTATGTTCGCCTTTCTATACTTGATAGCTGATCTTGTGGAACTCCTCTTTGTCATTGATTTGCGGATTGTTGTGCCTCTATTTAGCGATCTGATGCCGATAACCAGGGTCTTGATGTTTATCATGTTTCTGCCTTTCTTTCTGGTGTACTTCTTCGTGGAAGGTCTTTATCTTCACGAGCTTCACGCATGGTCTGCCCAAAAACCTGGATTCCGGTCAGAAGCGCTTGCTATGAGCAGAGTTATCGGGATCAAGATTATCCCTTACGTCGCGTTTCTCTGCGTGCAATACATCCCAATGTTGCTGCTAGGTGTCCAACCCTTCCCTGGTTTTCTGGGGTTCTTGGTAGAATTCCATTGGGCCATTGTACCCCTGTTCGTCATCTCGACCGCCTGTTCATGGTGGTTCTATCGGAATACTTCGACCATAGGAATGGGCGTAACCTTTAACTCGCTTCTCTTTTCATGGGTTGCAGCAGCGCTCTTTCCATTTGGAACTAACCGCATGTACAAGCTGTTTCTGCCGGCCGTTCTGGTGGTTGTGACAGCCGCGATCGCATTGATTTTGCTGCCCTCCCTTTGGAAGATTTCATCAAGAATCAAAGCACGCGCTAGTTATCCGATTGGGGATAAACGGAGTTCCAGTCAAGTGATTGCGACGAGGTAGACGATGCCCACCATACAGCTGTCCGTGAGGAGTTCAGATTCATGGTTCATACCTTGAGAATGACGAATTTGATAGGGGCGACTGGGTTCATTCGATCGATCGATCGAGCCCCTGATTTTCATTGCGGCGACTTGAGGCCTATCTCTTCCGCTATCTCCTGGAGCTTAACTATGATTAGCGGTTTTTCCGGGGCAAATGAAGACCAGCCATCCTCCTTCCTGAAGCCGTGGGCAACAAGGAAGTTTCTTGAAAGCCTCTGCTTCCCCTCTTCAGCCATCCTCGTGATGGCCTTCGCTCTTTCCTGAGGATCTTCAACAATCTTCAATGTGCCTCTTAGGACAACAAAGCTGTATTCGCGTAGATCCTTTCTGTATCTTTCTATTTCAACGCAGACCCGCTTATCCCTCTCAAGCAGCCTAATTTTCTTTCCGTAACCTGTGAAGTGAAAATAGAGGGATCCATCCATGAATACGTACTGAAACGGAGCCATATATGGGTACTTGTCTCCCTTGAAAGCGATTCGACATAGCATCTGTTCTCGAACAAGTTCCTCTATCTCGCGCTTTTGCATTTTCGGCAACCTAACTATTGTCAAGGTACACACCGTCCGTGGTATTCTCGATCGATCGTTTACCGAGGTTCTGCTTCGGAAGCCCTGGAGGGCAGCACGCTAGCTACTAGCGCCAAGGCCGGACCCACCAACAGACCGGCCCAGGCAAAAAAGGCTATGATTCCTAGGATGGTCAGATAAATCCTCGCCCGCGCATTCACCTTCCTTCCACGCCTTAGGGTTATACGGAGGACGCCAATGCTCAGAAGGATGGGCATCAAAGCAAACAGGAGAGTTATCCCTATCTCCGGCGTCAGAGGGGCCCTGGTCAAGGAGAAGACCATTTGGAATAGGACTGTGGCACCGGTCCCAAGGAAGAGGAGTCCCGCCAAGGCCCCAACCCACCCCGATGGAGTCTGAGGGATTCCTTGATTCCTCCATCGCCAAACCATCAGCCCTAGGCCTATGGCGATGGTTATTCCCATAGGGGCAAGAACGAGGGCTAGACTCTGACCCCCCCATTGGTACACGGATATGAGGCGGATCGGGATGAGGACGTATTCGCTGATGGTGTAGGCCTCGCGGTCCCCGACCGCAATAGAATAGCGACCTCCTCGGGAGGGCTCGAACACTGCTACGTAGTAGGTGCCGGAGGTAGGGGCGTCGAGTTCTAAATCGGCCAGTGAGTAGAAGTTGCTCGGGGAGAAGGCCTCGTATGTGGCCTGGGCGGGTTGCTTTCCCACTACAACCCTGCTCCCAACTCCTTCAGGCACCTCAACATATTCTGGAACAGTGCCCTGCGCGATTATCCCCGGACCCATGAGCACTACCCCCGGTGTAAATCCGGTGTTCTCAGGGCCCGTCGAGGTGAGCAGGCTGACGTGTATCCTCTGACCCTCGGCCATTTCGAAGCGATAGTACTGGGCCTCACCGCCCTCATGCAGTTCACTATATATGGCCCATGATTTGGTCGGATCGGGGACGATCGTAGCTGTGGCGAGGCTCTCGTTGTCCCCTGTGCTGAGTGGTGAATGGGCTACGGCTATGGGCACAAGAACGAAAGAGGCAAGAACCAAGACCAAGAGGCTGATGAACCGTATCTTCATGGGTTCGATACAATCCGTGCAGAGATTTCAACGTTTGTCATTCTCTATCGATCAATCTTGGGTGTCTGAGTTTTCATTCTTTGCAGTTTGATGTCCTGATATAGCTGGAAAAGAGAGAAAGGGGCTGAGTTCGTTTGCTCAGTCTATTTTGATCGATCTTGTCGATCGCATGAACGAGGCTGTTGGTTGCTGCCGTGTGTGCTTCGACAATTCTTGGATTGCTGACGTGGACTGTTCCGCCATAGGTTTTGGCGCGGTCGTTCGTTCGATCGAGAAAGTGTCCATCCTGGAGGCGATCGCCGCCAGGACATCCCGTCTTTCAAACGCAGCGAATTGTGTGTGACGTGCCCATCTGAAGCAACAGCCAGCACCGAAGCGGTGCTGATGAAGGAAGCAGCAACACACGCCGCCACAGTACACAACATGAAGACAATACCGCCGGACATGATGATGAGAATCAAGAATGCGATCAAGAAGTAACTTGCGGACTCAGTGATTGGCACGATCATTCCTCTCATCCTTTTGAGAAAAATTATCGATCGATCCTAGGGTTTGAACTGTGCGGGATATCTTGACCGGGTTGAAAGAGAAGCCTCTTTGTAGGTAGGTCGTTGACTTCAAGTTAGCTGGCCCGGTCGATCGGACTCCGTCTTTTCTCGTGGCTCACTCATGTCGTCCCCTGTCCGCGCAGACATCTTCCTTCAACGATCGACCTGTCTTGAGCACCTCTTGGAGTCGGGTCAGGCACGCCTGCGCTGCTCGTCTAGTGACCGGCTGAAACAACGTTTATAAAAGGCGGATCAAGGATTGGTGCAACGGTGTAGGGCTTGCCCCAAGAATTTAGGCATATCGTGCGGATAATGGGAACCGACGTAGAAGGCTCTGTGAAGATTCCGTTCGGGATCGCGAAGATCAAGGGCGTTGGGGTTAGCCTGGGGAACGCTGTAACCAGAGCCGCTGGAATAGACCCTGACAAGCGAGTTGGCTTCCTGAGCGATCAAGAGGTGCAGCGCTTGGAAGCGGCCATCCGCGACCCAAGAGCAGCGGGTATACCGGGATGGATGGTCAACAGGCAGAGGGATCCCAGCACTGGAAAGGACTTGAACCTGACTGGAAGCGACCTCGCCCTGGCGATGAAACAGGACGTGGAGGAGCAGATCAGGTTGAAGTCTTGGAGAGGCATCAGGCACGGCTTGGGCCTGAAGGTCAGAGGTCAGAGAACCAGAACCACTGCAAGAAAATTGGCTGCCGTTGGGGTATCCAAGAAACAGATACTGGCCGCCAAGAGAAGGGAGGAGGAGGAGAAAGAGTAGCGAGTCTACCCTCCCATCTCAACTCTTGACTTAATCCGGAAAGATTGGAGATGACCCACATCCACGTTGTGGAAAGTGGAAGCGTCTCAGATGGTGAGAGGGAATCGGTCGTTCGTGTGCTCGACGAATGTTATAGCCGTATGGGGTCCCTTTCGCCTTCAATCGTTGAGCTGAACATCTACAAGTCCAGTTTCGCGATGGATGCCTCGCTGAGCCGGGAGAAAGCGGCGCTTGGTGTGGAGACCGGGGGCGTCGACTCAACTTTTCTAGCGGTCCACGAAGCTTGGCGAGGTTATCCCAGGATCAGCGTTTGCCTGGAGAGGATGGAGGCTGAGCCGAGGACGATAGCCGAGGCTGCTCTCCGCCACGAAGCCGGGCACTCCGCGATCCACGGCTCCCCCGAGTTCTACGTTCTCCCGCTTCCCACAGCGTTGCTCGAGGCGAACGATGTCTTTCCCCGTTTCTCGGGAGTTTCCCGAATGTCTTCGTACTTGATCTTCACATCGGTCAAAGACTATGAGGTAACGCGTCTCCTCTGCGCGCTCGGATACATAAAGGATCAGGCCGTATTTGCGAGACGTTTCGCCAAGCCCTCCGAGGAGGACTTCCTGGCGGCCCACTTGGCGAGGAGGAGCAGGGAGGCTACGGCTCTCCTCTGCGCCTCTTGGCTGAAGAACGTTGCCTGTCTACCTCCCTTCCTAGGCGATCCCGAATACTCGGTGAGGGCAGCCAGGTGGCTGGGAGAGGCCTCTAGGGCGCTGCCCATGCCTCTCAGACCCAAGCTCAAGCACATAGTGAAGAATGATTTTCCGCTGCTCGGACGCGACACTTTCCAGAACACCCAATCGCTGGCTCAAGCCTTCAAGCAAGAAATCCTCAGCGAGATCTGGGTTGACGGAGAAGGCAAGAGAGGGGTAAGGTGAGGTGCGAGACGCCGCGTTCACATTTGACATTGTGCTTGGATCGAGGTGAGGATTGGCTAGAAGTTGACTGAGAGATGAGAGCCCGTGGATCCGCCGTCCAGGTTTGCATGGAGGTCGAGCGAACTGAGCGGGATCTCTTCTTCAGCGGAAAGAGACAGGGCTTGAGGGTTGATGACATCGGAGGCGCCGTCTTGTTCTCTTGCCGCCAAGTTCCAGCGGCGATGTTCAACTACGCCACGGGCGTCTCCTCAAGGCCCGCCGACTTCAATGGGCTGCTGGATGAGATCGAGGGCTTCTACGCCAGGTTGAACCTTCCTCCGCGGATAGCGATCACGCCGCTCTCACGACCGATAGATCTCAGGTCAAGACTCCTGAAGAGAGGCTACGCGGAATCGTCCACGTCAGACGTTATGATCGTCGAAAGCCTGGCCGCCCGGCGGAGGCCCCGAACCGGCGTGAAGGTGCGGCCATTGCGGAGAGGTCAGGTAGAAGCCTTTTCATCCATCTTCAACACCGCCTTCAAGATCCGCGCAAGTCTTCGAGGAGCCTTCGCCCGTTTCTGGAGGTCCGCTGTGTTCGAGTCGGATCCACGGCTGAGGATCTACCTGGCTACCCTTGAAGATAAGCCGGCCGGCATCGGCGTGATCTTCTTCGGAGAAAAAGCTGCGGGCCTCTACTCCGTGGCGACACAACCCGGGCGCCGAGGTAGAGGTGTCGCCACCAACCTCGTCTTGCAGGCCGTTCAAGACGCCTTCACCTCTGAAGCCAAGTTCGTCTACCTCTACACCCCCCGGAGAAGCAGGGCGGGGACGATTTATCGTTCACTCGGGTTCACCTCCAAGTACATCAGGTCAGTCTATTCGCTCCATCGATCCATCAATCGAGTGACCTAACCTCACCCGGGTCTGCAAACTTTATAGCCAATGGCTCCGGGAGCACAGGAAGCTAGGCAAGGAGCGACGCAGAGATGGGCGACCCCAAGAAGCTTCGCAAGAAATACCAAACGCCGTCCCACCCATGGAGGAGGGACGTCCTGAAGGAGGAGCTTAGGCTCATAGGAGAGTACGGTCTCAGAAACAAAAAGGAGCTCTGGAGGGCGGCCAGCAATCTGCGTAGGTATCGCGTGATGGCGCGCGCCACCATGGGTCTCACCGAGAACCGCAGGAGGGAGGCGGAGAACTCCCTGGTTGGCAAGCTCCACCGAATGGGTCTGCTGAGAAGCGGTTCGACCTGCGATGATGTTCTTCAACTGACAGCCAGAGACTTTCTCGAGAGGAGGCTCCAAACTGTGGTCTTCAGGCAGGGCCGAGCAAAGTCGATGTACCAGGCGAGACAACTGATCGGCCACGGCCGTGTTCTGGTGAGAGGTGCAAAGGTGACCGCGCCCGGTTACCACGTTATGAGGGGTGAGGAGGACGTTCTGGATGTCCGTCAAGGGGCTGTTGAGCGGCCAAAAGCCTCAACTGAACCGCCGCGAAAACCCGAGGGGAGCTAGAATCGCATTCACATCGTTCGATGATCGGTCGAGCAATGTGGCTCGATAACCGACTAACCGCTTAACATCTGGATCGGACCCAGCGTGGGGACCGTGCAGCCTTATATATAGGGTCACAGTATATCGAGGCTCAAGGTAGATGGGCGCAAGTATGAAGCCTGAGATGGAAAAACTTCTCTCCAATCTCCAGATCCAGCTTCAAAGCGGTTTGGTGGGTCTGATCTCGATGGTGGTCCTGACAGAGAGACCGATGCACGGATATGAGCTGATGCAGCAGGTCAACTGTGTCACAGGTGGTGCGATCTCTGTTAAGGAGGCTACCCTGTACCCGACGCTGAGGAGGATGGAGAGAATGGGGTTCGTCTCGAGCGAGTGGCAACGGTCCAGCAGAGGTCCTAGGAAGCGGATATACCACATCACTCGGTTCGGCGATGAGTATCTTGAGGAAGCGCTCCTCAGATACGAGGAGATACTCAAGAAGGTCGGCAAGATGATTCGAAACCACTACCGCGGGAGGGGGCCCAAACGATGAAGCAGCGTCGGCTTCTGGGCTTGGCCCTGCTCGCAGCCTTCTACTTGACCATCAGCTCTTGCATGGTCTTCGTGGAGACAGCCGGTGCACAAAGCTCTCTGGTCACTCGGCGCTTCTTGGAGGACCATAGGAGCGTGGTCTTCTGGATCTACGTCACGACGAACGAGACGTTCATAGTGAACGGCAACGCTCGGGTCAACATCACTGTCGAGACAGTTGTCGTTAGGAAGAATGCCTCGCTCTACATCTCATCCGTGCAATTGTCTTTGGCGAACACGAATGTGGCTGCGTCGCAGCCAATTCTGGAAAACCTGACGGACACCGGGCAGTGGGCGCAAACTTCACTTGTCTTGCGTGTATCCGACCCAGGATTCAGCTCGATCGAGCCGGGGAAACAAAGGGAGCATGTGCTATCGATCGACGTGAGGGGTGAGATGAGGGACGTGTCGGGAGATCTCCAGTCACTCGACGTGGAGAGATCGATGAATGTGAACGTTCTCTCGCCGGAGGCGCCCGCTACGCTCGACGTGCTTCTGCCACAGGTTGTCAAGGAGAGTGAACAGTTCCAGGTGGTTGCTCGACTGGACAACAACGGCCTGTTTCCGATCACGAACGTCCGTTTCTACGTCAGGGGGTACGAGCTTCGCACGGTGCAAGGGCAGTATAGGTTGATCACTCGTGTGGATGCTGGAAGGAGTGTACAGGTGGAGTTTCCGGCTTTCTTTGAAGCCATGGGTTTCCACGCCGTGGATGTGGATGTCTCCTACTGGAGCTTCGGCGGATACAACACTTCACTCACTGATACCGTGCTTTTGAGCGTGAAGGGGGCGAGCACGGTTTCCTGTCAGGTCTCTCGGTTGGGGGTTGGCGCCGACTTCAGCGTTCAGGGTGCCGTACAGCCATCCCGCCCGGATGTCTTGGTCACCTTGGAGTTCAGCGTGGACGACGGCCTCTCATGGAAGACGTTGGGTGAAATCAAGACGAGCCTCAACGGCACCTATGACCATCCGTGGACGGCTGAGGCCAAGGGAACCTATCTTTTCAGGGCCTCCTGGGAGGGCGATGAGAGCTTCGTCGGCGCTCAGAGCCAGGTGGCGCGGCTGGAAGTCACCAGAGACATCAGCCGGATCACCCTGTCCCTGTCACCGAGTAAGATCACAGTGGATGGAGAAGTGGTGATCACGGGCAAGGTCATACCGCCACAGATCGACAGTGTCGTCACTCTCTCCTACCGCATCGACGAGCACTCTTGGAACACGATCTCCGTCGTGGACACAATTGCGGGCGGAAGCTTCGAGTACACCTGGTCTCCTCCGAGAAGCGATGTCTACTTCGTGAAGGCCTCCTGGAATGGGAACGCAGACTACTTCGGCGGCGAGTCGCCGGCGCTGACCTTCACCGTTGCGGCAGAAGCACCGTCCTTCTCCGATCAAGTGACCTCTTTCCTCTACTCCCCACTCGGTATAGGTTCGGTGGCCGTGGTTGTGGCCGCAGCGGTGGTTCTGCTGGTGATCCGGGCCAGACGGAGGAGACTCTCAGAGAAATGATCGCTACTGCTCAGCTCCGTGTTTTCAGACACTTCTTCAAACTCGCAAGGCGAGACATCTCCGTCAGGAAGGGCCGAGCGATACTCACAATATTCGGAATCACAGTAGGAATCGCCACACTTGTCTCGCTGATGTCCATTGGGCTGGGAATGAGGGAGCAGATCAGCACCGAGCTGAACGAGCTTCTCGGCGTCGGGCTGCTCGTGCAGGGCAGCGCGACGATAGACATTCCCCAAGCCATAGTCGCCGAGGTGCTGAAGGTCCCTCAGGTGGACGACGCATACCCTGTCATCCTGTTGATCGGACAGACGGACGGCCAACCCTCGGTTCTGCTGGGAATTCCCCCTG
>Ga0315309_1002367_pt1 | contig 11012 bp, 13 predicted proteins | sample TDP4_MG_FD_203080 | JGI IMG/M metagenome (GOLD analysis project Ga0315309, IMG submission 203080) | Freshwater sediment microbial communities from Lake Towuti, South Sulawesi, Indonesia - TDP4 | ecosystem: Environmental > Aquatic > Freshwater > Lake > Sediment | place: Indonesia: South Sulawesi...
CTTTCAATTCCCCTTTGCTGGGATTTCTCCTTGACTCATCTAAGTTACAATGAAAATCTAGTCCTAGGTGTAGAACTTTCAATTCCCCTTTGCTGGGATTTCTCCTTGACTCACACAGTTGAAGAAAGAGCAGGATCTACTCCGTAGGCATCCTTTCAATTCCCCTTTGCTGGGATTTCTCCTTGACTCTATAGCTCGCAGAATAGCTCAGAGACGTTGGCCTGAACTTTCAATTCCCCTTTGCTGGGATTTCTCCTTGACTCTTTTGCTCACTAAAGCACGACGGCTAAACCCAGATTATGCTTTCAATTCCCCTTTGCTGGGATTTCTCCTTGACTCCGACCCGTTTTTTGCCCCTTTTCGCTCGTTTGGGCTAGTGGCTTAGTGCTTTTGGGTATGTATTCTCGATTATTATTGGAATGTAATTTAATTTATAAAGATAATCGGGTGAATTCGGTTTGATGGTTGACTGGTTTGTATTTTCTGTCGGATATTGAGCATAAGTTCTTGCTCCATCAGCTTTTGCCTACTGCGCGTGAAGTTGGTGTGAGCAAGGAGCTGCGGGGTTGGAGTTGGTTTCAGCCGCCTTTGAAGCCGTATCATGACAGCGTTAAGCTGCCGATGTATGCTGTGGGTTCGAAGTATTGTCCTTCGAACAGGGATGTGTTTTTGCGGCATGTTGAGAAGGCATATCCTGCCATTGGTCCTAAGGTGTCTTTGGGTAAGGTTCTTCACGGTGTGGTCAGTGACAGTTTGCAGGGGTTTCTTCAGCGTCGTGGGTTGGTTTTTGAGGATTGGTGGAAGGGTGTTCGCTGGGCTGAGATTCCTGAGAAGCCTGAGAACGTGAGAGAGCCAGCCCAGAAGGTGTGGGAGTTCATGCAGAAGATGTGTGAGGCTAGGTTGGCTGAGATTTCGAGTAGGCAGCCTTATGCTTCTGACTTGGATTTGATGGCTTCAGCTGTTCCGTTTTTGATTGAGCACAAAATTTCTGGTGAGCTGCTTGGTTTGAGTGGCATTCTAAGCTTAGATTGTTATGATTATCTTAGGGCGATTATGTTTGATTTGAAAATAGCCAGTGAGCCTGCGGAGTGGCATAGGCTTTCTCCCGTGGGCTATGCTCTAGTGTTCGAAAGCGTTCACGAGGTTCCTGTGGACGTTTGCTGCATCGTCTACCTGAATGTTGACAATAGCAAGATTGTTGTTAAGAAAGACCTTTTCTTTGCGAATGATGAATTGCGGCAGTGGTGGATCGAGGAACGAGACAAGAAACTGGAGCTTGTGGCGGAGAGGAAAGATCCGGGCAAGCCCCAGCGTTCGCAGTGTAAAGAGAGTTGCATTTTCTTCAACGCCTGTTACGGGTAGCGGTGTCGAGGGAGAGGTTTTTCATGAAGATTTTCCTCGACGATTTTGGCATTTTTCTGGGCAGAAAGAGAAATCGGTTCCTCATTAAGAAGGCAGGCGAATTGAAGGAAGTTGTGGCGGATGATGTTGATTCTATAATTTGCTGTTGCTCTGGCGTTGCTTTTTCGGCTAGTGCTTTGGATTTGGCGGTTCAGAACAATATTCAGGTTGTTTTTGCCCGTTATGGCGGTTGGCCTTATGCGGTTTTGATGCCTTCGTCTATGACGGGTTCGGTTAGGGCGCGTCGAGAGCAGTTTATGGCTTACAATGATGAGCGTGGCTTTGTCCTGTCAAAGAGGTTCATTGCTGGGAAGTTGGTGAATCAGGCTAATCTTTTGAAGTTGATGGCGAAGAATAGGCGGCAGACTGATCCTAATGTTGCTGAGAAATTGTATGAGGCGGGCAAGTGCATTGATGCGATAAACGAGAGAATCGACACTGAACAGGGTGTGAATATTGATGAGAAGCGTCAGCAGTTGATGAATCTTGAGGCTGAGGGCGCTCGGTCCTATTGGGAGTGTATTCGACATGTTTTGCCGGATGAGTTGAACTTTAAGGGTAGGGAGACTCGTGGTGCTCGTGATCCGTTTAATGCGATGTTGAATTTTGGTTATCAGACGATTTTGTTTCCTGAGGTTTGGAAGGCTGTGAGCTATGCGGGTTTGGATTTCTATGCGGGATTTTTGCATGCTGATCGTCCTGGGAAGCCTTCTTTGGTTTTGGATATGATGGAGGAGTTTCGTCAGCAGGTTGTGGACAGAACCTTAACGGGTCTTGTGACGAAGAATGTGATTAAGCCGAATGAGATTTTGGCTGCCGAGGTTGTTGAGGAAGGGCGTGTTTTGAGTAAGGAGGTGATCAAGACTTTGCTTACAAGTTTTCAGGAGCGCTTGGATTCGGAAGTGATGTTTGATGGTCAGAGAGGTCCAATCAAGAGTTTTGTTTATCATCAAGCTAGGCGTGTGGTGCGTTTTCTGTTGAAGGAAGCTGACTATGTTCCTTTTAGTTTGGGTTGGTGAATTCTAGTTAAGCTAATTAGGTTGTTAGAACCAGTAGTATTTTGATGGTATTATGCAGATGAAAGCTGAGAGCAGGTTCATTGAAGAGATCAAGAAGAAGTATGTGGGTAAGTGGGTAGGTGCTAAGGGCAGAGAGGTAGTGGCGGTTTTTGACAGCCATGAGGAGCTGATCAAGAAGCTTAAGGAAAAAGGCTTGGACAATGTCTATGTTTTCTATTCTCCATCGCCTAAGGAAAAGGAGTACGAGTTTCTTTTCTTGGTGTGATGATGAGAATCTCTCAGAGAAAGCTTGTTCTCAAGGTAGATCTGAAGGGTAAGCGATTTCGAGTTTCTGAAGACGCGATTATTGACACTGGCGCCTCGTTCAGCGTGATTCCTCCGGAGATTGCGGATTATTTGGAGCTTGAGGTTGACAAGGGTTTTCCGAGGGCTCGATTGGTTACCGCGTCGGGTGTTATTGAGACTTCGGTTAAGTTGCTGCCTGAGTTGCATGTTGCGGGTTTAAAGGTTAAGAAGCTTCGTGTTGTTATTCATAAGATTCCTGATCCTGCGCCTGTGAAGATTTTGCTTGGAATGAATTTTATCGAGAAGACTGATCTTGAGATTGATGGAAAGAATGGTTTGTTTGAGATTCGAGACCCGTAGACCTTTGTGGGCAATGTGTAATATTGGTGATGTGCGATGCGTTATGTTGTGATTTATGATATTACCGACGATAACTTGCGTGCGTTGGTTGCTGAGACGTTGAAGGATTATGGTTTGCAGAGGATTCAGTATAGCGCGTTTCTCGGTAGTCTACGACGGGATGAGCTAAACAGCTTGATTGTAGACTTGAAGAATTTGATTAAGGAACTGATTGAGAACGTGCAGTTGTATCCTGTTTGTGATACGTGTTTTAAGGGTAGGCGAGAGGTTGGCAAGCCGAAAAGATACGAGTTGGATGAGAAGAAAGCAAAGGTTGCCTATTTCTGACATCGCAGAACCTTTTGTTTCAGTCACGGACATTAAGCAGTATATTTACTGTCCAAGGATAGTTTATTTCGACAGAGTTTTGCATGCAACGCCTATTTTTGGCTCGCAACAAGAGGACAGCAAGGAGCAGCATGAGGATTACGTGAAGAAGGAACTGAGAAGAAGAGACGCCATTTATTATTCTCCAGAATTTGTCGGCGCGGAGAAATTGATGTTTTCTTCGCTCAGTTCAAGCAGGTTAGGATTGCAGGGTAGCGTAGATTGCATCATTAGGACAGTCAACGGTGAATACGTTCCAGTGGAATACAAGATCATGAGTTCCGATAAGGGCAGAATCCATATGCAACATAAGTACCAGTTAGTTGGATATACATTACTCGTTGAAGATAGTTTCAGGACAATAGTTAGACGAGGCTTTGTGAACTATATTCCAGAAACCCTGATCCTGCAGTTGGACATTACGCCGACCATGAAGAGCTATGTTAAACGCGTGTTAGGGCACATCAAAAGAATCATAAAGGAAGAGGAACTGCCATCAATACGAGTAGCCAAGGAAAAATGCACAGGCGGATGCGGACACAAGCAAACATGTATGCAATAATTATGCTTGACTGTGCGGTTATCATGCGATAGCGTAATCACTTAGTTTTATGATCAAAATCATCATCTCGCCAAAAGAAAAATACTAGTTGCGGCCTATATTAGAGCTGCAAATGGATTTCATACCGCAGGTGTCAGGCGACAAGGAGCATTCATCGAGGAAGAAGAATGAATAAGGCCCACTCGCTGAGAGACTTTCAGAAAGATACCAAAGAAATGCTAATCGCTGGAAAATCTGTTCTTATTTCAGCGCCGACGGGATTGGGAAAAACTCGCGCAGCAATTTTGCCATTCGTACCACAGTTCAATGGGAAGAGGAAACTGAGTACACGAATCATGTACACACTTCCTATCAGAGCGCTCTCAAAAGGTATTCAAGATGAGTTTAAGGCATTTGATGTCGAGCCAGTTATACATCATGGAGAAGAACCTGAAAGTGAAATCTTCTCTGAAAGAGCTATAATCACAACAATTGATCAATATCTCACAGCTTTTGCTGGAGCTCCACTTTCCTGGGCATCTTCTGCCAGCCACGCTGCAAGTGGGGCACTTCTGACGAGTTATACTGTGTTTGATGAGGTTCATCTGCTATCTCCACAGAAAGGGTTACCCCTGCTATTTGCAGTACTGAAACTCAGGCATCGATGGAACCTGCCTACAACAGTTATGACGGCCACTCTACCGGATTCTGTTATTGAATTTCTGACAACTCATTGCGGTCTGGAAAAAGCTGAAGCATCGAAAAGTGATGTGGAGGAAAGAGATGCCTGGAGAGAAATCTCTTTGTCATTTCATGATCAAGAAGCGGATATCTCTGCCTTCATAAATCTCATCAAGGGAAAATACGAGAATGGCCAAAACAAGATAATAGTGTTTGTCAATACCGTGGATAAAGCAGTACTTGTATATAGACAATTGCTGGAACTTTGCTCGACACATGAGATGTCAATTGAGCAAGATCAGATCTTGCTGGCTCATTCTAGATTTACTAAGAAGCACAGACAGGGAATAGAAGCGGAAATCCACAAGAGGTTTGGAAAAGGTTCACACTTGACTGGTATACTCGTTACTACGCAGGTAGCTGAAGCAGGGTTGAACATTTCAGCTCCGCTAGTGGTAACAGAATTGTCGCCTATGGATTCATTGATCCAACGAGCTGGTAGATGTACAAGGTTCAAGCCTGAATCAGGAAAGGCGAAGGGAGAGATTATCGTCGTGAAACCAAAAGACAAAGACTGGTTCATTCCCTACGTTGACTCAATAGTAATGAGGCAAAAAGGTAAGAAATCCCGCTCAATCAAAACCTCTGAAATAACTGAATGGATTCTCAAAGAGTCTAACAATGAGCCTATTGAACTGAATTGGAACAAGGAAAGACAACTACTCAATGGGGCGCTAGATGACATTTACAGGATTTTCATCCAAGGGAGAGATTTTGTCAGTTTTGAAGAAAATAAGGATTCGGGTCTTTGGAATATTGTGGAAAAGCACGAAGAGAGACTGGAGGAAAGCTAGATGCCATCCACAGTTTCTGAAGCGATGAATATTCTTGAACGCGCGTTTCGATCAAAGAACCCCGCTGAAATAGAAAGGGTTCTCCGAGATATGATCAATGTTAGGGTCGCAGTTGTGGATTCGCTGATGGAGTTGGAACAGAAGATAATGGTGGGGTTTTATCCGCTAACTATCACAGTTCCGTACGGTGTGTTTGCCAACAAGATCAGGGAAAAGCATGTCGATGTCTACATGCTTGATCTGAGGAGATTAGAAGACGGGAAAGCAATTGAAAGAGTGAAGATGTATGAATTATCCCCGAATGTTACGTATATTCTATCCAAGAAGGATGCCGGGTACTCAGCAAGAATGGGGTTGACTTTCAATGGAGAGGGAGAAGCAACAGGATTCGAACAACTGAATGACGCAGAAAAGGCAGAGAAGTTCAATAATGGAAGAGACCAAACGTGGAAGGATCACGCGCTAGGAACGCAGAAGAGAGCTAGGCGAATATTAGAGATCTATAGGCCTTTCATTGAGGATTGGTTCAAAAGTGTTTTCAAGAATCAAGACCCAAGCAAATTCTCAATTAGGGAGAATGTAGACGCGGTTGAGCTTGCAATAGAGGTTGCAGTCTTGTTTCATGATTTAGGTAAGTTAAGAAAGCAATGGCAAGATGCTGTCGGTTGGGATGGAAAGCAGTATGTTGCCAGGACGAAGGAGAAACACACTGTGCCGTTTCATGCGCGTTATGCATTTCCATTTTTGAGAAGATTACTTCGATCCATGTTTGGCGAGTTTCGATTTCTTGATGTAATAGCCTTGGCCACAGCCCGACATCATTCACTTGAGGTGAGTGGCGTTGTTAATCCAAACGAACTAGAGTTTGTAGATAGCGATGTGCCTGACTTTTTATGCGGACTATTGAGAGAGTTTCTTGGAGACATAGATATTAAAGACTTGGAGAAAGCTGTTGCGCAAAGCATAGAGGATGTGAATAAAGGCTCTACGATGGATGAGCCACCAAGCCCTTCTGATGACTTTTATTTTATTTACACGTTAGCGAACAGAACCATGAAATTCGCAGATTGGGAAGATGCGGGCGATAGTTTGAGAGAGCTGCCTGACTCACGAGGTGATAACGATATCTCTTCCTAAAATGCAACTTGAGAAGGTCACATACAAGGTTTACAAATCAGGGATACCTTTTTACGATGCAGCAAGACTTATTGGGGTTGCTCATCTATTTTTTGGAACAGCATCGGCAGAAGTCTTGGACAAGGAAGCCTACTGGGAAGTCACTGGTGTTAATATAGAGCGAGATGAAGATCAAATCAGCTGGATTTTGGACAGAATCAATCCTACAGACAAAGAAGAAAGGCTGCTCCGCGGCAAGAATGGGAAATTTGCTTGGAGAGAGCTTAGCGAGTACTTTGCTGAGATCAGTAAAGAAGGAAGGAAGGTAGATCTTAAGGCAGAATATGACGTTGCTTTGCAGATCGGAACACGGGGTCCAGACCCTCTCTCTAAATATGAAATCTTGGCACCTAGATCTACAGGTGAAAGAAAGAAGAAGTTCTTCGCTCCATTTCAAGAAGTTGCAGCTGCAACGCTTGGCAGAGGATTTGCAGCAATCGTAATCTCGAGAACTATGAGACAGAAGGACACCAAGTATGTCTTACCAATCTTCTCTGATCACTTTGTCCTAAGCGGATTATTGGAATTTCGAAGATACTATGAGCACCCAGCTGGAGGATATGTGGCTGCAGTGCTTGCGGCTATTTCGATCCTCCTCGAATTGACTTCAAAAAAAATACCTGTCTTGGACTTTGCTTACAACAGAGAAGTGAAATCTGGACAAACACCTATCTTCTCAGAAAGCGGTTATCTGGGATTTGAGAAACTCTGCGGTCTATGGCTGGAAGCCGTCAAAAACAATGATGAGAACAGATTACGTATATTCAAGCAGATAAAGATGCTCTTAAGAGGCACATCCAGTCAGCGCGCAGATAGTCAAACTCTAGAAGTAGCTCGCCACTTGGCTTATTTTGCTGTTACCTTAGACATTGATTCACTCGTGACTGTCGAAAGACTTAAGGCAAGAATACTCGCCTCTGCACAAAATGCCTCTCCAATCTCAAATTTATTTAGGAGTTATACTGATATTAGAGAAGTGGGAAGAATGATGGAAACACAAATCGAAATACCTAAAGGACTAGTGGACACCGCGGCAAAGATATTATCACTTGAAGGAAAGGGATGGATGAACAAGCTTACGAAACTTGAGAACGCGTCTACTATAGATCAATTCCTGACAGAGATGGAACGCTTGATATCGCGTGGTATTTATGCGGCGCAAGCACAGAAAAGAGGCTTAGAAGATGTTCACAGAATAGAGAAAGATGACTTGGAGGTTCTCCAAAAATTACAGGACTCTCGCTCTTTCAGAGCATTCAAAGCCCTATTTCTATTAGCTATGCTGGGAAGAATGAGAATACAGACAGAAGGGGGTGAGTAAGATGGTTGAATACAGAAGCTTGGCAATGTCCTATAGAATAGAACTTGATTTCCATGCTGCAAACAATGAAGGTGCCGGTGGAACAAATGTAATGGAGCCGCGACGGATCACAGTCGGTGACAAAGAATATGATGGAATAAGCGGTGAGATGATTCGGAGGGGTGTCTTGGAAAACTTCGTGAAACTATGCCAGCAAGATGACACTTCATTGCATGACAGATGCGAAGGACTTGTACCTGACAGAGGAAGAGAAAATCTCAAGTCATGGATGTTGGAGAATAAAACTCATTTGCCCGAAAAGGATGTTAGAAAAAAGAAGATATCCGCGCTAGATGCACGGCATTACCCTGATGCAACATGCAATCTGATCAAAGAGTGTGCATTATGTGATATTGGCGGTTTTCTTATCGCACTAGAGGAAACCGATGATGCTTTGGGTGTATTGAAGCGAGACTCGTGCTTTGAGGCTGGCTGGCTTATAAGTGAACATCCAGCGATCGTAGACTATACACAGCATAGCGCCTACGACCCTGATCCTGAAAAGCATAATCTCTTCGTTCAAAACCTGAGAGTTGGGATCTACGGCGGAGTGTTCCGCTTAGATCTCGATAGAATAGGAAGAAACGATTGGTGGTGGCTAAACCGAAAGACAGGCGGCAACCAAGATGGTTTTGAAGAATATTCCATAGAGCCCAAAGATCGCATGAAAAGAGCATGTCTCTTGATTAAAGCGATAAAGGAATGGTTACTTTCACCTTCATTTGCTAAACAGGCAGGATGGCTACAACATCAGAGTGGATTGCTTGAAGGATCGATTGTTCTTTCAAAAGATGGGCCATCTCCATTTTCGTCTCCCATCAGGTTTGAGTTGGAGAATGGAAGACCAACAATAAAGAAGAATGACAACTACAGAAAACTGTTAGATGAGATTGCCAACAAACCTCGCAGTCCTTACGAGAAGTTTGATTTCAACACACCAGCGGAATTGATCGACAAAATGGATGCAATCTTGCAGAAATGTGAGGCGAACAAAGATCCAACCTGAACTTAAAGCAACAACCCAAGCCGCTCAAAAAGAAATGGAAAGGCAGATATGGCTTAGAGCTATTTATCACTTCCATGTTTTCCACTATCGTATGCCCGACATGGCTGCAATCGCAGCTGTGACTCCATTTGTACCATCGCCCCTTACCATAAAAATGGCAATGATTGCCTCCCTTTTTCAGATAGGCGACATTGACGGTGTAACACTTCTATCAGAAGACATCCATAACATTGAGGTCAGAATAGTACCACCAAAAGCTGCCCTATCTTTTAAAGCGTTCTTGAGATATAGAAGTCCTCCAGCGGTGGAATCGGAAAAAGGGTTTGACCAAACTGGAAGCTATTATCCTAGCCGTCCACACATGAAAGAATATGCAGTTTTCCAAGATTACTTGACAGTGTACGTTAGTCCCTCGAGAGACACCAAGAATCCCGCAGAAAGAGCTTTGAAAAATATAAGATATCTTGGCGCTAAAGATTCTATGGTGACATGCATTGAAGTTACGGAGGATTCGCCTGAACCGAATGAATGTGCCCGAGAGATGACCACTGGTTTATCTGGGGTAGCTGTTTTCCTAGCCGATTTTAAGCCTGAAGTCTCCATTAGCAATGCACAGCAACTGATACCGGGCAGCAGGGATGAGAGTATCTACGAAAAGAAGCCTTACGTATTGCCTGGAAAAATTATGACAAAGGGCAAGTCTAGGATATTCGTAAGGGCGTTCTAGTAGATAGGGGCATTAGCCATTACAATAAGGGTTTGTCGGCTTACACGATTCAATCGCGTTATCTCATATTAGGTTTAAAAGGACTCTAGAACCCCGATATACTTATGTCCTTTCACTCACGAAACTGGTAACGCCAAATCCTCCCGTTTTATTTCCTCCTACGTTGGCAAACTCTGCAAATCTAGCCAGCATACACGTTATCTTATTCCATTCATTTTCCATATCCTTCAACTCATATGTTATCCAGCCTACGAACCCTGTTGCTTTCTTCCGCTTCATAAACGCCAACCGCGTCCACAACTCATACTCACTAACACCCACATTCTTCGTCAACCATTCCTTGTAGGCTAAGTACTCCTCCTTACCAAATCGCCTACTATCACTGAACAGATTCCAAACGCGCATCAACCCACAAAAAACCTTCACCGCATCAGGAAACATCCAATGAAAGTCACTACCCAAACTACTCAGATACGTGGGTGTCCTGAACGCAAGCCTAAACGCATCACACGGCTGAGCCTCCCTCTCCAAATCAACATAACTCTTACAATTCACACTCATAGAAGCAATACGAAACGTCGTGTCGAAGATCAACGCACTATTCTGCTTCTGAAAGAAACTAAGCAAAAACGCCGAATACTCATCCCTCAAAAACCTAAAACCCACGCGACAAGGAAACACAGGATCCAAAACATACCCCTTCTCGCTTCTCCCCTTGCTCTTGAACCGCAAAGGCGTCACACTATACGGCTTGGCCACATTCAGCTCATGCAACAAACCAGACGCACTAGGATCCACCTGCCCAACAAAATGCAACAACAAACCCCGAGCCACATAACCCGTAAAAAACGGCAAAACAACCTCACCCTCACCATACATCTCCAAACCAAACTCAACAGGCACCCAAACCCACCCCAAACCAACTCCCAACAAAATGGGATTTACGCTAACACACAACAAAGAAATCATCATGCACCCAACACCCATATAAAACCAACTGAAAAGCCGAATTCCCACACTGAAGCACCAATTCCACGAACCACACAGAATAACAAAATATAACAAAAAACACCAGAAAACAACAAAAAATCCGAAACAACAAGAAAAAACACGAAAAAACAACCAAATTGACACAACAACCCATTCAACATAAAACCACAAATACGCCAATCAACCTAACCCTTCAACCATGAACCCAGAAATCAAAAAACTCGTCAAAGAAGAACTATCCGGCGA
>Ga0315309_1002368_pt1 | contig 11007 bp, 8 predicted proteins | sample TDP4_MG_FD_203080 | JGI IMG/M metagenome (GOLD analysis project Ga0315309, IMG submission 203080) | Freshwater sediment microbial communities from Lake Towuti, South Sulawesi, Indonesia - TDP4 | ecosystem: Environmental > Aquatic > Freshwater > Lake > Sediment | place: Indonesia: South Sulawesi...
TATCTTACAGTATTTTCCCTCTCAAACTGTTTGGGAGAGGAAGCGATTGATAAGGTTGCAATTACGAAGATTGAGTTTTTCCAGAAGGGCAAAATAGTGGAAGTCTTCAGGGACGATGCCCCTATGCTCGTGAGAGTATATCTTGAGGCGAAGGATATAAAGGCAGAGTTGAGCGATAAATTTTTCTTAATTTTCTATCTCGATGGCTTGCCTTTACGCACTTTCCCCATTGCGGATGTTAAATACACGCCATTTGTTGATTACTTATGGGAGAAACCTACTAATGGTAGCCATTCGATAGGCGCCTCTCTTTCAACTAAGACCGGTGCAGGGAGAAGGTTGGACTACAAAATATTTATAGAGGAGGCAAGGCCTGTACTCAGAGTAGGTAGCCTGGAAATCGATACTACGAGAAGGCTAAAGGAGGGCGATAGAATAAAACTCTTCCTTTTTGTAAGTAACGATTCCGAAAAGGTTATTCCTGAGAATGATTTTATTGCGCAACTCCAGTTAACAAGCAAAGAAGGGCGCTCCGTCTCGCTCGATTTTGGCGAGAGCCCCAGAATTGGCCCAAAGGCACACAATGTTAGCCTGGGCCCTATTGAATGGGTGGTTGAAGATGGCCACTGGGTGGTCTCTCCCCAAATTTTCCCCAGGGTCGTTGGTAGTAGAAAAGTCCTGGAAGTGGTGGGTGCGGAAGAGGTATTCCTCGACCTCAGAATTGGCGAATCTAGACCCGACCTATTTCTCAAATTCGAGCTTTCGCCTCCTTCTCCCTATATGGGAGAGAAAGTGACGATATTAGTAAATGTGGAGAACGGAGGAGACCTTGCTTGCGAGAAGTATCGTCTATTCCTTTTTGTAGATGGGAAGCGGAAAGGTTCGATTACGGACGGACCTACCATCCTGCCAGGAAAGTCTAAAGATTTCCAATTCGAGTGGACCGTTGAGGGGGGAACCCACCACTTGAAGGTGTCAGCCTACTACATTTTTGACGAAAGAGAATTCCTGGCTAAATACGAGTTGCCGCTTAGTGTTAAGATGGGAATAGACCTTGCACCAGCCATCCTTTCCTGGAAGCCAATCGATGCCCAGGATGGAGACATTATGACCATATTAACAAAGATAGAAAATATTGGAGTGAATCCCATAATTCCCTGGGATGAGGAAAGGGAGATAGGCTGCAAGGCAGTCTTTTCTGTAGATGGGATAGAGAAGGGAGTTAGATTTGATGGAGAGATGGGTGCGGGAAGGAAAGCTGATTTTGAATTCAGCTGGGAAGCTGAAGAAGGAGAACATCTCCTCAAATTCTCTGTATTCTATGTCGTGACAAAAGATATGGAGCCTCTGTCATGGAGTGATGAGAAAACGATTAGGGTATTGTCTTCGCCAAAGCTAGTCTGTGTTCAGGACAGTTGGGTTCCCAATCCATCTACAGAGGGAGATAGCGTGGTGGTTTCGCTGGGAGTGAGAAACGAGGGAGAGGGTATGGCCCGGCTGTGGGATGAAGAAAATATGCTTGGATATAAGTTGGTATTCTCGATCGGTTCTGAAGTGATGGAAGACAGTAAACCGATAGCTCCTAGAAGAGAGGTTACATTCTCTTTTGATTGGAAGGCGGTTACAAAGGGGGAATATCCTGTTAGAGTAGCATTTGTTCATCCAGGCGGTAAAGAGGTTGTAAGGCCATATACAGGTACTATCTCTGTGCTTTCTCCTGAGCCCATTGATAAATTGGGAAAAGAAACACTAAAGTTTCTGGAGAGTAAGGTAGATAAGAGAGTCTCCCTATATAAATCGCTGGCAAAAAGTCTGGATGACTTCCTCCACCCTCCCCGCTCTCAGTCTGATAAAGTTGCTAAGAAAACTTGTAAGATTGCTTTAGCCACCGTAAAGTCTCTCTTTGAAGAAAGAGATGGCCTTCCATTTTCAGAGCAAATTATCGGGGAGAAGGAATTGTTAGAGATAAATGGAAATTTGGAAGGGATTATTGAAGATATAGAGAGAAGCGACTGGAGTGGTGTTTCTGAAGGAGTGGATAAGCTCCAACCCGAGTATACCAGCTTGAGGAACCACATAGCTCGCTATCTTCTTGAGGAGGGCGAGTTATTGTCCCTCTTGGAGAAAGAAGCGACAAGATATCGCCAGATGGTGAGTAATAACCTTGCAGCGAGCGAAGGGAGAAATCGTCCCTACCCGGATGCGAAAAATGAGCTTTTGCAGATTCTAAATGGAGAAGATGTTCTGGTAATGAATATTTATCGATATTTTCAGAAGGCAGAACCTCCATTCGCTTTCTTGAAAAAAGAGGCGGAGCGAGAGAAAATGGCGAAGATTCAGTTAGCCATTCTGAAATCTGTAGTAGAAATGTTAAAGTGTGAGGGAGTGAGGGCGCAAAATCTACAGAAAGTGCTTTTTGACAGGAAACCTTTATGAAAGGAGAAAGGAGATGGTCTCTGAGAGCATAATCAAGAAGATTTCCATTAAAACCGAATCGAAGATTCTCCTCCTGGTTATCGATGGAGTTGGTGGTTTGCCATTAGATGGAAGGACGGAGCTGGAAACGGCCGAGACTCCCAATCTCGACAGTTTTGCTTCTCGTTCCATTTCTGGTTTAACAGATGCAATTGGATATGGAATCACTCCAGGGAGTGGCCCATCCCATCTGGCATTATTTGGCTATGACCCTTTGAAGTATCTCATAGGAAGAGGCGTTCTCGAAGCACTGGGAATAGGTCTTGAGTTAAAGCATAAAGACTTAGCAGCCAGAGGCAATTTCGCAACTATCAATGATCAAGGAATAATCGTAGACCGTCGGGCGGGAAGAATTCCCACTGAACAAAATAGAGGGATTTGTGCTCTCCTTGAAAAGAAGATAAAGAAGGTGAAGGGAGTAAGTGTCATTATTCGACCTGGCAAGGAACACCGCTTTGTTGTTGTTTTTCGCGGGGAGGGCTTGAATGGGCCCCTCAGCGATGCTGACCCTCAGAAAAATGGCCAGAAAGCAAGGCTTGCCAAGGCGCTTTCTTCTAAAGCTAAGAAGGCGGAGGAAGTTGTAAATAGTTTCATAAGGAAGGCAAGCGAAGCCTTGAAAAATCGGTACCCGGCTAACATGGTACTATTGAGAGGCATTTCCAAGGTGCCAAAGATTCCACCGATGGGAGAGCTTTTTAAACTCACCCCGGCAGCGATTGCTACCTATCCCATGTACAAGGGTCTGGCCCGACTTGTGGGTATGGAGGTTCTCAAGACAGGAGAAAGTATACAGGATGAGTTGATATCACTTAAAGAGAACTTTAAGGATTTCGATTTCTTCTATTTCCATGTTAAGCAAACCGATTCTTTTGGTGAGGATGGAAATTTCCATAAGAAAGTGAAAATGATTGAGGAAGTTGATAAATTTCTGCCCGAAATATTGAATTTAGGATTCGATGTAATTGTGGTTACCAGTGACCATTCCACTCCGTCCCTTTTGAAGTCTCATTCCTGGCATCCCAATCCCTTCCTGCTCTACTCAAAATATGTTCGAGTTGATGGCCTCAAGAGGTTTACAGAGAAGGAGTGTAGCAGGGGTAGTCTGGGAAGGTTTCCGGCAGTTGATGCTATGGCCTTAATGTTGGCTAATGGGCTAAAGTTAGAAAAATTTGGTGCCTGAAAGAAGTATGGAATTTTGGGCTGAAGTTGGTTTTTAGCATTGACTTTTTGTATTCATATGTTGTATATTTGAGATTAATTGTCCCCGGTTTTTGAGGGAAAGATGAAAGAACCCACCTATCTTCGTCCTCTTAGATGGTTGACAATATTTATCTTCTTTTCGATGTTATTGGTCTGTAGGCTTGGTGAGAGCTATTTAAGAGGAAAACTAGATCCACGCTGGGCATCGTTATTATCCATTACATTTTCTCTTATCGCAGTTGCAATCCTTCTAATTATCGTTTTCAAATCTATATATAACCAGGTGTGGAGACTTACTCTTTCTCAAAGGCAACTTGAAGAGATGGCCAGCCTACTCAAGAAATCGAAGGATGAGCTGGAAGATAAGAATGTTGTAATTACCCAGAAGATGAATGAACTTAAGACCCTCGATAGAATAAGTAGGGCAATGACCAGCACTATGGACCTGGATAGAATACTGGGGATAATATTGGAAGGTGTATCAAAGAACCTTAATTTTGACCGTGCAATAATTTGCCTGGTAAATGACAAGCAAGGATTTATTGAAGGAAGACAGGCAGTTGGAATTGAACGGGAGCTTATTTCGGGTCTAAAGATTCCTTTAGAGGATGAAGAAAATCCAATTGTAAGGTCAGTTAAAGACGGGAGGCCGTATGTTATTTCTCGAGTCGATGGAGAAGGGATGCATTTAGATGAACCTGTCTACAGGCAGGTGAGAAGATCAAGTTCCGAGTCGGAGGAGATGGCCGGAGAAGGGAGTCCGACTTCCCGCTCTGAAACTATGACTACTTCCAGCGGGGGAGCCGATTATAGACAGATATTCGGTGGACTTGAGGGAAGAGCCAATGCCCTGGCTTCAGTGCCGCTAGTAGCCAAGGAGAGAGTGAACGGAGTTCTTTTGGTGGACAATCTTCATAGTGGACGCCCCATAGAAGAGGGGGACCTTCGTTCGCTGGTAACTTTCACCAATCAGGCTGGACTGGCTATTGAAAATGCGAGACTATATGATTCTGAGAAGACATTTAGCGAAGAGTTGCGACGACAGGTGGAACTGGCAAAGAAAGAGCTTAAGGAGGCTCAGGCTCAGATAATCCATTCTGAACGGTTAGCTGCCATAGGAGAGATGTCTGTAATAGTTGCCCATGAGGTAAGGAATCCGATGAGTTCCATAAGAAGCTGTGCTCAAAGAATACATAAGGCTGTGCAAGAGGGGAACCCCAATAAGAAGTACACCAACTACATTATGCAGGAAGTAGACCGCCTGGAAAGAATTGTTAAGGATATGCTTACAGTTACTCGCCAGCCCAAGCCAAATCTGGTAGAAGAAAGTGTTAATAGGATAATCGAAGAGACTCTACTCCATATGGATGATGAGATTAGAAAGAGTGGGGCAATTCTCACTAAAGAAATTGATGAGAATCTGCCCAATATCCCAGTCGATCCTGCTCTCTTAAGACAGGCCATTTTGAATATGATTCAAAATTCCCTATTCTTTATGCAGGACAGAGAGAAAAAGGAATTGAAGATTGCAACTACCAGGGATAAGAAGTTTCTCCAGATTAAAATAAGCGACACTGGGCCTGGAATTCCGGTTCATAACAGGAAGAGGGTATTTGAGCCTTTCTTCAGCACCAAGCCACAGGGCACCGGTCTTGGTCTGGCTATATGTCAGAGAATAGTTGTTGCTCATAAGGGCAAGATAGAACTGGAAAGCGAAGTAGATAAAGGGAGCACTTTTATTGTAAACCTCCCGATGAAAAGAATAAGGAAAAAAGAAGAAGAGGATAGCTTAGAGGGATGATGAAGAAGATATTAATTGCAGAAGACGAAGAGGTTCTGCGTGAGGTGTTTAAAGACGAATTGGCTGAGGAAGGGTACTCTGTCTTTGAAGCCAGAGATGCTAAGGGTACTCTCGAATGTCTGAGGGAAGAGGAGATAGACCTTATCATCCTTGATATCAAGCTACCAGATATGAGCGGATTGAAACTTCTTGAGCGAATTCGAAAAGAATATCCCTCTCTTCCCATTATTATCTGTACTGCCTATGATACTTTCAAGACAGACTACGAAGTGTGGGCTGGACACATTGCAGACTACATTGTCAAGCCGGTAGACCTGGAAGTCCTGAAGGAGAAGATAGGAAGAATCATCGGATAGGTGAGAACTATGGGGAAGGTTTTCAGGAGCACCGCCTTTTTAGTTTTCGTTCTGGTTGGTGTCTATATAGTGTTAGATACCGTCCTCCATTTGGGAACCTTGGCAAAACTAAGTCTTCTGGCATCACTTTTTCTTCTCTTTGTAAGCAAGGACATCCAGAGCCATCGTCAGAACAGAGACTTGCGAATTGCCCACCAAAAGCTTAAGGACATAAATGAAATCACTGAAGCTATGCGTAGCACCATGGAGTTGGAAGAACTCTTGAGGCTCATTATGGGGGACATAAGGAAAGAACTCGCTTTCGATCAGGTGTTTCTATACCTCTCTGAGGAAGTAGAGAACAAGAAAGTATTGAAATGTATTGCCTCTCCCTGGGTAGTCTCTGTGAAGGGAATTAACCCTCTCAACATTTTGGTTGAGGAAATGCCGGGAATCCTTTCTCTCTCCATTAAAGAGAAAAAGCCTTATATTGTGGAAGATGCTATGCACGACTCACGAGTTGAGCCTCTGATTAAGAATCTCCTTAAGCTTAAGAGCTTTGCTGTTATCCCCATTGTGGTTAAGAATAGGCCGCTGGGCACATTTGTAGTCTCCCAAAGCCTTCGTAAGCGAAAAATAAAGGAAACCGATTTCGCTCCTCTACTTCTCTTTGCAAATCAGGTCGGAATAGCCATTGAAAATGCAAAATTGCATAAGGAAACCCAAGAATTGACTATTGTAGACGAACTGACACAAGTCTATAATCAGAGACATTTTCAGCGGAGATTACCTCAAGATATAGATCTTGCCAGAAGATACGCACACTTCCTTTCCCTGGCAATGCTCGATATCGACGACTTCAAGCAGTACAATGATACTAATGGTCATCTGGCGGGCGATGTGGTCCTCAAGCAGTTGAGCCATATACTCATTGACAATATTAGAAGGACCGATGCTGCTTTCCGATATGGAGGAGAAGAGTTCGCTGTAATTCTTCCAGCAACCAGTCGAGAAGGAGCCCTCATAATATTGGAGAAGGTTAGGAAAGAGATAGAAAATTTCCCATTCGAATATGGAGAAAAACAACCCGGAGGGAAAGTAACTGTTAGCATAGGGATCGCTACCTACCCCATAGATAACAAGAAGGCTCAGGAGCTGGTCAATTGTGCTGATAAGGCACTATACCATGCTAAGGCGATGGGGAAGAACAGGACCTGTCTATATAATGACTTTGTTCAAAAGACAGAGATAAAAACAGAGAATTGAAGTAAGAGGAGCATTCTTTGGGGGATATCGCGTTGGAAGATTTAAGAAGAGTTAAGGAAATCGAAAGAAAGCTTAAACAGAAGATTAGAGATTTGAAAATACGGAACCAGGCTAGGGAAGAATTTCTTAGATTGGCGCTCCACAAGCTCCGTTCTCCTCTAACGCCTATCAAGGAGTACGTCTCCAAAATACTGGATGGGAAAATGGGCGAGATTTCAGAACAACAGAAGAAATATTTGGGGATTGTGAAGAAGCAGGTAGAACGGTTGATTGGTTTGGTGGAGGAGCTATCCGAGCTTTCTCCTATAAAATCGGGCCGCTTGGCATTGGAGAAAGAGCCCATAGCTATTCTCGATATCATTGAGAGCATCGTTCGTTCTCTAAAGAAAGAAGCAGAAGATAGACGGATTTCCCTGAATGTGGAATTGCCAGAATGGCAACCGATTGTTCGAGGCGATGAGAGGATGCTCACGGAGGTTTTCACGAGACTCATAAGGAGTTCCCTTAATGAGACACCTTCAGGAGGAGGAATTGTTTTTTCGGTTAAGGGAGAGCCGAAAGTTATTGGCCAGAGAAGGTTCGTAGAAATGCTCCTTCCCGCCACTCGGGGAAGGTTCCTTCAGGGGAATACTGGAAACACAGAGAGGAAAGATTTGGATTTATTTATGGTTAGAAGTATTGTGGAAGCACAGGGAGGTAAAATTAGGTTTGAGGATGAGACTAATAGGCTTTCCATCCTCCTACCACTTGTGGGATAGAAGGTAGGTTGGAGAGATTTATGGCGGAAAAAGTTCTTGTAGTAGAAGATGAGCCAGACACATTACAGCTCGTAAAGGAGAGCTTGGAATCCGAAGGATATCTAGTCATAACTGCTACTGACGGAATTGAGGCTGAAGATAAGGCGCGCAAAGAGAATCCAGACCTAATCATATTGGATATCCTCCTTCCCAAGAGGAATGGTTACGAGGTTTGCAAGAGGTTACGAGAAGATAAGAATTTTCTGGGGACTCCCATCCTTATGTTAACTGCCAAAGGTGATTACGGAAGTAGATTGAGAGGTTTCTTTCAGGGAGCCTTTGACTATGTTGGTAAGCCTTTCAATACAGAGGACTTGATTAAGAAGATAAGGAAATTGCTGTCCGCACGGAAGAAATAGATACCCTTCAAATTTTCTTTCCCGATCAAAAAATAAGGTTTCAATTTCTTCTTGACAACACTATATATGGTATGGTAACATAAACTGCACACTTTATATTGTATGTAGGGGTGGTTGCATTGAAGTGTCCATTCTGTGGCAATTCTGGCGGAAGAGTGATTGACTCTCGACCTGTAGAAGGGAGTTCTGTAGTCAGAAGACGGAGGGAATGTCGCGCCTGTAAGAGGAGGTATACTACCTTTGAAAGAATGGAAAGTATGCCTCTAATGGTGATTAAGAAAGACAAGAGGAGAGAGGTTTTCGACCGAAAAAAGGTACAGGAAGGGATACTCCGTGCCTGTCAGAAAAGGCCAATTTCTCTGGATACTGTAGAGAAGATGGTGAGCGAGATTGAGGAAGAATTGAGAGACTATATAATGGAGGTACCTTCTAAGGTAATCGGGGAGATAGTTTTGAGGAAGCTTCGTAAGTTGGATGAAGTGGCTTATGTGAGATTTGCTTCTGTCTACAAGCAGTTTAACGATATAGATACATTCTTAAAAGAACTGAAGAAATTGAAGCGGAAAAATAGGCATAGGGCGATTTCTAAGCAAAGCGCTACCTAGAAAGACTTAACCCCATCCTTAATAGGAGGAAAGGAGATGAAGGTCAAGATTTTTGGGAAGAAAGAATGTAATCTGTGCAAAGCTTCGCTCAGGAAATTTCAGTTCTTTCTCGAAAAATGGGAATTGGGGGAAAGGGTTGAACTTACATTTTATGACCTCGATACAATTGATGGATTGACCGAGGGTTCTCTTCTCGATGCTTTGGAAGTTCCTACAATTATCTTTGAAGAAAATGGGAGAGAAGTTGCCCGCTGGAAGAAGAGAATACCGAGATCTGATGAATTTGGAAAGATTCTTATTTCAGATTTTGGAGGCGGAGAATGATCAAGGCTAAGAAAAGGTTCTTTACTTCCGTCAGGAAGAGGGACGGACGGATTGTGCCCTTCAGCAAGCGCAAGATTGTTGAGGCAATATTTAGAGCAGCTCAGGAAGGTGGAGGAGAGACCTGGCGGATGTCCCGTAGGATAGCTAATGATGTGGAGCAATATCTGAAAGAGAAATATCTTCCCGGTGAAACGCTGAGTATGACGGCAATTGGGGATGCTATTGAAGCTGTACTCATGGAGGGAGGCCATCCACTAACGGCGAAAGCTTATATGCTTCATAGGATTGCTCGTCAGAAGATGGCAGAGGAACTAAAAGTGTCAAAGGAGAAAAGAAAGAAGACGGATGTTACCGATTTTGCCCTTCTTGTGGCTACTGAGACCGAAGCAGAATTGACTCCCTGGAATAGAGATAAGATAACCCAGGCATTGGTTAAAGAGGCAAGTATTCCTACAAAGATTGCCGGTCAAGTAGCCCACAATGTGGAGAAAAAGATAGCAGCTTCTCGTGTGAAGCAAGTTTCCACCGGTTTTATTCGAGAATTGGTTGATAGCGAATTACTGGAACTGGGTTATGAAAAGAAGATTAGGGAGCAGGCAAGTTTAGGAATTCCCACTTATGATTTGCAGGAATTGATATTTTCTAAAAGCTTAGAAAATAGTAACATAGCTTCCCATAATCCGGAAGCGGTGAATCTGGTCATTGCTGAGACGACATTGAAGCAGTATGCCTTGAATAATGTCTTTTCCAGGGATATAGCTACTTCCCATCTGGAAGGAAAGATCCATGTTCATGACCTCGGTTATCCTGTCAGGGTTTATTGTTCTAGCCACTCTCTCGAATATATTAAGAAGTATGGGCTGCATCTCGAGAAATTAGAAATCATCTCTTCACCAGCAAAACATGCCAGGACCTTAACTGGACATCTAAACACATTTCTTGCCTCTATGCAGGCCTATTATGCTGGAGCGCTTGGTGTCGGGTACATCAATATATTCTACGCACCCTACCTTGTGGGAATGGGCTGGAGTGAGATAAAACAGGAGGCCCAATATCTCATATTCTCGTTGTCACAATCGGCATTCTCTCGTGGTGGCCAGGTTCTATTTCTTGACGCAAATGTACATACGGGAGTTCCCAGTTACCTGAGAGATGTTCCCGCCATTGGTCCCGGAGGAGAATATACTGGGAAGACTTATGGGGAGTACGAAAAGGAAACGCAGCTATTTGCAAAAGCATTGATGGAAGTTTGGCAGGAAGGCGACAGTTACGGTCATATCTTCGCATTCCCTAAGATGGATCTCCACATAAATGGGGAGACATTCACCGACCCCAAACAGTACGATCTATTAGAGCACGCTTGTCTTATTGCCAGTGAGAACGGTGTTCCCTATTTTGTCTTTGACCGGGATGAGGTGACTCTTTCTGCCTGTTGCAGACTGCGCACTACAATAACTGACGATTATGTCATAAAGCATCCCGAGTCTATGAGATTTTGTGGATTTCAGAATGTGACCATCAACCTTCCCCAGGCGGCATATCGGGCAGGGAGAGGAAAGATAGAAAAGTTATTCCCGGAGATAGAGAAGGCAATGGATTTGGCGATAGCGGCACATCTTGAGAAGAGGAGATTCATCGGGAGCTTGATGAAAGAAGAAGGTTTGCCTCTCTGGGAGCTAGGAAAGGTTGCTAAAGATGGCCGACCCTATGTGGACCTCGATAAAGTTACTTACATTGTGGGAATTATAGGATTGAACGAGTGCGTGCAGTATCTGACCGGTAAAGAGTTACATGAGGATGATGAGGTTTACAGGCTGGGGTTGAAGATAATCTCATTTATGTATT
>Ga0315309_1002369_pt1 | contig 11007 bp, 16 predicted proteins | sample TDP4_MG_FD_203080 | JGI IMG/M metagenome (GOLD analysis project Ga0315309, IMG submission 203080) | Freshwater sediment microbial communities from Lake Towuti, South Sulawesi, Indonesia - TDP4 | ecosystem: Environmental > Aquatic > Freshwater > Lake > Sediment | place: Indonesia: South Sulawesi...
GCGGGGATGCGACCGGCTCGATTATCGTGTCTGGGAATCTCATCGAGAGATCCATGATTGGTCTGATCTACTACTCGAGATTTTGCAGAACCTCGCAATTTGGATCGATTGTTTCTCTCGCGTCGAGATAGTCTATTGTTGAAGGAGTAACTAAGGCCCTTGCACAGGAACCTCACCTCTGCCTATTGTATAGAAGGCGCGTCTATGAGGGAAGCGATGCGATCGGCATCCTCTGCATCCATTTCATGGTGGTTGAATGCGATGTGTAACCGATGTGAGTAAATTTCATGACTGAGTCCAGATTGTGGTCCCTTTGGAAATCAAACCAAGATAAGAGAGCGTGATTGCGATGTTGTCGTCGAAAGTGGAACAGCATGCGCGACTCACATATTCGGCAGCAAAATGCCCTCAAAATGGACAGTGCTTGCGAAGTTTTCATGTTCCCTTTCTCAGTGTAATTTTTTCGGGTGCATCATGGAATAGTGCCGAGTATTCGGTGGGTACTGAAGACCCCGAGGACAATTCTTGTACCAGAAACTTAAATTAGTCACTTATTAGTGAATATAAGTTGCACATCGCGTTCAAATAACGCCGTGTTGGGTTAACGTCTGAGTTGGAGGCTATTTTGTTGTCTATTGATCAGTTTAAGGCTTTGCGAAGATTTCTTAGCAAGGTGACTAAGGAGAATCTTTGGATATATATCCTGCGTCTGCTTCAGGAAGGCCCAAAGCAGGGCAGTGAGATCCACGCGACGATGAATAGAAGATTCGGATTTGAACCTACTGGACTCACATCTCACACGATACTCTACAAGATGACTAGGGACGGGCTAGTAGAGGCTAAGAAAGGTGTTGTCAAGGGAAAGGAAAAATCGGACCAGAAGTATTACGTGATAACCAATGACGGCGAACGCGCAATGCAAGCTGCCAAGGTTATGTTGACTCAGATGCTTAAGACCGCATTCGACCTAACATGACAAGGAACCGTGAGTTTAACCCTTCTGGTGAAGCTCGTTACTAACCCTCCTCAACACTCCAAGTAGAGTGTGTGCCTCTCTTCTCGAAATAGCTGATTTTCCAAGCAGATTCCTCGCGACCCTGATAGCGATAGGGCGTTTATGATCAAGGTAGTTGATCTTCTGCATGATTTCCTCAAGGTACTTCAACATTCGGTCTTTCTCTTTCCTTCCTGCGAGGGGGGCCGACCGCTTCTCGCATTTTCTCCAGTTCTCTTGAACAACTCATAGAACAGAATGCATACAGAATGTGAGAGGTTCAGCACACGGTACTCTGGACTCGCCGGTATCGTTACAAGCACGTCGCAACGGTCAAGTTCTTTGTTAGTTAGCCCGGTACTCTCTCTACCGAATACCAAAGCACAGATGTCCTGGTGGGCGCTCAAGGCGAGGTTTTCAGCGAGTTCGGTTGGTGTAACCGAGGCTCGCAGAACATTCCTGCCTGAAACCCCTGCCCTAGAAGTTGAACCTACCACGAGCACTGTATCGCTTAATGCTTCAGCCAACGAATGTTTAAGCTCGGCTCCTTCCAAAGCTTCATGGGCATGCGCGGAATAGGTTATAGCTTCATGTAATGCTTTTGTGTCTGGATTGACGAGTACCAAATCCGAGAAAACGAAATTCTTCATGATGCGGGTTACTTGACCAAGATTCGCAGGGTAAATAGGCTCAACCAAGACAACTCTTAGAGTCGAGTGAATCGACTTGACAGTGATGGCTCCTCACTTCCCACAAACCAATACAGAATGTCTCATGTTGCAGCAATGAAAAATAAGTCCACTCCACTCTAGGGTAAGGCAATAAATATTATTGCTTTCGTTACACCTGAGCCATGTCATCAACTGGAATCCGTGGCTAGACCTACAGGTATTCTTTGGCTCTCTCTTCTATCTCTTGCCTTGACGCAAAGCCAGAAGTCGAGTGCCCCTCAACCTTGAATGACACTGCGGAAGTCGCTATTATCGCTGAGTACTTGACATCATGTGTCTTCGAATATTCAAAGAGGAACGAACCGGCGTATACATCTCCGGCACCTGTGTAGTCAACTACTTTCCTGAGCTTGACGACCGGGATGGACAAGTGATCCCCATCGCGTGTAGAGATGTAAGACCCCTTTCCCCCGAATGTTACGATGGCGATCTTGCAGCCCATGTCGACTAAGGCGGAAGCTATCTTTTCCACCCCTTTTTCATCGGTCGCGACTTCCCCCTCTCGTAAAGTAGTCTTCACAATAGTCACCTTTTCAATAATCTCAGGCAGGAATCTATTCTTGCTGAGCGAAATACTGCCATCGGTCCCAAACTTTCTTACGATTCCCTGCAAGTCCAATAGTATTGGACAGTCAGATTTAGCAGCTTCGTCAACAGTCTCAAGAGAAATCTCTCCCGCTATGGGACCTAGGTGAATAGCCTTGACCTCACCTCGCAGCTTCTTGATATCATTGGGCTCAATAGGTTCGCATTTAGATAGGCAGGTCAGAGTCCTTTCTTCGCCTCGATACTGAAGCTTATACTTGGTGGTCGCGCTTTTGACTTTCCTTACATATGAAATGTCAATCCCATTACGGGCAAAGATAAGTAAATGCTCGTCACGAAAGTCTGGACCAACTTTCGATACAATTCCTGCTTTAGCCCCTAGACTTGCCGCAGCAAGACTTGAAAACGTGACTGTGCCACCTAATGAGGGCGGAAAAGCCTTGCCGTCTCTTTCCACATAGTCTATGCTGAAATGCCCCACCACTACTAGATCGAGCACCGCCCTCATTCCCCCGAGCAAATCCACCATAGAGAGAATATCAAATGATCGGGAATTGCTTTGAGTGTCTGTTCCCTAAACAAAGAGAATGGAAATCAGGGCGAAAGGTTTCCTGCTGCAGGGTTAGTACTGAGGATATGGTTTTCTCTCATCTCTCGCCCTAACTTTAGCTATCCCCGCGTGGACAGCGCACGAGACGCAATAGAACTTCATAACCTTCTCATGAGGTAGTATTGCCCCTTGCCTTCGGAGTTCTCTCGCCATCAAGGGATCGACCAATGTCACCCATCTCGTTACCCTCTTGGCTTTGTCTCTGGGGATCAGCTTGCCACAATTAGAGCACTGGACTAAGCCTTTTCTTCCAGCTCCGCCCTTCGATCTTCCGCGGCTCCTTCTCTTCTTAGTCATGGCTTCAATCACCGTCCAAGAAATACTACTATAACTTTTATGGTATTAAGAAAGGATATTTAAAACTGTTTATGATATCCACCCATATGCATGTGATAGACGTTGCTGAATCCGACCAGAATCTTCTTACTAAAGGCAAGTGAAGCTCGCACCTCAAGTGACTTCAACCTCAGAGACCTGCCTAGCTCAAGCGGTCGCCTCGACGTTGTGTGTAGGTGTGCCATTGCTTCACTTCTGGAAAACGAAGAGATCAGGGACGACACCATCTTCATTGCTACGCTTGAAGGGCCACCAAATCCTCCTCTAACGTTTAGGTTCGATGGCAGAACGCTCAAAAGCCTACCTTTCAGCGAGATAGCTATAGCTGAGATCTTGAAGAGAATGTTGAGAAATCCGAGCAGGCAGGATGTGCAACATACCCTGTGGGAAGGTGTGCACATTGAGAAAAGGTCATTCACTGAGACATTGAACTATGAGTTAGAGGCGTGTAAACCAAGTAGACTCTATTACCTTCATGAGGAGGGTGACGATATCAGAGATCTAGACATAAGTCTTGACAGCAACTGTATCTTCGCTTTAGGCAGCAATAAGGGGCTCAGTGTTGAAGACGAGGACATACTTGATAGGCTAAACGCCCAAAGGATAAGTGTTGGCCCCTTAAGTTACCTGTCATCCCAAGTGATAACCTTGGTTCACGATGAACTTGATAGAAGAAGAATGAGGAAGCACGAATGACTGGGGACATTTTCCCCAAAACCTCTATTGTGCAAAAAGTAAATTAGGCATTAGTGTAAGAATACAAGTTGAGTCTCATGTTTCCCAAACAGTTGTATCGCATGTGGAACGGCATTAGGTACAGGAGGTCTGCTCTTTGGCAGCTAGTGATTCTAAGGCTTTGCGAAGATTCATGAGTAAGTTGACAAGGGAGAACCTTTGGTTCTACATTCTCCGCCTTCTTCAAGATGGCCCTCGGTACGGCTACGAGATCCGTTCCATGATAAGTGAAAAGTTCGGTTTCAAACCTGCCACGGTGACTTCCTACGTAATTCTGTACAAGATGGCTAAAGACGGGCTGGTAGAGGCAAGGCGAGACGTCGGAGAAGGAAAAGGGAAGCCTGGCAGAAAGTATTATGTGATAACCGAGGAAGGGAAGCGGGCAATGCAGATCGCAAAAACCTTCCTAAACAGGCTAATTAAGAATGCGTTCGACTTAACGTGAGTCCAACTAGCCTTCTTCTCTCACCCATTTAAGGCATAATAAAAGGCTATTTTTCCCGATGCCTCTTAGATACTTGCTTTTCCGTTGAAACGCGGGGCTCTTGTTTTTTTGGTTCGGATAACAGGTCCCTCGCGTAGACACTACGCTGTAACACGGTAATATGGGTCAAGATCGCTAGGGCTATTACTACGTAGTTTATCGTTCTGGGGAACCAGTTCTCGAGTAGGAGAGCGGAGCCTATCAGGAGAAGCCTCACTGGTCTTTCTGCAAAGCCTACTACAAATCGTTTTACAACCCCAAATGCTTCTACTCTAGCCCTCGTGTAGCTGACCAGTAGGGAACCGATTAAAGCGATAATTCCCCAGACGACGCTGCAGAGCCCAGCATATATTATCGCAACCATAATTATTGCGTCCGAGTACCTATCTAGCACCGAGTCGAGGAACCCGCCGCGCGGGGTAACCCTGTTAATCATTCTAGCGTATGCTCCGTCCAGCGCATCAAAAAACCCTGTGACAAACACCATTATACATGCCATAATGTAGTTGAGGAAGACTACTAGCGGTACAATGAGTAGGGAGAGAAGAAATCCGATGATGGTTACGCCGTCGGGTGATATGTGCGTCTTCTCGAGGAACCTCATAAAGGGGTACAGTAGCTTCGTTACTTTGTCCTTTTTGCGCGACAGCATTTCCCGTCGTCCTTCCAACTTTGGTGAAGCGCTAATCTGGTGCTCCTTGGCTTGATATAAGTCTTAGGGTTCCTGCCTTGGTTTCAGTTCTTCTATTGGACTTCGTTTGGAGCCTGTGTTTCACTTTCAAGTTGACGAAACGCGGTATCCAAGTAGGAATCCCATTTCAGCCTGCTCACGGGCAAGTTGGAAAGTATATCTCTTGTTGCATGCCAGACCTGATCAATCTCTTCATCTTGCTCTATTGATAGTTCAGCTTCCTCAGCGAACTTCAGGCCTTTTTCAGTTATTCTATAGCAACTACTTTTCTTCTCAACCAGCCCCGATTTGATCATCTGCCCGAGTTGCCTGCTGATGGAAGGAATTCCAAGGAATTTCACTACCTTGTCACTGGGCAGAACATCTTCTAAGAAGTAAACGAATTTGGCTATATCTTCTAATGGGAGACACCTGTCAGTTGATTTGAGGACCAAAAGAAGCTCGTCTCTCTGCCAGATAGAAACCTCTCGCGACGACTGTCCAAACCTATTGGGGCTTGCGTTGTTAACTTCACTCAAATGTGTATCCCAGTAATAACATTATGGGGATACGCTTTTATAAACATTGTTGATACAAACTGAGAAACCTCTAATTGTATTGAGAATTCCTTAATTTAAAATCCCATTTTTTGCGCTGTTATCAGCAGAATACGGCGGTCAAGTTCGCAATCGACTTCCACGAATGCTTCATTTAATCGGAAATGCTCTTAAATCCCCTGGTACTGATTATTAGTACGAAAACCCTTCCGATTAACGTCGAATGGGGGAATTCGAGCTAACGTCGTACAAGAATAGGGGTGATCCTGCTATGCAGCCCGCAACTTTGTCGGCTGGTCCAGGTCTCCTTAGTGAAGCAGACCATTCGTCATTAGTGGAAAAAGTTGATTCTATTTCTAAAGAGGCTGATGATCTACGTGGTAAAATAAGGGACCTTGAAAGGCAATATGATTCAGGGAGGATTACAGCAAGACAGCATGATAAGCTGATTAAGCAGTACTTGCTTAGGCTGTTTGATGTCAATAGGGAACTCCTACCGCTGAAGGAACGGATTCAGAAGGATGCAGAAGAAAGGGAAAGAATGCGGATAAGGCAAAAACTTGAAGCAATGCGTGGCCTAGAAAAGAGGACTACTAGGGCTCGCAGAAGACGCAGAGCGAGAATGGAAGCTCGCCGAAAGGCTCAGGCTGGAAGGAGATCAAAGTAATAGCTCGTGAGAATACTCTTGGTGACTGTCTCCGAAAAGAATAGCCAGTTCATGTCCTTTGCAGGACTTGTCGAACGAATTTCCATTTTGCTTCTTCTGACTTGGTTCATCTCTTTCTTTGTTGGGTAGAGATGGCTGGGGTTACCGCACGATAATCAAAGGTTCCCCAGAACCTATCCTCTTAAATAGAGCGCACCTCTCAATCCTATGGGAGAAGTGCGTCAAGTATGGATCAAAGAACTCTAGACTCTTTTGGAAGCGAGGGCCCCGAGTCGGCTTATCAAAAGATAACTGTTCTTGTCGACAACAGAGAGCTTCGGTCAAGGGTTAGCGATTATCTTCGAGAATTGGATGTGAATGTTGTTGAGAAGCAGCTCAGCGTCGGGGATTATGTTGTTTCTGATCGTGTAGCTATCGAAAGGAAGAGCGTTAAGGAGTTTGCGAACTCGATCTATACTAACAGACTGTTTGATGAGTGTACTAGACTCAAAGATGCCTACGAGATCCCCATACTTGTCGTCGAAGGATACCTGCCGGTAATCTTCAAGTTCACAAGGATAAGCGAGGCTTCGGTGTGGGGCGCTTTGACGAGTATCGCCGTGGAGCTTAAGGTTCCAATAGTTCCAACCCCAGATACAAAGCATACCGCCAAGTTCATTGAGCGGGTAGCATATTGCGAGCAAGCCAAGGCGAAGCGCTCCATTGTGATAAGACCGAGAGAAAAAACGCTTACATTAGCACAACAGCAATTATATCTTGTGTGTGGTCTCCCGAATATCGGTGTTACACTTGCTGAGAATCTTCTCTCGAAAGCGATAACTCCTTATGATGTCTTCAAGCAAATAGTCGAGACTGACGTAGTACAATCCAAAACTGGTAAGACCAAGCGATTATCGGGACCAATCGCTGAAGCTAAGGGAATAGGCCCATTAATAGTAGAAAGAGCTAAGAAAACTCTGACCTCTCCTTATATTAAAGGGGAAAACAGTAAAGATGATAACGGGGAAAAGTCATAAAGCTCTAGCAGTTGAAACGTCAAGACTGGTGAAGGGTAAAGAGGCAGTTCCTGTAGAAAGCAATATAATTGTTCTTGTCTGATCATTAACCTATAGTTGAGAGGGTCTGGCAAACTTGTTCCAATCGCCCAAATATGTTTTCAAGGTAGTTGTAGTAGGCGAAGGTGGGGTTGGGAAAACCTCGCTCATATTGCGGTACACCCAAGATCGGTTCCTAGGGGAGTACATAACTACAATTGGCACTAATTTCGCAGTGAAGACGCTGAACATAGAAGGGCAGCAAATAAAGTTGCAGTTGTGGGACCTTGGGGGACAGCAACAGTTCATGCGAATAAGGTCCTTCTACTACCCAGGCGCAAGGGCAGCAATGCTTGTCTACAGTGTTGTGGACAGGAAGTCATTTGATGTCGTGCCGAAATGGGCTAAAGAGGTTGGAGCGGTGTGCGGTAACATCCCTCTCACCCTCCTTGGCAACAAGATCGACCTTGAAACTGAAAGAGCTGTCAAGAAGGAGGAAGGGACACGCCAGGCGTCACAGATAAACGCTGAATTCTTCGAGACAAGCGCCAAAACTGGAGAGCTAATCAATGGAGCGTTCATGAGCGTGGCGAAGAGAATATTCGAGTCTTTTTCCAAGAAGCCCGGAGGGCATTGAAGCTTTTCCCCTCCACGTAGAATAATCTGTCCTGCCCCTTATGATTCCATCTTTTGAGTGATGTCTGCTTTCTTGAAGATAGCTGGGTCCTTAGATATCTTGTGTTATAGGATGCCTTGACTCAGTCATGCAGCCTCATGTTTTGGGATCTTGCTGCGAATCTCTTGTACTCTCTTCTTGACCTTGTCACCCGTGATCCCTTCTAGCTCTGGTATTAGGTTCTCAACACGATAGGTGTATTCCTCTGCTAAGTCTCCCATTCCCGCTTTTAGGTACTTTTCCGTGGCTTCGAGAAAGGCGTCAGCTGATTTTCTGTAGTCTTCCGACAGTTCGTATGCTTCTCCAATTGCACTTAGGGCATCACCGATGCTCCCATCGTCTTTAAGCTTCTGTGCGACATCTAGTGCTGCCTTGAATGATTCGAGTGCCTTGCTGAAATCCTCTTTCTTTAGATAGGTGTTCCCGATGTCTAGAGAGATGCTCATGATTCCCTCGTAATTGCCTATCCTCTTGCATATGTCGAGTGCTCTGCTGAACAGACCCAGTCCGTCGTCTAGTTTCCCCAGACCGGTGTATGCGAGTCCAAGCCCATATAGTGCATCAGCTATTTTGTCTTCGCTCTTCAGGCCTTCATAGATCTTCAGGGCAACGGAGCAGTGTCTAGCCGCTTCGTCAAAGGATCCCATGTTGTTCAAGGCCACACAAGCATTGTAGCTAGAATCGGCTTTTCCTTCTGAATCGTTAAGCTTATCGAATTCCTTGATTGCCTTAAGGTAGAGGTTAACTGCCTCCTGATCTTTTCCCATTTCACTTAGGAGTAGTCCAGCCTCGTTACATGCTTGAGCAGCCTCAGCGAGTTTTCCACTCTTCTCGAACTCCTCTGCAGCCTGAAGGTACAACCTGCCTGCTGCCTCATACGATCCCTGTGCTCTCAGATCCAGTGCCTTCTTTAGAATCTCTGCCGCCATCCAGGACCAACTGCCTCCGCCTCAGCGAGTCTCCTCGAGGAGTACTCTTTATTCTCTTTTCAATTCCTATATATAGTCTTTGAAAATGCACGGCCTACAAGAGGTCAGTCAATGGTCGACAATGGCTTGCAATACTTCTTTCTATTCTTCATTACTCCAACCTTGTTTTCCAATTAGGGGTACAAAAGCTACTCCACCCACGCTTGTCGTTGCAAGCTCGTTCTTCTTGGTTTTCTTGATCACAATAAGTTCTTGCCAGCCATACCTTCCACCAATAGGTATTGCCATTATACCTCCAACTTTCAGTTGCTGCACCAGTGCATCGGGCACCGATGGCGCAGCAGCTGTGACAAGAATCCGATCATATGGCATGGCATCCCTATAACCTAGAGTGCCGTCCCCAACGATGACCATTACACGGTCTGCATACCCTGTTCGCCTCAAGTTTTCTTTAGCGAAGTCGGCAAGGGGACGCAATCTCTCGATCGTGTACACGTAGCCGCGCTTCTTTGATGATAGGGGCGCAACAATCTCAGCGCAGATCGCGGCATGGTAGCCTGAGCCTGCACCCACTTCCAGTACCTTGTTCCCTTCCTCTAGCCTCAGCTGCTCACACATTATTATGACCATGTGTCACCTTACTTGAACTACTTCAAGTAATGTGGTGCACTAATAGTCTGTTCGCATGCTATTGGAAGTGGGCGGTCATCATAAGCGGCTTCCCTCACGTTCGGGGGCACAAATTCCTCTCTGGGAACTTTTCTAAACGCGTTTATCGTACTGGGACTGTTTGCAATCCCCTCGTCGATATAGCGCTGCAGGAGTTTCTCCTTAGATCTTGCTAGATCATCCATTCCTGGACCAACCACCAACTATTACTGATTAGATCCATGTTTTTCTCTCTTCTCCTTTCTTCTAAAGCCCAAGCGTTAGCGGCAGACCGGGGAAAACCATGGGCGCGTAAACTACTATATAGTAATAAGAAGATCTCTGTATTAAAAAGAATAGATCTCGGTCAGTTGCTTTCGGAAAACACAGTCCAAGGTGCAACCAAAGTGAAAGCCATCGAAGAACTGACGGCCTATGGACACAGGAACATTCAAAGTACGCATGCAACAACCTTGGAGATAACCAAATCAGATCAGATTACACTCAAAGGAGACTGTATAATCGCAGTCAGAGCGAGCAAAGCAATCAGTGACTTAACCCCTTCCTTTAAGGAGCTATTAAGAAAACCGGCTTCGAAAGTCACATTGAGCATAGATGTAAGTGGCTTGAGAGAAGAAGTGAAGGGGTTCGGCGATCCACGTCTTCAACTCATCAGCAGAGAGGATATCGTCTGCAGGAAAAGTAACTTTATGTGCGGACGTACACTAATGGTCAGGGCAAATAAGGCTGCAGCAGACATCGACCGAAGAGTAATTGAGGCCCTAAGGTGTCCAAGAAGCAACGTATCCATAACCATATCAGTAGAATACTAGGAAAACCATAAGACAGAGAATTGACTGGCGGGCCTGAGGGATTTTCAGCCCATTGTCAAGACAAAGGATAGTTGAACTCCCAGTCCGTCATACACTCCTTTTTTAGAAAGCGTCAACTTTCTCCGGAATTATCTTGGGATGCATTATCTATCAGGTTCCAATGATGAACTTCTCTCGTGAAACGAATCACCTGGTCTCTTTCGATTCTCCGAGACACATGCCATTGTGTCTGAGGGAGTGAGCGCAGAAAGTCAAAATATATAACTATCCCCCTTTGGGAGACCAGCCAACTTTCGAAAAACTCAAGATCTTATATCTCTTTGGAAAGTGACATGCACAGTGTGTAAGAATCTCCCCATGTCGTGGCTGACGAAGGTTGTAGGCCGATGGAAGTTGCAGAGAGAGGAGGGAATAGAGACCAAAAAATGAAGGAGAACAGCAAGGGCAATGAAGAGGGCCTATACCGTAAACTGAGACTGGCTGCTACTGTCCACCCCGATCTTAGAGTTGACTATTTTCACACAATTGATACCAGAGAAAAGGCATACTGGCTTGGC
>Ga0315309_1002370_pt1 | contig 11006 bp, 8 predicted proteins | sample TDP4_MG_FD_203080 | JGI IMG/M metagenome (GOLD analysis project Ga0315309, IMG submission 203080) | Freshwater sediment microbial communities from Lake Towuti, South Sulawesi, Indonesia - TDP4 | ecosystem: Environmental > Aquatic > Freshwater > Lake > Sediment | place: Indonesia: South Sulawesi...
CATCGGAGGAATATGGCATCTATTTTCGTGATCAATACGTCCTATAGGACAAGAAGAATTTGGAGAAGTACAGGGAGAGAATAAGGATCGGATCTTGAATATCTTATTCTATTTGAAAAGAGAAATGGTTATAGTATAGGATAATAGATCCTAGAAGGAGAATAGATATTGAAATCGAGAGTAGTTAGACCGGGCATCTATTCTGTCGGTGCAGTCGACTGGGACAGGCGGCTTTTTGACGAGCTCATTCCTCTTCCCGATGGGACAAGCTACAACGCTTACCTGATCAAGGGCAACGAGAAGACTGCGCTGATAGATACCGTCGATCCCACCATGGTGAACGTATTGATAGAAAATCTAAGGCAACTCGAAGTCAAAGACATAGATTATGTTGTAACAAACCATGCAGAACAGGACCACTCAGGAACCTTGCCACGGATACTGAAACTATACCCGAATTCAAAGGTCGTAGTGTCTCCCAAATGCAAGAGCATGTTGGCTGACTTGTCTTTGTCTTCAGAAAGTAGAGCCCTGAGCGTGAAAGATGGCGACACGCTCTCACTGGGTGACAAAACCTTGGAATTCATGCATGTGCCGTGGGTTCACTGGCCAGAGACCATTCTTACGTATTTAAAGGAGGACAAGGTTTTATTTACCTGCGACCTCTTCGGCTCCCATATCGCGTCGTCTGATCTATATGTAACGGATGAGGCTGTGGTTTACGAGGCAGCAAAGCGTTATTATGCAGAGATAATGATGCCCTTCCGCACGATAATCCAGAAGCACTTGGAGAAGATAGGAAACTACCAGATAGACGTGATAGCACCGAGCCATGGCCCGATATACGATAGACCTGGCTTCATAATTGAGGCATACAAGGACTGGGTTCAGGCTCCTCCCAAGAACGTTGTCGTGGTGCCCTACGTCTCGATGCACGGCAGCACGATGGAGATGGTTAGGTACTTCGTAGACGCCCTCGTCCAGAGAGACATAACCGTGAAGCAGTTCAACCTTTCGCGGACAGACATTGGTAAATTGGCAATGGCTTTAGTAGATGCCGCAACTGTCGTAATCGGCTCGCCGACCATCCTTGTCGGTCCGCATCCGAACGTTGTCTACGCAACTTACCTAGTGAGCGTTTTGAAGCCAAAGCTGAGGTTCGCGTCGATAATCGGATCGTATGGCTGGGGTGGCAAGATGGTCGAGTATATCACCGGAATGGTCTCAAACTTGAAGCTAGAGCTACTGGAGCCAGTAATCATTAAGGGGTTTCCGAGAGAACAAGACCGCAAGGCCCTTGATAGGTTGGCCGAAGAAATTCAAAATAAACACACGCAACTTGGTCTGATAGATAAGAGGTAAGCCCAGATACTACGCTCTCTATAAACAAAAAACCCTTTGCCTGACATTTATGCAAGATTGCTTTAAGGTATATCTGGATTCACGTATCTTCAAGAGAAGGAGATCCTCTTCACATGCGATTTCTTCGGCTCACATCTGGCCGGAGGCCTATACGACGAGGGCATAGATGATCTGATAGTCCACGCACAACGGTACTTCGGCGAAATAATGATGCCATTCAGGCCCATGGCCGAAAGGGCCCTGGGGAAGATTAAGGACTTGGCGATCGAGATTATAGCGCCCAGCCACGGCCCGATTCACAGGGATCCGCGGAGGATGCTCGAAGCCTATTGGAGATGGGCGCGCGGGGAGACGAAGATGAAGGCCACGATAGCCTACGTCACGATGTGGAAGAGCACCGAGAAGATGATAATGCCAATCGTTGAAACGCTGGCATCGGAGGGCGTCGAGGTCGCAGTCCACGACCTTACGGTGGCGGACGTGGGCGACCTGGCAAAGGATTTAGTCGACTCGAGGGCCATCGTCCTTGGCACCCCCACCGTGCTTGGCGCTTCGCACCCTCTCGCCCAACATGTCGCGCATCTAGTAAAGGCCCTGCGTCCACCTGCGAAGTTCGGGGTCATATTGAGTTCGTATGGATGGAGCAAGGGCGCGCTCAGGCACATTCAAGAGACACTCGGGCCATCGAAGATCGAGGTTGTCGGGGCAATGGAAGTGTTCGGCCCCCCCACCGAAGAAGACGCTGGGCAAATCGTGGAGATCGGCAAAGGCCTCGCGAAGCGAATTAAGGAAGAGGGCTGACGTCATCGTCTATATAGGTGCGCGGAGAACTGTGTCTTCGAAATCCCTAGGCCACGGCACTATATCGGATCAGAGTGAGCCTGTACCTTTTCGATAATCAAACCGATGTTCTCGCTGCAAATGCCTTCAGTGACGGTGCCGCTCGCAAAACCCGGCTTCCCTCCGCCTTTGAAGCCCCTTGACCCGAGGGCTTCGTTGAGGACGGTTCTGCAATCGAATGAAGCCCCAGCTCCCCTCGCCAAGATATAGAGTGTAGATTTGCCCTCGACCCCGAATATTGCGACGGCCTTCGCATCTCCCTCTATCAGCTCACCGGCCTTTTCCATCGTCGCCCTCTCATCAGCGCCCTTAAGGCATGCCGAATATATCGCGAAACCCGATCTCTCACTTGGAACAATTCTATTCAATGCTTCGCCCGTCGTGTCCCTGAGCCTCCCCCTAAATGATTGGCATTCGAGCTTCAGGCCCTCGACGCCATCCTCGAGTTTGTCAACGCTCATGCCGAGTATCTCGGCCGCCCTGAAGCACGACTTGCATAGGCCAAGAGACCTGCCGATGGCCTCCTCGCCGACCAAGAACTCGACCTTCGCGAGCCCCCCTGACCTCGAAAACCCGGACACGAGGAAGTACGTGCACTCCGCCGTGTTGTGGACATGGTGGCCTGCGCATGCGGCGTAATCATGTCCCTCGATCTCGATGACCCTGACCTCGCCGCTGATCCTCTCATCCCTTGAGCGGAGTCCTGGGAAGCTCTTCACGGCTTCTTCGAGGCTGCCGAATTCATGGGCCTTCACCGGCCTGGCCTCGCCGATGATTTTATTCACGATGCGCTCGGCCTCTAAGATCGCGTCCCAGTTCAGCGATTCGAGATCGAGGTATACGGAATTGACTGCCCCTAGCTCAACCTTATGGACCTTCAGGCCAGGGATCATCCTGTTAAGCGCGCCGGCGAATATGTGTTCAGCGGTGTGAGATGCGGCTTCGCTCATGCATCGATCGTATGCGTTAGCGCTTAAAACATTAGGCCCGGAGGCCATTGCGTTCATTGACTGGCGCCATCTACCAAACTTATATCAACGCGCATCGCCCGTGGATGGTCGAACGCGACATGAAGATCTGGATCATGACCGATATGGAGGGGGTGGCAGGGGTCTTCAGCTTCGACGATCACGCCAGCCCGCAGGGGAGATGGTATGATCTCTCGAGGAGGCTTCTCACCCAGGAGGTCAATGCCGCGATCGATGGGGCGTTCGGTGCCGGCGCGGACGAGATCTTAGTTGTAGATGGCCATGGGGCAGGAGGAGTGAATGTCGAAGAGCTGGACGACAGGGCGAGGCTTCTCTCGGGAAGGCCCATCCCATTGCCATGGGGGCTCGACGGTGCCTTCGATGCCGCCTTCATAGTGGGGCAGCACGCGATGGCCGGAACTGAGCGGGCACACCTCAGCCATACGGAAAGCCACACCTCCATACAGAACGTGTGGATGAACGGGAGGAAAATTGGTGAGCTCGGGATCGTCGCCGCAGTGGCAGGACACTTCAACGTGCCGACCGTCTTTGTGACCGGGGATAGGGCCGCTTGCACGGAGGCCAAGTCCATCATCCCACAAGTTGAAGCCGCCGTCGTAAAGGAGGGGATCGGCCATGGCGCTGCGATAAGCATGACCCCCAATGAGGCCAGGAGGCTGATCAGGGAGGGGGCCGGATCGGCACTTGCAAAAATAGGCGCGATTAAGCCGTATAAAATACAACCGCCTGTGGAACTGAAGATCGAGTTCACTGAAGCGTACAAGGGTTCGGCTGAGGACCTGGCGATGAAGCCGCACGTGGAGAGGGTGGACACGAGGATCGTTAGGACAGAAGGAACCGACGTGTTCGAAGTTCTACGGAGATGGTGGTACTGACGCACATATATGCGGCAGTCTAGAGATTGGGATGTGCCCATTACCCCGAAACTGGCTCGATCTCGAGGCTGATGTCGAGTGACGGGGCGGAGTGAGTGATCGCGCCAACGGATATGAGATCCACGCCCGTCTCGGCGATCCCCCTCACGTTCTCCAATGTGATGCCACCGGAGGCCTCCAGTATGGCGCGCCCACCCACTAGCTTAACGGCGGCCTTGATCTCATCTGCGCTCATGTTGTCGAGCAGTATGGCGTCCGCGCCCGCTTCGAGCGCCTCCCGCACCTTTGCCAAATCGCTGACCTCGACCTCGACCCTCATGGTGTGCGGCACCTTCGCCTTCAGGGCCCTCACGGCCTCGACAAGGGGGAGCCCCAGGCCTCGAGTGAGCGCTATGTGGTTGTCCTTGACCAGGACGCCGTCGTAAAGGCCGAACCTGTGGTTGAAGCCGCCTCCGACGAGGACCGCGTACTTCTCGAGCGCCCTAAGGCCCGGAGTGGTCTTCCTCGTATCGATTATCTTCACCCCGAGGCCTCTGGTGGCCTCCACATACCTCGCGGTCTCCGTGGCGATCCCGCTCATCCTCTGCAGGAAGTTCAGGGCAACTCGCTCCGCCATGAGCATTGGGGCCGCAAGGCCTACAACCTCCATTATGGAATCCCCCTCGAACAATCGCGAACCATCGCCCTTGTGGATCGCGATCTTGCAGGAAGGATCGGTCGTCCTGAAGACCTTGGCCGACACCTCGACGCCGGCCAATACCCCCGCCCTCTTGGCCAGCGCCACGCCCCTGGCCCTCTGATCGGACGGGATCATCGATGAAGTAGTTACGTCGCCCGAACCGAGGTCCTCCAGTAGGGCGTCTCGGACCACGTTTTCCAGCAGCATCTCCGAGATCACCCTCAGATCGCCCTCGTTAATCTGAACGCTATGTGCCTCAACCAGCCCGCGGACTCCTCCGGGAAGTCCTCCCTGAAGTGGCAGCCCCGGCTCTCCTCCCTGATCAGCGCGGCCCTCGCCATAAGCCTTGCCACTAATATCATCTTGTCCAACTCGATCGCGCCTTCATCCTCCAACGCCCCCTCGTGGATGCTCGCCTCCCATCTGCCCAATATCTCGTTAGCCTCCCGAAGCCTTTCGCCGTTCCTCTTTATGCCGACGTAGTTCCACATCAACTCCTGCAAACCCCCCACCGATGGTTTGCCTTCCGCGGGGACATCGCCACGATGCCCGACCGAGGCTATGTAGTCCCCCGGCTTCAGTTGGTCATGTCCCCACTCCCACGTGCCCTTGATGATCCTGTCGGCTATCCTCTTGCCGAAGACGAGCACCTCGAGCAAAGAGTTGCTGGCCAACCTATTGGCCCCGTGTACGCCCGTGCAGGCGACTTCGCCACAGGCGAAGAGGTTCCTCACGCTCGTCTCTCCCCACAGGTTGGTCTTAACGCCCCCGACCATGTAGTGGGCCCCGGGGGCCACCGGGATGGGCTCCCTGGTTATGTCAAGGCCATGGTCGAGGCAGAACCTGTAGATGTTCGGAAAACGCGTGATTACCCTTTGCCTTGGCAGGCTCGTCAGGTCAAGGTAGACGAAGCTTGAGCCGGTCCGAGACATCTCCGTCACAATCGCCCTCGCGACTACGTCCCTGGAAGCCAACTCCCCTTGGGGGTGGTACCTCTCCATGAATCTCTCGCCGGTAACGTCACTCAGTATGGCGCCCTCACCCCTCACGGCCTCGGATATCAGGAATTGCGTTGCGCCCGGCAATGCCAGTACAGTCGGATGGAACTGGAAGAACTCCATGTCCACGACTATGGCACCGGCCCTGTAGGCCAGTGCGACGCCGTCGCCAGTCGCCACCTTCGAGTTCGTGCCGTATTTGAACAGCTGGCCAGCCCCTCCGGTTGCGAGGACGATCCACTTCGATTCGATCTCCTTCACCGATCCCGAAGTGCAGTCCATCACCCTGAGGCCCGAGGCGACGCCGTCCTGGATGAGGATCTCCGTCACGAGGTGCCGCTCCATGATCCTGATGCCGGACCTCCTTGCCAAACTGCTCAGAGTGTCCTCTATCCTCGCGCCGGTTGCATCGCCCCCTGCGTGGATCACCCTCGGGACCGAGTGGGCGCCCTCCCTCGCAAGCGCTATCTCGCCGTGAACGGTGTCGAACTCGACTCCGAAGTTAATCAGGTCATGGATCCTGTCAACGGCCTCCTCGGTCAGGACCCGAACGGCCTCTGGATCCGAGAGACCCCCCGAGGCGGTTATCGTGTCCTTGTAATGGAGTTCCGGGGAATCCCCCTCGCCGATGGACGCCGATATGCCGCCCTGTGCGTACTTTGTGTTGCACTCCTCGATGCTGCTCTTCGTCAGTATGGTCACGTCGAAGTCCTTCGACGCCTGAAGGCCAACGTATAGGCCCGCGATCCCGCTCCCTATGATCGCCAAGTTGGCCAAAGCCCTAGTTCACCGAGAGCATCTTCTCCAGGGCCTTTGCGGCCCCAGCCCGTACGTCCTCCGGCACCTCGATCGCATACTTCCGCCTCTCCATGCACTCGGCCACTTTGGCCAAGGTGATGCGTTTCATGTTCGGACATATGAGGAGTGGTGAAGCGAGGTAGAAGCTCTTGGTCGGGTTCTCAAGGGACAGCCGATGCATCAGGCCGGACTCGGTGCCCACGATGAACGACCTTGCATCGCTCTCCTTGGCATGGCGCAGCATCTGCGATGTGCTGAGGGCCACGTCGGCCAATCCTATTACGCTGCTCGTGCACTCGGGATGGACCATCACGCGTGCGTCGGGATAGGATTCCTTGGCGACCATCATCATCTCGGCATTGAGCCTCGCGTGTGTCGGACAGAATCCAGGATAGAGGATCATCCTCCTCCCGGACCTAGATGAGATGAAGCGCCCGAGGTTCTCGTCCGGGATGAAGAGTATGTCCTCGCCCCCGAGTTGCCTGACTATTCCGACCGCATTTGCCGACGTGCAGCAGACGTCGCTCATCGCCTTCACCTCGGCCGAGCTGTTGATGTAACACACGACCTTTGCCTTCGGATAGTCCCCCTTCCACTCCTCGAGCTTATGGCCATCTATCATGTCCGCCAATGGACAGCCCGCTGAGATGTCCGGCAGCAACACGAGCTTCTGCGGATTGACTATCGCTGCCGTCTCGGCCATGAAGCGCACGCCGCAGAATACTATGACGTCCGCGTCAGTGCTGGCCGCCTTCCTCGAGAGCTCGAGCGAGTCGCCGACGAAGTCCGCGACGTCCTGCACCTCGTCCCTCTGGTAGTTGTGGGCGAGTATGATGGCCTTCATCTCCCCCTTCATGTCACCTATGTGACGGACTAGGTCACGGGACTCGGCAGGCTCCAAGGTCGGTCAGCTCGATGAGCAAGGGAGCCCCAATCGCAACGCTTCCTATAAACGCATCGATGACGCCGTCCACGGCCATGGTCCCGCATGCCCCCATGTCCGGGGGATATTGTTTAAAACGGACGGGGGAGGCAAGTGGGGTTGAAGTGCTGGGCTGCAATTGAGACTCCCATCGATCCCGCTCGGCCCATTTGGCGCGAGGATTAGGGCTATGTGGTCAGCGAGGCCCGAGATCGGCCTCTATGACGCAATCCACTACTCCGCCCTTATCACCATACTGATGCTGGCCCTTTCGATCAGGCTCATCAACTTCCCCTCGGGGGTCTTCCTCTCGGAGTTCGACCCCTTCTGGCACTATAGGACGGCCCAGAAGATCGTCGATTCGGGCCTGTATGGCCTCTTCACATGGAGGGACATGCTCAGCTGGTATCCGGAGGGGAGGCCCGCGGGCCCCTCAACGCCGCCGGGCCTTCCCCTGACGGCGGCCATCGCGTACTGGATCCTGAACTGGCTGGGCCTGAGGGTGAGCCTCCTCGACGTATGCATACACTTCCCGCCCTTCGCGGGCATGTTGACGGCCCTTGCCGTCTACTTCCTGGGATGCGAGATCAGGGGCAGGACGACGGGCCTCCTGAGCGCCCTCTTCATAGCCTTCAGCGGAAGCCACATAGATAGGACCTACCTCGGCTTCTTCAAGCACGAGACCATAGGCGTGCTGAGCATCGTTGTCTGCACGTGGCTCTTCCTGAGGGCCATCAGGCCTCAGCCGCTCAGCAAGGTCGTATTCTACTCGATCCTATCTGGCCTGTGGCTCGGATATCTGGAGATCAGCTGGACCGCCTACATCTACGAAGTGGGTCTACTGGCGGCCTTTCCGTTGATCCTGATGTTCATGGGCAGGAGCAAGGACGAGCTCCTGCCGGCCTTCTCGATCACCCAGGGATTGGCGGCTGCGATCGCCCTCCAGGTGCCAAGGCCCGGCGACTCGATCGTGACGTCCATTGGCTTTGTGCCCGTCATCATAGCGGCCGTCCTGCTCTCGCTTGAGAGGGCCTCGAGGCTCTCGACGACGTGGCCCTCGAAGCTGGGGCTCTTCCTCGGCATAGGAGGTGGCGGGGCCGTTGTACTCCTTTACATGATCCAGACCGGTTCATTCACGGTCCTGCTCGGTAAACTCATCGCGATACTCGACCCGTTGACGAGGCTCCAAGTCCCCATCATAGAGAGCGTTGCGGAGCACAAGATGAGCACGTGGTACAGCCTCTTCAGCGACCACGGCCTCCTGCCAGTTCTCGCCTTCTTCGGCATAATCGCGACACTGAGGCGCCCTACGAACGAGAGGCTGATGGCCGCCCTTGCATGGGGGCTTGGCCTTTACTTCGGATCCCTGATGGTGAGGATCGGCCTCATACTCTCGCCCTTCATGGCCCTCATGGGAGCGCTCGGCCTCGTGGAACTCGCAGAGCCGGCCTTTGAGACGACGAGGAGAGCTCCGAGCTTTGAGTCCGGGAGGGGGAGGAGGGGGGGAAGGCAGGCAATCGTGGGGCCCCAGCTGGCCGCGCTCACCATCATCGTGCTCCTCGTCTTCGCGGGAGTATCGATATACTTCGCGTTCGAACACGCCGGCGTGGCCGTTACGATCGCAGGCGCGAGCCTCCCAGTCAAGCAGCAGATACCGGACTGGTTGGATGCGGTCTCGTGGATCAAGGAGAACACGCCCCCCGGTTCGGTGATCCTCTCATGGTGGGACTATGGCTATTGGATCACGACCATGGGCGAGAGGCCCACGCTCGCCGACAATGCGACGATCAATTCGACCCAGATAGCCGTCATAGGAAGGATATTCATGTCCAACGACACGATCGCGCTCCCGCTCCTCAGGAAGTACGATGTCTCGTACATCGTCGTGTTCACCGACATACAATATACAGCCGGTAGCAGCACGCTGCCACCCGTCGGGGACGAGGTGAAGTGGGTCTGGATGGCCGAGATAGGGTATAACATACCGCCCGCTAACATTAACGAGTCCTTCCGCAACCTCTACCATGGCGAGACGCTGAAGAGGTTCGCGGACTTCGATCTCGGGAAGCAGCTGGCATCGCTCAACCTGGTGCCGAAGGACTCGAATGGCAACAGCACGATCCCGATCCCCAAGAGGGAGTCCGTCCTCACGAGGCTGATGATATATGGGGCATTCCTGACAAGGCAGGACATCGTGGACAGCGGCGTCCACTTCGAACTCGCCTTCAGATCGACATACGGCCTCGTCCTGATTTACAGGGTCCACTATGAACTCACAAGGGCGGGGAGGGGCGTCTCGGCCTCCTCGCAGCAGGGAGCGACGGGCGAGGCCGTGGGCAACTACACCTACCCGGATGTGGTCGGCCCCGGCTGGTCCATCGACTTCCACGTCAGCAACGCAACGGCCCTCGATGGCTGGGCCGACAGCGCGAGGACGACAAGGCTCAGGGCGGGCGTCTCGATCAGGCTCTCGGGCTCAAGTGGCTCGATGAGCTGGAACGCAACTGAAGGGGAGCAGAGATTTGTCGTCGAGGCCGACGTAGTGAGGCACTACCTGAACGACGTCCTGCAAGACGCCAGGCCCAATGTACTGGGGAGCGGCATCCTCATAGGATTTGAGGCGACGGCCGAGAACCAGGGGACCATCGAGACTCCCGCTCACGCGGAGCTGACATGGAATACCGTCACGTTCTCCCCCACCAAGTAGAGGGATTGCACAAGGATAATATCTCGCGGGCGAACATGAGCGGTCAGGATCGACGATGATGGTTCGGGAATTCGTGATGGAAGACGAGGAACTCGTGTTGTCGTTATGGAAGAGGTGCCTTATGGCGGATCCCGTGACGCCCGAGCTCTTCAGGGAGAAGATCCTGCTCGAAAATTCCTTTGATCCCGACTGGTGCCTGGTATCGGAGGACGGCGGTGAGATCCTCGGCTTCATCTATTCGCCCGCAGCTGGGAATGTGGCCTTCGTGAACGTCGTCTTCGTCGGCCCAGAACATCGGGGCAGGGGGATTGGGAGCCGCCTGCTCCAGGGCGCCCTCGAATCCCATGGGAAGTCCGGGAGGAAGAGCGTGCTCGTTTCGGGGGGGCCGAGGTACTTCTTCCCAGGAGTGGATGTCGAGGCGTATGGAAGGGCCATCGATTTCTTCAGGAAGAATGGCTTCACGGAGTTGAACAGGGATTCGGTCGCGATGGGACGGTCCCTTGTCGGATACCGGATCCCAAGTCATGTCCTTGAGGTCGAGAGGCGCCTCGAGGAAGGGGGCATCTCCGTCAGGTGCCTTGAGCCGCGGCACTTACTGGGCCTTCGCCTCTTCCTTCGGGACAACTTCCCAGCATGGGAGGGGGTCGCGAGGGAGACGATCGAGAGGCACCCGAGGGAACTCGACCTAATCGTCGTGGCACTGAGGGGGGTGGAGGTGGTGGGTTATTGCCAATGCGCCAGCGATGGGCTCCTCGAGCATTTCGGGCCGTTTGGGGTAAGGGAGGACATGAGGGGCAGGGGGATCGGGGCCGTCATGTTCCACAAGTGCCTTCGGG
>Ga0315309_1002372_pt1 | contig 11002 bp, 16 predicted proteins | sample TDP4_MG_FD_203080 | JGI IMG/M metagenome (GOLD analysis project Ga0315309, IMG submission 203080) | Freshwater sediment microbial communities from Lake Towuti, South Sulawesi, Indonesia - TDP4 | ecosystem: Environmental > Aquatic > Freshwater > Lake > Sediment | place: Indonesia: South Sulawesi...
TTTCAAAGTCTGCTCACAGTGGGTAATAAACTTTGAGGATTTCCCCTCCATAATAAACCGGATAGTTGGGGCTGCCAGCTTTCCCGGCTTCGCGTGGCCTCAACCTCGGAGATGTTGAACAACGGTTGGAGAAATTTAAGGATTTCTGCAGAGTCGATGTTAACCTTGACGAGAGAACGGTGGAAGGCTATTATTATTCTGCTCGGAAATTTTTGGGCTGGGTGCAAATGCGAGGATATGAAACAGTCAACACTGATGTTGTTAGGGAGTATTTGCAGACATATCTCGAAAAAAGCAAATGCACACGAGCTAATCAGATCAAGGCGTTCAGGCGATTCTTCCGTGATTATCTTGGCGTTCCTGATGTCGTTGCCTCGTTTAAGTTGCCGAGAATTAGGCGAGGTGAAATAGGCAGGTATATGGAGCTTCCCTTCACTAAAGTTGACCTGCAACATATCTACCAGGCATTGGAGCATACGAAATATGCGTTGAGGAATCAAGCCTTATTCTTGCTGTATGCAACCTCTGGATTAAGGCTTAAAGAAGCGTTGCGGTTAACGCCTAACCACATCAATCGAGACCTCAGAAGTGTAATTCTTTGCTTGGAGAGAGGAACCAAAAAGACGGGCATAACCTTCTATAATGAAGAGGCTGAACAAGCCTTAAACGCCTATCTAAGAGAACAACCGAGCCTATCACCTAACGACAGATTCTTCAGTGTTGGCGGTAAAGGAATCAACTGGGTTCTCGTAAGGACTTCTAAGCAATGTGGATTAAAACGTTCCATAACTCCTCAAATGCTAAGAGTGTGGTTCAGCTTTGAAATGGGTAGATTAGGCGTTCCAGATCGTTACATAGACATCTTTCAAGGGAGAGCACCGAGAAGTGTTCTTGCCGAGTTTTATACACCAAAAGGAATCCAAGAACTGAAGCAAATTTACGATAAGGCTGAGCTACGAGTCCTCAGCTAGAGATTCATAGAATCCATGATGAAACCTATAGAACTGCATGAACTTGGAGAGAATGGGTTTATGAAGCGGTACACAAGCATCATGCTCTCCATAGAGACCTATCGTGAATTACATAGATTGAAGGAAGTGTTAGAGGAGACTTTGGGAAAGACCTTAACCTTCGATAAGACGGTGATGTTGTTGATTCGGCTTAAAGTGAGCTGGGAAGACCTAATGTTAGAGGCTAAATAACTTGAAAGGGAGGTGATAGCATGAAAAGGAAGGGTTCGATAACCATGATGTTAAGCCCTGAGCTATTTAATGAGATCGAAAGAAGGCGTGGAAAGGAAAAGCGGTCAACATTCATTGAACGGTTGATGAGGTTAGCAATCAAAAAGATGGAAAGCAGAGGAGAATCATTGTGAGTGAACGTTTCTTAAAACGAGCAGTTAAACGCCATTTCAAGGCTTTAGGCTACACAGTCTCTATGCGGAGAATAAGGCTTGGCAACACCGAGGTAGACGGTGAAGCAGTTGGACCTCGGGGAGAAAAGGTTGCGATTGAAATTAAAACGCCAAGCGATGACTTATGCAGAGGCCTAGGTCAACTTGCAGAGAGCATGACATATGGATACTCCCCAGTCTTAGTCACCACATTAAAGAACGCAAAGAAGGTTGACAGAACTGTTTTCCAATTTTTCGGCTGGACGTTGCTAGGCGTAAACTCCAAGGGAGAGGTCCATAAAGTCTATTAGAAGGATAGAGAGCATTGACAGAAATAGTTCATGGGGTGTTCCGGTTGGATGATATAGAACAGATTAAAGAGCTAGATGACAGCAGAATCTTCGCTTCCGTTTTCACGTTGCTCCATGAAGACGGTCATGCAAGGATGATTCGCCTGCTCCGGCTACCACATACCTATGTTAGGTTGAACATAGAAGCAATGAAGCGTAATCATCGTAGTAACCATGAGCTTATTGCCTTCATCAAATATAAGCCTAGGAACTTGCTTGATGAGTATTTGGTGGCTATTTCAGGCATCTTTTATCCGTTCTTCTATTTGCTATCTTGTAGGAGTAAGATTCCAAAAGATTGGAAAAGAGCCTACCTTTTCCTTCTTAAAACAGCCCTTCGTCAAGCCATCTACAACCTGCCGCATATTCATGAGGAATTTCATGAGGCTCGGTAGAAAAGTGTTTTTATTGTATCATTCGCGCCTTTCAATTTTTATTTTTTTGATGTCAATAGAATTATTTGGGTTTCGCTTAAAAATTAGGTAATCGCCACCTATGAGGATGAGAGGCTTCTTTTCTTGATTTAACTGAAGCACCTTTGCTAGAGTCCATTGTTCTCCACGATATGAAATTATTTGATGCATACCCAGCGCCTCCGTGAAGACCGGAGAGATCGCCTCCTCATCGATTGTTTTAAGGGTAATTTTTTCACCCTTCTTAAAAACGGGAACAATTTCTTTGAGCCATTCTCCTTCACGAAAAGGCTTAATCTGGACCTCAGAAGACTCTTCTTTCTCTATCAAAATTTCAATAATTCTCAATTTTTCTAAAGCTTCCCTTCCATTTGAAGTGATAAAATATTTTCGGGAGTCAATGTCTCGTTTAATAAAGCCCTTTTTCTGCAACGATTTCAAATATTCTGATAAAGAAGGACCGGATAAACCAGTTTCACCTAATAATTCGGTGAAGGACCTCAGTTCTTCCTGTTGTAAGGCTTTAAGAATCTTATTTTCGCCCGGAGCAAGTTCCAAAGACATAACCGTTCACTTAAGTAAGAAGGGAGACTTAACCTTAAATTATTTTTGTTAGGCAATAGTTAAGTTTATAAACCACGACTTATCTCTTTAAGACCTAATGAACACCGTCATCGTGGCGGATGTAGCGGTGAGATAAGCCCCGAAGGGTAGGTCCCTGATGAGTAGAGATGCCATAGGGATAGGCTATAGGCTTCTAGATAATGACTTGAGCGTAAGCGATCGGGGAGGTTCCGATTATCCCATCCTATTTTTTCACTGCCTGTTGGCAAGTCCAACAGGCGAAAAGCTATAGGAAAAAGGAGGAGTGAGATTTGGAAAAAGAACGGAAAATATCCGTTTCAACCTTGCTCAGCCCAGAAGTGGTTGACAGGTTGGATCAAATCTGCCGAGAAGAACGTAAAAGCCTCTCTGGAATCATCCGAGAAGCCGTGGAGCAGTTTGTAAAAAACAAAAGAGGTGAAAGGAGACAGTGAAGAAGCTACTGCCTGAAAGGCTTGGAAGTGAAGTCTTTTCAAAATTTGACTACGCTATCGGCAGGGTAATGGAGACTGGTGAGGCTTTCACATCAAAGCAGTTTCCTAACTTCGCTCTCAAGGAGGCATATTTCACCTTCAAAGCCATAAAGTCAGACACGGTTGGGAAAGAGCATCAAGTTCAGATGCACATCCGGTATGAAATTAATGGTACGTTCGACATTGACGTTTACATTGATCCGAAAGACTTCACCAAGGCAACTTCTGAAATGATCAGTGAAATGAAAAGGATTGACATTCCTATCGAGAAACGCGCCGACTATAGGCTTTTTGAGGTCCGATACTTCCATGAAGGACAGCTCATCCATAGCTCTTTGATCGTGGTGAGGCGGTAGAGATGGAGGATTACATGAAAGAAGAGGAAAAGAGGCGTGAACAACAGCTGGAAATGATGGATATCGCTGTCAAGAAGCTTGCTGAGGAAAAGCCAAGCTACCCAGTTGAGAAGGTGAAAAGCGGAGACATCGTGACGATTCTATCGATTATGCCGGGGAAAAAGAAAGAGGACATATCAACCTATATTTGTTCCGGAATAGTAGGGCGTGTTGGCAAGTTTCAATTTGGTGAGGAAGCAGGAAGTAGTTACGTTGTAATTGCGAAAGAACTTTCCTATCACCGTTATCCCGATGGTCGAGAAGTGCCTGAGAAGATTGGAGACGTTGATGTTATCCCAGTCAAGCATATTCGACATGTAATTTATCATGGGAATGGGCAAGGCAAAATTATACCATCCAGCGAGTTTGTTGAGAAGGGGCAAAAAGCCATAGGTCGTTATTGGGATGAGCTTCACAAGATTGCAGGAATACAGAGGCGAAAAAGTCTTTCATGGGTTCCAGGGCAAGCCTTAATAGATAAACAAGGAAAGCTCTGCGATGATCTTGAGGAAGGAAACGTCATCAAGATATCTCTTCTCGACTTGGAATCCGTTTTTGAGCTAATCAAATCACACATAATATGGGAAGCCATAACGAAAGAGAAGGGGCAAAGCAAGCTTTTAGACATAGTCAACGCCTACAAAAGCCTCCATCAAGAATGGATCTGGCAAGATCGTGAAGAAGCAGTTAGGGCATTTAACAGTCTTGCGGAAGCAAGGAAGGAGATGGAGAGACTTCAAAGGGACCTTCTAAGGAGGATAAAGGAGGAAGAACAGCGTGACTGAGCCGATTAGAAAACAGAAACCACATGTACTGCGGTCCTGTCCCTTCTGTCAAAGCAACGATGTCTTAACCATCGTGGACCTGGGGACTGTATACTATGCGTGTGGAGGATGCAAGCGTTATTTCACGCCTAAGGACTTGGTTAGGAAAGAGGAAGGGCTTAAACGCCTTGAGGTTCCGGTTGCTAGAAGGGCTCCAGAGGCTGAGTTTAAGGTCTTAGAGAAGACGATGAACAAGGCTGTGTTCCAGTTCATCAACTATCTAGTTGCGGTTGAGAAGACATCGAAAGGCTTTGAAACCCAAATTTTTGATGGAGAAAAGGAGGCTTTAACGCCGGTCCTCAGCTTTAGCCACATTGATCAATTATTCGGTAGGAAAGGGGCACCACTGAGGCAGGTGATCCGAGACAGGGACCTTTTCATGAACTTCGCCATAGCGCTACAGCGGACCCTAGCTGAGCTAAGTCTTCCAGAAGGAGAAGAGCCTAGCGAGGAGGCTCCAGCAACCGAGAAAGAAGCGGAAGGGCCACAATTAGAGTTTAAAGGTGGAATCATAGAGGACATGGACCTCGTTTATGAGCCTCTAGGGCATGGCTTGTACGCGTGGAAGATAGGCGATAAAAAGGGCATCAACAAGATGATGGCTGTCTACCGTCAAGATGAAAGGAGAAGAGCTAGAAAGAAACCAGTTCTGTGGAAAATTAAAATTGATGAGAACGAATACTATTTCAAGAAAGAGCCAAGTCACGTAGCCAAGTCTTTTCTAGGGGCTCTACCATTCCACGTTCCACAGTTATCCTTCTTGGAGAAATGGGTAAACGGAGAAATCAAGTCGAAGACGGGAAAAGAGCTATTTCATGAGGCTGAAACCTATGTCCGAAGAGTCTTAGACCTTGAAGAAATCTACAACGCAAAGACCTTAGCCCTATACATATTTCAATCATGGCTTCGAAACATCGTCAAAGTCATGTTCAACATCGACGTAGGAGGTCCCTTTGGAGGAGGAAAGACGACCGCCCTAGAAGCCACAGCCGAGGTGTGCTACCATAGCCTATTAGGTTCAGCATCAGCCGCGGCCATCGCCCGAATGAATGAAAAATACGCTCTATCATGGGCCTTAGATGAATATGATAAGCAACGTTCATGGCTCAGCGACTGCTTCATCCGAGTAGGCTACCGATGGGGCTCAACAGTGTACCGGATTCATGCCAAGTCAGGCCGAGAGGAAGGCTTCAAACCCTTCGGCCCAAAATTGATATCTTACTATGAAAGCTTGGAATCAGCCTTAGCTCAGCGAAGCCTCGATCACATCAAAATAACCAAGTCCTTAGACTATCACCTACCCATCATCAACTGGGCACGTGAAACCCTTTCTAAGCCACTATTCCATAGCTTGTTCATCTGGTACATGGATAATGCTGTCAACCTCAAGAAAAGAACGCGTGAGGAATGGCCTGAACTAGAAGAATTCATGGAAAAGGTGACGGAGATGCCTGAAAGTGACGAATTTTTGGGTAGTACCTCCCAAAAAATGGAGAACGCGCACGTGTGTGTGGTTTCCAAAAAAAGGGAGGAACTATCGAAAAATCCGGCATTTTCGGTAATCTCTGACACCAAAGAGGAGGAAATAAAGCGATTCCGAGAATCTTTCTACCAGAAGATCGTGGAAAAGCTTTCTATTGATGAACGAAGCTTTATTGAGAGCTTATCTGATCGCCCATGTGAGTTAGCTTTTTCAGCCATCAACATAGCTCGACTGCTTGGCGTTGACGTGATTAAGGATTTGAAGGAAGCGTTAGAAATTAAGATACTGGAGGAACAGGAAGAAGAATTTGACGTTGACGTAATCGTGAAGGAGGTCCTCACGGACATGCAGGTTAAGGAGCTTATTCTGCAGAAGGATGCTTACCAGGAGGCTAAGAAAAGGGTTAAAGAGGCTTACGGAGACGTTCTTTCTCCTCACAAGTTTAAGCGTGTTCTACGCGATCTAGGGTTCAGGGAAAAGAAGACGATTATCAGAAGGAAGCAAGGTCGATTCTTGGTTCTGTCACCAGCCATACGCAAAAAATTGCCTAAACGTGAGATTGTTGAAGGTGTGCCTCAGCCCCTTTCAGTGACGGTTATGGCTAAGTGTGAGGAGTGCTTCAAACATAAACTCCTAACCCATTACATAATCTTGGAAGGCAAAAAATACAATCTCTGTCGAGAGTGCGCAGAGGCAAAATAGCTCAGGGAGGTGATTCAATGCCTAAGAAAATTGATTTAGCTGAGATGTTTCCGCCTACACGCTTTATTTTCATTGATGACGAGCTTTATTATGATAGTCCTACCCGTGGAAAGATTAGGGTTATCGAGGTTCAGCTTTTGCCAAACTATGGCGATGTGGAGCTTGTTCTGCTTTTTAAGGGTGAAGACGTTGAGGCTTTGACTCGGCAAATCGGCTCAAAATATGGCGAGGAAAAAATCAAAGACGTGAACTCGGTTACTTTGTATCATCCACTTGGCGATGTCGTATCCTTTCATTTAGAAGATGGCAGGTCCATCCATATGGATTTGGGCTGTGATCCCGGATATAAGTTGAAGAGGCTTGTAAACGAGATTATGAAAAGAAAGCTGAGGAGTCATGGAGAACCATAAGGCTTTTTGGCTTGACTGGTTCGGGCCCTTCGGCAGAGAACTTGGCGCTCCTGAACGCTGGTTCACGGATACCCCTAGGGACCTCCTTCGCCATGTCAAGGAATGTACGTCGCATCATCGGCCTTGCTTCATGTCGGTTCAACCTTACCGTGCTCGTAACGTGGTATTTGGGTTAGAGAAGCTGTTCTTTGACTTTGACTCTAAGACTGATCCACCAAACCGAGATAAGGCTTGGAACGATGCTTTCGCTCTCAGCGATCATTTAAAAAGGACAGCGAACGTTGAGCCCTTGATAGTGGCTACTTTCCGTGGCTATCATGTTTATTTCTTCTTGTGGCGAGTTATAGAGTTTAGCCCAAATCAGCAAGTGGTTGCAAAGGAGCTCTATGCCTCCCTTCAGAACACGCTCTTAGGTGGACGGCCCTATCAGACTTTGGATCCTCATGTGGTTGGGGACCTTAAGAGGCTAAGCAGGGTTCCTTACTCATGGCATGAATCCGGGGTTGTGTGTACTCCGGTAAGCCTCAACCGTGAACTCTTAGAGTTGGATAACTTGGAATACTTCCGAGACCGGGGCCTAGGAGAAGAATTGTTCCGAGAGGTTGCGGAAGAGATCAAAAATAAAAGAATCGCCCGGGAAATCTTAGAGATATTTGACAGCTTCAAACCTAAGCCCATGGTTAAGGTCCCTTCTCGGAGAAAATGGCAAATCCGCCCTTGCTTACTCTCAGCTTTGAAATCTGGAGAGATGCCCCATGAGATGAGGATGGCCTTATGTTACGAGGCTTACTGTGCCGGATTGAACCGCGGTCAAATTGTGGACCTCTACCGGAGTCTTCATGACTTTGATGAAGCACACACTCAGTACCAAGTGAACTGGCTATTAGATCGGAAGCAAGGAAAGGAGATTAAGCCCTACCGATGCAAGACTATTCAAAAGAAGGGTTGGTGCCTTGGAGAAGCCTGTCCCATGTTTAGAAGGTGAAAAGAAGCCCATTTCAAGGAAATTTCATACACCCCTATCCCCAGTGTTTTCCTCTGAGCGTTCCCGTGGTAAAATGTTAACTATTCAACAGCCTTTTTATATGCTTAGCATGGTTGAGCGTTAACTATCCTAAAAAGGGACAGCAACTTTCCGAAAGGATAATTGAATCATCCATTTGAACCCGGTGCCTATGCGACGTACACAGTCCCTTAAGTACTTAGCCCCGTTAAGTTTCCTTGTTAGACATGTTCGAGATTCTAAGCCTTTTTCATCTAACAAATCGGTACCCCTAGGCATACGAGGTATCACTCCCCATACTTGAAGAGAAATAACATTTATAACAAAAATAACAAGCCTACCACGAACATTCTTACCATTGCTGATATTTTATCACCACTGGTAACGCTACGAGGATGTTAATCATCGCCTTTCTATGATGTGGCTTTTCTTATTAGCTCTAAGTCTTGTTCAAGGGTTGGTAGAGAGTGCTTTATCCGATTAAATAACACCCATATGAAGTCGTCTGCTTTGCGAGTTTCAATGAATCGTTTAAGGGCTTCTCTCTCCCTTTCAGTTAAGATATACAATCGCAAGATGATCACCACCTACTGTTTATGCCTCAAAATATTTAAAGCTTACCATGATAGAAAGTTTTAAATACCTCAACTTACAATAATGGTAAGTGAGGAGAGATAAAATGCAAATCCAATTCCGAAAAGCCAACGGTTGGATGCGTGTTACCGACCTCTACGAATGGAGCGTTAACGGCAAATGGTACCGAGTCCGCAGAGAGAACATTTTAGCCCTAGAAGGCCTAAGCCAAGAACGAGAAATCATGAATAGGGTCCTTCAGGGAGAGGTCCTCAGCCTCAAAGCCTTATACCTCAGAAAAGAGAAACTTTTACTCGTAGCAGGTGATTTAAATGCCTAAGCCTGGATTCACCGCCATAACCGTTTCAGCATCGCTTAAGGAACGCCTTTCAGAAACAGCCCGGGCTCTTGGATTCTGCGGAGTACCAAGCCTCATCGAAAGCCTATTAACAATTACTAGTACGGGTACTAGTACCAACGGAGGAAACATACCTCAGCAAATAAGCCCAAATCAAGCTCCTTTTCCAAAAAACAACTTAAAGAACACGTTGGGGCTGCCAGCTTTCCCGGCTTCGCGTGGCCGAAGACCACACTAACGCCGGAAACGGAGCGCGGTTTAACTTCCGAGCTACCGGTAAGAGGCGGCTCATTTCCTGCCTCTTATTTTCGGAACGGGATCGGGTGGGTCCCGCGCCCTTTGACCGGCAACCCCAATAACCACGAGGACTTTTCCCACATTAACTTTTCGCTCAAATCCACGAGAAACTTATATATTTCAAGCCTGCGAAGTCTTGGATGGTGGGGCCGTAGTCTAGCCACGGCCTGTCCGGCGATAAGCCGCTAGAAAGGTATGACGACGGGCTCCAGAATACGCGTAGACGGGTTTGCGGACCACCATGGGATGAAGAGCTTCTGGAGCGGTGAAGAAACCCGTAGGAACGGGGATGATCCGTTCCGGGGAAAGGTCGTCGGTTCAATTCCGACCGGCCCCACCAAAAGGCGAACCGTCTCCCCTTGAACGCCGAGGAACTCATCAACTTTGCTTTGTGGCTCAAGAGAAACAACGCTCTGCGGAGGATACGATTAAGGGTAAAATCGAATGCTTGAACAATCTGAGAAAGCGAGTGAATTTATGGGATATGCAAGCCGTTGAAGATGTTATTAGGGAGGCAAGGTGGGAAAACGGCTACAAAAACCGCGTTGTCTACGTCTATGCGGATTGGCTTCACTTCCACGGATTTGAGTATGAGCCTAAGCCGTATTATGTAGGTTCAAAATTGCCTTATGTTCCTCCCCTCTCCCCTTCTTATGATTAATCCTTGTGTCTTTTAATGAGCACTCTTACAGCTTCTATTCATTGAAACCAATTCTTTGATTATTTGTTTAAGAGTTAATCCTGCTCTATAATTGTCCAATATTGCAGATTTAACAAAAGATAGTGAGGGGAAGAGGTTCGCTGAGTCTCCAAGTTTCTACTGAGTTAATCTATTGTTAAAGTCATTGGCTGAGAAATGAGATATTTGTCATAGGTGGGTGCTTTATCTATCCAAACTGTCACGTCATACACTCCTATGTCTATGTCATATGCTCTTACGTTGTTGAACCGCCAGAGACCATTGTTGTGGAAACGGAGGATGCCCTTTAGAGGGAAGATTGCGCGTGCTTTTTAGTAACGTTTACTGGGGGAATCTTCCCATTATTTCTTCGACATCTACTCTTTTCTTGAGGAAGTATTCCGTGGGGCCTGTGCTCACATACTGTGGGCCAAATATTAACATGGCTTTTCCCTCACCCATTGAAAGAAGGATTTTTGGGAAATCTGTTGTATAATTTATGAAATGATTAAAGTTTGGTTTTTGACTCTTGGCAATTAAACCTATGTTTTTGGCAACGGTTTTTCCTTGTTCTAGGGCCTCGGCGGCCATCTTTTGAGCCTCTTTTCCGTTGATTTTTACGTAAGCTACGTCTCCGATCGCAAAGGAATCTTCTGTTCCCTTGATTAGGAGTTTTTCATCCACTTTAACGTACCCTTTGTGCAAGCTCGCGCCAACAATTTTGGACGCGGTTCCAGAACTCTTGATTCCGGCTGTCCAAATCGTTAGGTCGGCTTCGATGGCTTTTTCATCTTCGAGAACCACTTCTTCTTTTTCTATCTGTTTCACTTCCTTGCCTAGCATGATTTTTGTTCCTCTTGAAGTGAACTGTTCGAATGCGATCTTTTTGGCTGGGTCGTTGTTGTACGCAGGAAGCACTGAATTCGTCTTTTCAACCACCGTGACTTTTACGTCTTTTCTCATGGATTTAAAAAGATCAAGGACCTCAGCCGCGACCTCGAGACCAACGAAGCCGGCTCCAACTATCACGACATTTGGGCTGTCTC
>Ga0315309_1002373_pt1 | contig 11001 bp, 16 predicted proteins | sample TDP4_MG_FD_203080 | JGI IMG/M metagenome (GOLD analysis project Ga0315309, IMG submission 203080) | Freshwater sediment microbial communities from Lake Towuti, South Sulawesi, Indonesia - TDP4 | ecosystem: Environmental > Aquatic > Freshwater > Lake > Sediment | place: Indonesia: South Sulawesi...
AGCTCTGCGCACCTGCTCACGGGCGTCCGCCTAGTGATGGTGACGAGTTCCTTCGCCATCACATCTTTGACAGACTTATCCGGGACCTTCAGATGCCTCTTGGTGATGTAGATTCGGTCCTCGCTATCCCAAGTCCAGCTATCGCCCTCCGTGCGGCCCGCCATCTGGCTCATCCTCGACTCGGTCTCGACCTCGCTGACTTTGATTATGTCGGCGTCGTCGATAATTCCCGTCAAGCTACCCTTCTCATCTATCACCGGCAGCGCCCTGAAGCCGGAAAGTGCCATTATCTCCATCGCCGCCTTCATCGGCGTCCCCTCCCAAACCGCGATGGCACGGGGGCGCATGTAGTCAGAGGCTGGTTTCTCGATATTCATCGCTGTGATTGCTCGGTAGACGATGTCCCTGACCGTTATGATCCCGACGAGCTCGCCATCCTTCAGGACGGGCAGCCTCCTCACGCGGGAGGCCAACAGGCGCTTTGCGGCCTCCTCCAGTGGATCCTCTGGGGTTACGGTAGGTGCATCTCGATCGACGAGCATGGCCAGCTGGTCCTCATCCGGATGCTCGAATAATTTGCGCAGTGTCACCATCCCCACTAACTCATCCGTACCCCGCTTCACGACGGGCACGGCGCTGGCGCCGAGCTTCCTGAGTAATTCCAACGCCTCCGCACGGGTGCCAGGTACCTCTATCCACTTCACTTCCTTCGTCATCACATCTTTGACCTGCATGTTCTCCTCCTCATCCACTCTCCGCTACGCTGGTTAAAGCGCGAAGAATCCAAATTCCCCTTAGCGCTTTAGCTTAAATAAATTTTGTCGTGGCGGTAAATTGCCCTGATGTTGTCTACACGGGCCCTATTTACGATGCCTGCGTGTACGTCTGTTAAACCAACGAGGTTATGTCCCCTCGCGAGCACCATGAAAGTCGCTGGGCCGCCCTCTCGGATCGGACCCCAGGGCAAGTCTAAAAGTATCTTTGGCTCAACCGTGGCCGCGCGGAGGAGTTCACGCGCTTCTTCGCCGCCAGCACCGCTGCTCGCTCGACGTAGACATGCCCATGCGAAGGCAAGCTCTCCAAACATATTCGGCTGGCAGACGGTCACGTTATCCGTGCCCAAGCAAAACTTAGCACCAGTCGCAAGCGCGAGGTGTATCGGGGGCACGCCAACTCCGAGCATGCTGTTAGCCCTTGCACAAAACACCATAGGCACGCCAGCTCGGCTGATGGCCTCAAAATCTTCCTCGGTCGCCCAAGTACCGTGTACGACAAATGATGGATTCAGTTCAAGCGCGCGCCCGACCTCGCTTTTACCAGTCGCGCTGATCGAGGCCCTTTGTGCATCGGCCGTCTCTGCAACATGGACAGCGAAAATTTTCCTGGCTGCGGTGACCTTTCGAGCAATGCGCTTGAGCGCGGTTGGCTCAAACTCCTCCAACGATGGCAACCCGATTCCATCCGAGGCCCTTATCACTTCATCCAGTTCATCTGCAGTTGAAGGACGTCCGAGGATAATTGAATTAACCGATGGATTTGATGCTCGACGCAGGAGTTCTATGCCCGCCAATCCGCCCTCCCGGAAATCGCAATGCGCGAGCGTGCCGGTATGTAGCATGTCCCTGAGCGTCGCGCGAACTGCGGAGATGATTTCACTTTCAGCCCTCGAACGAAGTTCCCTAAATTTGACGCCCACTGGTCCGACCACTTCGGGTTGAGTTTTCCCAAGATAGATGTCCTTGGCTACAGAGTCTGCGATATGAGTATGAGCATTGACAAAGGGCGGCAAAATAAATCCGCGTTTGAGATCTTTCGCACGCTTGGGAGGCGCCCCTTCGCCGATCTCTTCGATCACACCATTGCGGATGATGAGGTAACCATGAGTAACCTCTAGCTCATTCCCCTCGAGCAGAACCGCATTGGAGAGTACCTGTTTAGCCATGTTCCCCCTACTGTACTGTAGTTTAATGTTTATGAAGCCAAATGATTTTTTTGATACCATGCGACTCATCGTGTACAACGCGCGCGAATGCGACCCTAAGAGATGTACTGCGATGCGCCTGCACAGAGCGGACAAGATCCAGATGGTTTATAAGCTAAGCGACCTGCCGGCTGGCGCGATCCTGCTCGACCCGCTCGCACAGAAGGCGCTTTCCAAGGCCGATGTTGCGGTCGCGAGGGAGAGAGGAATAGTGGCACTTGACTGTTCTTGGAAGCAGATTGAACAGATCGCCCGCCTCCGGAGGAGGATGGCGCCGAGAAGCCTGCCATATTTGGTCGCAGCAAACCCCACGTACTACGGGCGTCCGACCATATTGAGCACGGCCGAGGCCCTTTCAGCCGCGCTGTTCATACTCGGCGATCAAGCGCGCGCGGAAGAGATCCTCAGCATATTCAAGTGGGGGCCCACCTTTCTCGAGTTAAATCGCGAACCCCTCGAAGCATATGCCAGCGCGGCCGACAGCAAGGAGGTAGTGGCCATACAACAACAATTCATGCCGACCTAACTTTTCACAAATAAATCTACAAGTTTGAATTTTTCGACATCCACCAGACCTTTGTCTGTTATTCTTAACTTCGGTATAACTGCAAGTGGTAAGAAGGATAGACGCATGAAGGGCGACTTGAGCTCGATGCCGAGACGCTTCGCAACCCTGTGCAGCACCTCGAGCTCAGAGCTTACCGCCTCCACTGGCTTATCTGACATCAGACCCGCGATGGGGAGCTCAACCTTCGATAAAACCTTACCTTTATTCACAACGACTTGACCGCCGCCCATCCGCGCGACCACATTTACCGCAACCGCCATGTCTCGCTCATTCGTTCCGACTATTGTTATGTTGTGAGCATCATGGCCGACGCTCGAGGCTATGGCACCCTTTTTCATCCCGAACCCACGGACAAACCCACGGCCGATGTTGCCAGTCGCCCTATGCCTCTCGACGACAGCCGCCTTCAGGATATCGTTGCCCAGGTCCGATTTCACGAGCCCATCTTCGACTTTGAGGGAGGCTATCTCTTGCTTCGTGAAAACTTGCCCCTCGACTAGGCCTATTACCCTAACTTTTACTTTGCCTTTTTTAACGGGAGCCCTCACATCGAAATCCTTAGGGGTTACCTGTTTTAGGTTCATCGTCCGCCTAGCGAATTTTGGATACCTTGGAGCTGGGAATTTTATCGTGAGCCTTCCGTTCTCAGCCACTAGCCATCCGTCGGCTATGACCTTCTCAGCGGAAAATTTTTCTATATCATTGACGATGAGGATATCCGCGAGCTTGCCCGGCGAGATGCTTCCCAGTTCGCCGTCCACCCCGAAATGCTCTGCAGTATTTATCGTCGCCATCTGGATTGCCCTAATAGGGTCGAGGCCCTCCTCGATCGCACGCCTTATCACGTGATCCATATGGCCTTCCCTGACCAAATCCGAGGGATGTCTATCGTCGGTGGCGAGCAAGCAGTGCCTAGTGTCGAGCTTCAGCTCAATGATCGGCTTAACGAGCGCCTTCAAGTTCTTGGCGGTCGACCCCTCCCTGATTTCAAGTTTCATGCCAAGCCTGAGCTTCTCGATCGCCTCCTCGCGCGTGATGGACTCGTGGTCAGACCTTATCCCAGCGGCCACGTACGCGGAAAGTCTCCTGTCGAGTAGCCCTGGGGCATGACCCTCGACCACTTTATGCCTATCCAAAGCTGCCCGGATTTCACCATGCGTCTTTTTATCTCCAGCTAGCACGCCTGGAAAGTTCATGACCTCACCTAGGCCAACCACCCGTTCCCACTTCAGTCCTTCGGCAATATCGGCCGGACCAATTTCAGCGCCATTCGTTTCCAGGCCAGGGGCGGATGGAACGCACGAGGGGATAGTGACAAAGACCTTTAGGGGTAAATCCGCGCCCTCGTCCAACATTATCTTGACGCCGAGCATCCCGAGCACGTTCGCGATCTCGTGCGGATCGATGAAGACCCCAGTCGTCCCGTGGGGGAGGACAGCCCTGGCGAACTGGGTAACAGTGACCATAGAGCTTTCGACATGGACATGAGCATCGAATAAGCCCGGGGTGAGATATTTACCCTTAGCTTCAATCACCGTAGTGCCCTTGCGGATGCAATGCCTTCCATCGCCCACCAATGCTATCCTTTTACCCTTCAGCGCAACATCGACCCCATCCTCGATCTCGGCGGTGTCGACGTTTACAAGGCGCCCACCTTTTATCACGATATCCGCCGGCTCCCTTCCTAGAGCCACTCCCACAAGTTCTGTTTGACCCATGCTAAGCACCCATGATCATCAGGAGTGAGTTATACGCGCAATGGCTGATGATGGCGCCCCCTAACCCGACGAGCAAATAGCATGCCCCCAACAGGATGCCGCCCGCCACCAGGGGTATGGCATAGGCAGGATATGTGCCAGGATTTGACAGGTGGAAAAGTGCGAATACCAAGGCCGAAATCAGGACCCCGAGCGACCGGGACCGGGCGCGGCGCGAGGCCTCCTCGAGCAAGATCCCCCTGAAAACCCACTCTTCAAAAATTGGTAGGAGATTGACGATCAAGAAAAGGAAGGGTAATGGGATCTTCTCCTCTGTAAAGATGAATTCCTCAGAGTAAAGTTCCCATCCCATTTTGTCCTGAACCACCCACCCTATGAGCAATGCCGAAAAGAGCGCCAGAGTTGCGAACGCGAGCGAGATGGCAAGCAACCTTGACCATTCCAGCTGGCGCATTTTTCTGGTAATCGGCAACCAGAAGCTCGGACGAAGCTTCTCGAGGTAGTAGGGCCTGCGGACTACAAGCTTGCCGACGATTCCGCCCAGCAGACCGCCAGCTATAAATATCTTGGCGACATCGAGCCAGACCAACGAAATCACGGCACGTACTTTTTGGAAAGTTTCTCGTAGCGCTCCTCAATCGGCACACCGACCCTGAGCGCCCAGGTCAACTCGTTGCCCCTCTGCCTGCGTTCGACCCTGCCCTCGCCCATCAAACGGAACAGGTCGACCCGCAAGCGCGCCACATCGATACCGGTTCGCTGAGATAGCTCATCCACCGTGAGCGACTTTTCAGCGCCCCTCAACGTCTCCAGGATTTTCTCCCTCCGCAATTTTTCACCTCGCCCCCAATTTTTCAAGCACCTCAAGGGTTGACTTCATGAGCTCGAGTAGTTCCGCGGCAGCATGCCGATCCGTTTCCCCCTTGAGCTCCGCGGCGAACTGATCGAGTTTCTCTAATAGGATACGTTCGACCTCGCCAGCCGGCTTCACCTCCGCTTTCGCTGCCTCAGCCTTCTCGCCACAGACGGGACACCTTACCTTGCCCTCGTACTCAAAAAGTGGACTTTGGCACGTTGCGCAGTGCAGGGAGAGCATCTTGCCCCCCGCGAGCAGCATCTCGGCTATCTTCGCCACATTTTTTTCCCGCATGTCAGCCCCAAATCTTTATGAAGCCCCCTTCCTTAAATTTAGCTGGATGGGCTATGAACGGTGATAACAATGCCCTCGGACGCGAAACTAAGGCAGGTAGCGGAAATCATGGCGCGTGTGGCAGAGGATACCTCGGTGCCTCGAAATATTCGAAGGGCTGCGAGCGAGGCGAGGGAAGCCTTGCTCAGGGAGAAGGACGATCAAGTCGTCAGGGCGGCTTCTGCGATAATGATTTTGGATGAGATAAGCAATGACCCTAACATGCCCGTCCATACTAGGACGACGATTTGGAATGCCCTCAGCATTTTGGAAACCGTTCGCGGATGAGTTATCTTGCGGGTTCTTCGATCGCCTCTGCCACACAAACGGCGTCGTGCGGCGTTTGGTTAGGGGATATTAGGTTTCTTGAGGTGAAGCTTAGCTTTTCGATATCGGAAGCCATATTAGCTCGGCAAGGTTTCTTAGGTATGAAATCTCGGCGGTGACCATGTGAAGCCCGATCTAAAGCCATTCGTGGAAGCCGTACGTGAGAAGGACATCAAGAGGGCAAGGGAAAAGCTCGAGGAGATAAACCGGGGGCTAGACCCTAACGATGAATTTTGGAAGGGTTACCGCCTAGCATTGCACGGCATGATCGCTGCAATAGAGGCTGGTGACGAGCTGACGGTCATTCGGCGCATCCTCAACGGCGGATACACGCGCCAGCACATCCAGGAACTTCTAAATCAGGCAAACGCTAGGCTCTCGGATGTCTTCAGGCCTAAGGATGAGCGTGGATTCGACACCGCATGGGTGGATGTGCTCAAAATATTCTCACAACTCGCTTAATCATCTTGGATTATTCAATTGTAGCATGGCGCGCGCGGAGGTCCTCTTCCCTCTTCCCAAGAGCGGTCATCAGGCCAGCTACCACGCCATCGAGGAACACGAGCGCGGCTATTTCAAACATGGTTCCAAGGGGGGCGAACGACGGATGTTCACCTAGTAGCTCCCGGTGCAGGAAATCCGTCGTGGACTCGGTCTTGGTTCGGCCTGGGAGTATAACAATATAATCAGAGGTCTTGGCCAAAGCCGACTTTGGATAGGATGTCACAGTCGCTATTTTCACCCCAATTTTTTTAGCTATCTCGGCGGCACTTACGGTTAGACTCGTTTCGCCCGACCCTGATACCGCCACGAGCAAGTCGCCCTCGCGTAGCGATGGTGTGATGGTCTCTCCGACGACATGTGTATCGAGGCCGAGGTGCATCATGCGCATGGCAAATGCCCTCGCCACTAGGCCAGAGCGACCCGCACCGACGACGAATATCCTCTTCGCGCCTAGCAATGCTTGAATGAAGCTGTCGACCTGTTTACTATCCAACGCCCCAGAAACATCTAGGACCTGCTCGGCCGTCTCCCGCATAGCGTGTTGAACATCGCGCATGGATTCACACATTAGATTATGAACTGGAGTTTAAAAGGAGGACTGAATTAAACAAAAAATTCAAATGGCCTCTTCAGGCCGCGTTATTGGAAGGGCCATGGCACTATTTTCTCCTTTTCCTTTCGGATACGCCTAAGGGAAAATGCTACAAAAATCGCTGCCGCCACGAAGGCAACGCTAAGCCCGACGAGGAGTAAACTTGGTGACCTGTCCAATTCCCGCCCCGCTGCCACCACGGTAAAGTTGTCCGCATGTATGTCGAGGTCACCTCCATGCTCGGGGCACGCCATGTGAAAAGTTCCAACCACCTCCACCGCGTCCCCAACGTGTTTATAATCGCCGATGATGGAAACTTTTCTAGCTTCCTCCGCACGGCACCAAACCCCTATTGCGACACCGTTGTCGAGGACGTTGACCCACGCGAAATCGCCCCTCACTACCACCCCAATGACTTCCCCTCCAAAAGTCACTGCCTTATCATTGAAGCCAGCGGAGTTTTCGATCAGCGCCTTACCAGACTCGGCCTCCGCCAGTGGCGCCATGAGCAGGAGCAACAGGGGCGCCAGAAAGCAAACTTTCCAGCTCATTTTTTAATCCCCCTTCTGAGCCCCAAGATGGCGAACCCCATCAGCGCGAGCACGGCCATTATCTCGAGCCTTCCGGCCCACATCAAGAAGATATACGTGACCTTGAGCAATGCAGGCATGGCTGGCGAGGTTATCCCGCTGCTCAGCCCGACATTGCCAACGGCAGATGCTGTTTCGTACATTGAGTCAGAGGTGTTGTACCCATGAAGCACCGTGACCGTTGTGCCAACGGCGAACAAGAAAATATAGCCCACTGCGATGAGCATGGCTCCCCTAGCGATGGTGTCGGTGAGTGGGGTAGTCTCTATGTGGTGGAATTTCTCCGTCACCCATGCCGTTTTTGGCATGAGGGCCTTTTTTATCTCCCTGAAAAAAGACTTCGCTATTACCCCCACTCTAATCGCTTTGATTCCTCCGCCAGTGGAGTTTGCACATGCGCCGAGCACCATGATCAGCGACATTATGAACATCACTGCGCTTCCCCAAAGGCTGGGTATCTGGGCGGGGTGAACGGTTCCAAAGCCTGTAGTTGTGTGGGCTGAGGCCGCTTGGAAAAACGCTTTCCTGAAAAGCATGGCTGAGGAAGAATATACATTGGAGAATAGGAGCAGTCCCGAGATCACGAGCGTCGAGAGAGTTAGGGTGATGAACATCGTCCTTATCTCGATATTCTTGAAAATTTCTCTGCGCTTGCCGCCCAGCACTGCATAGTGGAATGTGAAGTTAAATGATCCGATCAGAAAGATCGCCAGCGCCACCACTTCGTACGGGGTGCTGTGGTAGAAGAGCATATTCTGTGAATGTGGGGCAAAACCACCGGTGCTGTACGCCGCCATGGAGTAGTTGACCCCATCGAAGATCGAAGTGCCAACACCCGCGCCCTCACTGATGCCGACGGCTGTGAAGAGAACGGCACCGAGCACCATAAAAGTGATGGCTATGCCTAAGATTATGCGCGATGTCCGCACAATGCTCGGTCTGATCCCTAGCTCCCGCGCCTCGCCCTTGAAAGCGAGAACGGAGCTCATTTCACTCCTCGCCAAAATCGTCAACGAAAAGACGATGATGCCAACACCGCCGACGAACTGAAGGAAATGGCGGTAGAAATTGATGCTGTACGGCAAATGGTCTATATCTCGCACAAGTGAGAGGCCAGTCGTAGTGAAGCCGCTCATGGCATCAAAATTTGCGTCTAAGTAAGAGCCGGTGCTCCCAGTTGACCAAAATGGGATCGCCGCCAACAACATGCAAAAAATCCATGTCAGAGCTGCGAAACAAAGCGCGTGCTTCAGCTCCATCTCTTTTGTTGTGCGTAAAAAGTGAATGCCAACGTTACACAAGATAAATGTCGCCGAAGAAGCTATGAGGAAATGCGGTATTATGTCGAATTCCTTGTAAAACACGGCCACGATGATGGGCACGAGGAGCAACGCGCCAATTATGTTGCCAAACTTACACAGATTGAACCCGATAACCTTCAAGTCTTCTCTCGTCAGCTCCGGTATCACAGTCGCACCTTAGAACACTGACTTGATGAACACGAGCAGCAAGCAGATCGCTAAAGCAACCCCCATGATCAATGCAGTTAGGCCCACTTCACTGAGAATGCCTGTTATGAAATCAAAGTTTTTCTTTAAAAATTCTCGGAGGCTAAATTTCCTCAAGCCCATTATTCTCCCTTCAAAATTTGCACAACTTTTCTAATCGCATCTTCTTTTCCTATCAACGCGACGATATCACCGGACTTTATCACGGTGTCGCCGTGCGGTATGACGAGCTTGCCACGTCGATATATGGCGGCGATAACGCATTCCAAGGGCAGCCCGAGGTCCTTGATCCTCTTGCCCCTGGCTTTGGAAAGTTCTGGCACGTCGACTTCCACCGCCCTTGTGATGGTTTCGGAAACCAATATGGAAGTAGTGCCGGGCAAAGCTATCGCATTTTCAAGTACCATCGAGGCCACATGCGCAGGACTGACGATCAAATCTATCCCCATACCGCGCAACATATGTGCCCTGTCCATGTCCTCAACGCGCGCGAGGACCAAAGGAACATTATAAGAATGTTTTGCGAGCTGACTTGCAACAATGTTTTCATTATCATTCCCAGAGACTGCGACAAATACGTCGGCCATCTGGATTTTTGCATCCTCTAACGTCTTCTTGTCGCTGAAATCCCCACAGATTACGAGTGCATTTACCTCGGATGAAAGTTTCTCACAAACTTTGGGGTCTTTTTCAATCACTACTACATCTCTGCCACTGGACTCCAGTATCTTCGCCAGATGCGAGCCGACCCTACCTCCCCCGGCAATTATTACGTAATTGGCTTTTTTCATAATCTTACCCGGTTAAATCCTACAATAAAACTAAGATAAAAACCTGATATTTTTAATCGAATCTCACGATGCCAGCGGCTGCCCTGCTGAGCTACCTCATCTTGAAGGTCCACCCTCGTTCTCGTGCCTCCTAGCCGGTGGCCTCACGAAGACGCGATATCTATCGACGCCTTCGAGCTCCATAGCTATGCGCTTCGCCACCAGCTTCTCGGGGTGGGGTAGGGCCTTAACGCGGTTCGCCAGATCCTTGAAATCCGCAAATGGGCCCCGTTTCCGCTCCTCGATGATGCCCCACATGAGCTTCTTCCCTATCCCAGGGATCAGCTCGAGTTGGTGGAAGCGTGTGGTCAATGGAACAGCACGATTGAAGAACTCGATGAACCTCTCGGGAGTTTCGTTGACGAGTTCTTCGACAGCAGTCGGCAGCTCGGCCTTTGCGCCCGCTGTCAGTTCCTCATAGCCGATCCTGCGCCTTATCCGCTCGACCTTGTCGCGCCTGTCCTTGCCTATGTAGACGCGCTCGTGTGGGGTCAGCGCCACATCCTTCATGGGCACGGCCTCGAGCAATGTGAAAAAGGTGTCGCCGAGTATCTGGGCCACGGGCTCGCGCAGGTGTATCGGCCTAGGGTCGTCTGAATGCCCCTGCGGCAGGAAATCCAACACTATGCCGTGATCCTCGTACTTTTTAATCAAATCGTGCACCATCCTTAATGCCGCTTCAAAAGAGCTATTCGCGGTATTTGTTAATCAATTCAAGCAATTTCTTGATGTCCTCTTCTCCCAGCCTAGTCCTCTCCTTGGCGAAGATAAGTTGGACATCTTCCTCGGTTTCCGGCATGAGGTCGACTAGCGCGACCGCTTGGTGCTCCCTTATATTGCCGAGCTTGAGCAACTCCTCCATCAACTCCCTCGCTTTCTTCACATCGAGCTTAGCGAACTTTTGGGCATAATCGTACGTCAGACGTTGCCCGTACTCCAGCTCTCCCATCTTCTTTTGCTTCTCGAGGATCTCAAGGACCTCGGCTAGGGTCGCTGACTTCTCCTTGGAAACCCCCTTACCTATCAAGTTAATGCACCACCATAAGATGTTCGGGCCTGGAGATAACCCTTTTGATCGAGCCCCCGTCCCGGACCTCGACCACGTATGCGCGGCCCCTCCTCTCGACAACTATGCCTGTCCTGCCATGGTACCTTGAATGTGGCTGTCCTTTTACAACGCTGGGGTCAAGGGCG
>Ga0315309_1002374_pt1 | contig 10994 bp, 14 predicted proteins | sample TDP4_MG_FD_203080 | JGI IMG/M metagenome (GOLD analysis project Ga0315309, IMG submission 203080) | Freshwater sediment microbial communities from Lake Towuti, South Sulawesi, Indonesia - TDP4 | ecosystem: Environmental > Aquatic > Freshwater > Lake > Sediment | place: Indonesia: South Sulawesi...
GCTTCCTGGTGGGCATCGGGGAAAAGGTCTTCCTTGACTTGAAACTGCACGACATCCCGAACACCGTGCGGGCCGCGGCGCGCCAAGCCGCGCACCTCGGCGTCCAGATGTTCAACGTCCACGCCTCGGGCGGGCGCAAGATGATGGAAGCAGCACTTGCGGGCGCGCAGGAAGGCTCGGCAGGCCGAGGCGATGGATTGCGGCCGCTGGTGCTGGCCGTCACAGTGCTGACCAGCCTGGCGGGCGAAGACTTGACCGAACTCGGCATTTCCGGCAGCGCTGAGGAAGCCGTGGTTCGGCTGGCGCGGCTGGCACAGCAGGCAGGCCTGGACGGAGTGGTCGCTTCGCCCCGCGAGGTGGCTGCCTTGCGGCAGGCGCTAGGGCCAGGCTTCACGATCGTCACCCCGGGCATTCGCCCCGCCTCCGCCGCGGCCGACGACCAAGCCCGCATCGCCACGCCGGGAAGCGCCATCCGGGCCGGAGCCGATTATCTCGTGGTGGGCCGGCCAATCACCGAGGCTGCAGACCCGGCGACCGCTGCAGACGCCATCGTGGCAGAGATGGAAAACGCCTCACGACCCGCTTAGCGTTTCCGTGGGTGCCCAGGACAGCGAATGGCGAGTAACAAATATACGACGGTGATTGTGCAAGACGGCGAGTGGTACATCGCATACTGTCTGGAAGTTCCAGGGGCGAACGGACAGGGGCGGACAGTCCAGGAGTGTCGAGTAAGCCTTTGTGAAGCCATTGCTTTGATAGAGGAGGACCAGAAAAAAGGTGCGCTGGACTGACAGATGATCGAAGACGAAATCCTGGAAATCTTCCGTAACCACGCCGCCCTTCTCGAAGGGCACTTCATTCTTTCCTCGGGCCTGCACAGCGACCGGTACATCCAATGCGCGCTGGTTTTGCAGCACCCGCGAGTCGCCGAGCAATTGTGCTCCGAGCTGGCGGCGAAGCTGCGCCATCTGGGCGCGACGGTGGTGGCCGCGCCGGCGCTCGGCGGAGTGATCGTCTCGCACGAAGTAGCACGCGCGCTTGGCCTCCGCGCGCTCTTCACCGAACGCCAGGAAGGCGTCATGACGCTGCGTCGGGGGTTCTGCCTCGCTCCCGGCGAACCGACGCTGGTAGTCGAGGATGTCATCACCACCGGCGGCTCGACGCGCGAGACCATGGCCGCCGTCGAGCAGGCGGGCGGCAAAGTCGTGGGTGTGGGCGCGCTCATCGATCGTAGCGGAGGCAAGGCCGAACTCGGCGTGCCGAAGGCCGCGCTCGTCACGCTTAGTGTCCAGAACTACGATCCCGCCGATTGTCCCTTCTGCAAGTCCGGTCTTCCCGCCGTCAAGCCCGGCAGCCGAACAGGGAAATGAGCGAGTGGCCGTCCTCTAAATCCACGGTTGTTCTTAGGAAACACGAGTGCCCGCCAGATTGGCAAGAGGGCCTGAGGTCAGAGAAGTCAAAGAACGCGTGCTTGCATATTGTGTTCGAGCCAATACCTTATCGCGTTTATGGGGACAACCGTCATCAATCCTGGTAGGGTGGTTCGACTATCCACGCGGTTGGGGATGTACGCGGACACGAGCCCAATGAGGTGCGCTCGGTCATCAAAAGCTGGCCCTCCACTGACCCCGTTTGTCGCGACACCGTCTACCAAATAAGTTGGTGGGTCGTGTAGATAGCCGGATATGTGGCCGTGGAAGAAACAGAGTTCCGGCTCCACCAAACCCGGAAACCCCACCCAACCAACGGCTGCACCCCGAGCCATCATAGAGTCGAAGGGAAGGATTGGAAGCAAATCGGATGGTTCAAGGAAGGGTTCTTCAGTGAGAAGTGAGATCACTGCGGTATCAAATAGCTCCGCGCCAAGGCGCCAGAAGCCAATGTTTTGGGCCTTGCTGTTAAACCTGATTCCTTTGTCAGCCGAGACGAGGTAAATCTCATCGCCTGTCCCGACGACGCCTTCCAAGACATGCCACGCCGTGCCGAACATAACACCGACTTTAGACTTGTCTCTTGAATATCCCAAGGAAACAACGAAGCACGTGCCGGCAGAGGTTCCGGCCCGAACCATGAAGACAGTTTTCTGCATTCGTTCGACAATTTCGTCCCACCGGAGCACAGGCCATTTCTTTTTCGCCATTTCAGCTCAATGCAATCGCTACGACCTGCGGGACGGCAGAGCTAAGCCTAGCGCCGGTACACGATCTTCCCTGCCACGATGGTGGCGGTGGCGACGCCTTTCAGTTGCCAGCCGTCGAAAGGAGAGTTGCGGCTTTTGGAGCGGCCCTCGGCGGCGCGATAGGTCCATTCCAGATTGGGGTCGAAGATGGTGATATCGGCTGCGCCGCCCACCTGTAGGTGGCCGAGCGGTTGACCGATGATGCGCGCCGGATTGCTGCTCATCAGGGCGACCAGGTGCGCGAGCGAAATCCTGCCTGTGTGGACCAGTTGGGTGAGCGCCAGAGCCAGTGCGGTTTCCAGTCCGATGACTCCGAAGGGCGAGTCGCCGCTGAGAGGCTTGGCCTTGAGCTCGGGCGCGTGCGGCGCATGATCCGAGGCCAGGGCATCCACGGTGCCGTCGGCGATCCCGGCACAGACTGCTTCGACGTCCTGGGCGCTGCGCAGCGGCGGATTCATTTTGGCATTGGTGCCGTACTTCTCCACCGCTTCGTCGGTGAGGGTGAAGTGGTGCGGCGTCACCTCGCAAGTCACGCGGATGCCGCGCCGCTTTGTCGCACGCACCATCTCCACGGCACGCGCGGTTGAGAGGTGCGCCACGTGCAAATGGGCTCCGGTAGCTTCCGCCAGAATCAGGTCGCGACCCAGGCAGACGTCCTCGGAGCAATTGGGGATTCCCCGCAACTTCAAGCGCTGGGCCACGGGACCCTCGTTCACGACGCCCCCAGGGTGCAGGCTGGGGTCTTCGCAGTGCTCGATGATGGGAGCGCCAACCCCACGTGCCTTCTCCATAGCCCGTCGCATCAAGCCAGCGGTCTTCACCGGCCGGCCATCGTCCGAAAACCCCACCGCCCCCGCCGCCTTCAGAGCGCCCATGTCGGTGAGCGACTCACCGAGACTTTCCATGGAGACGGCCGCGACGGGAAACACGCGAGCCAGTCCAAGTCGCTGGGCCTTCTCGACCGTGGCCCGCACCAACTCCGGGCGGTCGATGAGGGGCTTCGTGTTGGGCATGGGGCAAACGGCGGTGAAGCCGCCCGCGACAGCAGCCTGCAATCCTGTCTCGAGCGTTTCGGACATCTCCCCCCCAGGCTCGCGCAGGTGAACGTGGATGTCCACCAACCCGGGCGCCACGACTTGCCCGCGAGCGTCAAGCGTCTGGTCGGCGGTGGCGGTAAGATTTGAACCAATCTCACGAATCACACCATCTTCAACCAGGACGTCGAGTTCGCCGTCGAGGCCGTCTTCGGGGGAAACTACGCGTCCGCCTTTGATGAGCAGCGTTACCATGTGCGAACCATCCTCGCCGCAGGCTTCCAACCCGGCTGTCAGTTCCAGCGAGTATAGCACCGCTCGACGCCGTAGCGCTGGCCAGGACTTGGAGCGAAAACCCACAAACATCCATGCTAACTAGGCGGGGCGGGCAAAGGGGAACAGCGGCAGAAGGTAATCCTTCACCGGCTGGAAAGTTTTGCGGTGCTCCGGGCAGGGGCCGTAGCGAGCCAGGGCCTCGAGGTGCTCGGGTGTACCGTAGCCTTTGTTGCGCGCAAGTTGATATTGCGGGTAGAGGCGGTCGAGTTCCTCGAGATGCGCGTCGCGGGCTACTTTGGCCAGAATCGAAGCGGCCGCGATGGAAACGGAACGCGCGTCCCCATGGATGATAGCGCAGTGCGGTATGGGGAAATCTTGACGTTTACCGCGGCGCGCGAGTGGCATGGCATCCGTGAGCACGAAATCCGGCGACGGGTTGAGGGCTTGCAGCGCGCGGATCATCCCCACCCGTGATGCCTCGTACACATTCAGCGCGTCCACTTCGGCTACCGGAATCGCTATGACCTGGAAAGCCAGCGCCTGCGCGCGGATCTCGGAGGCAAGTGCGAGGCGTTCGGCAGCAGAGAGTTTCTTGGAGTCGTCCACACCGGGGATGGGCTTGGTAGGATCGAGGATGACGGCGGCGGCATAGAGCGGCCCTACCAGCGAGCCGCGGCCGGACTCGTCGCAGCCGGCCACCCTCCGCCAGCCCCGGCGGAAGGCTTGCGCCTCCAGGCGATTGGTGCAACGGGGCTCTTTCGCGTCGTGGGCATGCCACATATGCAAGTTGCCGCAAGTCTATCTCACGACGCCCAGCCAAGACAAATCCGAAAATCGTACCCATGCAGATGGAAGGTTGGTTGGCTCAAAGCTGCCGGACCATTGCAGACCGCAGGGACGTTTGGCTTGCCGTGTGTTATGGTTTATTCGCGCTGAACCCCTTGAGGAGGCCGTGACCATGGGAACCGCGTGCAACCGACGACAATTCATTCAGTCCCTGGGAGCCGGGGCAACCACGCTTTGCCTTTCGGACCGAATCCTGGGAACCACCCCGCCGACTGCGCCCGTAACCGTGGCGCGATGCCGCAGCTACGGCGCGGACGTGCTGCCCACCCTGGCGAGAATGTTCGACCAACTGGGTGGTCTGGAACGACTCGTCAAGGGCAAGACTGTCGCCGTCAAGCTGAACCTCACGGGTAGCCCCGAAGGTCGCGCGGCCGGCGCCCCGGTGGAGGTTACGTCCTGGGTGCATCCGCAAGTTATCGCGGCCAGCGTGCACCTGCTGGGCAAGGCTGGCGCGCGTCGGATTCGCCTGCTGGAGAGCGCAGGAGGAACGGCGCAGCCCCTGGAGGAGTTCATGCGGCGGGCGGGCTGGAATCCCGATGAGTTTGTCGGTGCCGCGGCGGGGGTGGAATTGGAGAACACCAACCATCTGGGAAAAGGCAGCAAGTATTGCCGGCTGAAAGTTCCGGGAGGCGGGCAAGTTTTCAGCGCCTACGATGCGAACCACTCCTACGAGGACTGCGACGTTTACGTTTCCTTGGCCAAGCTGAAAGAGCACGAGGAGGCTGGCGTCACCTTAGCTATGAAAAACAATTTCGGAATTCCTCCCTGCACGATTTACGGAGAAGGGGCGGGCATAGACGAGCCGAGCCAAATCCCAAGCGGCGCGCGCCTCATGCTCCATACGGGAAACCGTCAGCCCTCCAAGAGCTCTCCCCCCGAGATCAATCCCAACTCTCCCCGCGATCAGGGCTATCGCGTGCCGCGCGTCACCGTGGAGCTGTCAGCGGCGCGCCCCATTCATCTGGCGATTATCGACGGTGTGGCGACGATGGCGGGTGGCGAGGGTTCGTGGGTTAAAGGGATTCGAGCTATCCGGCCCGGGCTCCTCGTGGCAGGAACGAATTGTGTCACCACGGACGCGGTGGCCACCGCGCTGATGGGCTTTGACCCGATGGCCGACCGCGGTACGCCACCCTTCGAGAACTGTGACAGCACGCTGCACCTGGCCGAAGAGCTTGGACTGGGCACGCGCGATTTGCGCCGCATCGAGGTGCGCGGCCTCGCCATCCCTGAGGCGCGCTTCAACATTCGCGCCTCGTAATCCATGGAGGAAAACCACGCCGCTGGCTGCCGGACACGGCCTCTCTTGCGGGACTTGGCAGGCGGGTTACCCTTCCTGTTCGGCGTGGGCTTCGCGGATGCGGGCGGCTTTGCCACGGAGTTTCCGCAGGTAGTAGAGCTTGGCGCGGCGCACACGGCCCGCGCGGACGACTTCGATCTTGTCAATGACGGGCGAGTGCAAAGGGAAGATGCGCTCTACACCGTGGCCGAAAGACATCTTGCGCACAGTGAACGTGGAATGGTTCGCGGCGCGGCGCAGGCTGATGACCGCGCCTTCGAAGACCTGAATCCGTTCCTTGTCCCCCTCTTTGATCTTGACGTGGACGCGCACGGTGTCGCCCGCGCGGAAGGCAGCTATGTCCTTCTTCATTTGCTGTTGTTCAATCTTGTCGAGAACTTTCATGGCAAGTCAACTCCCACGCTTGATTTGGGATCGCGGACGGCGCCGCGGCGCGTCCCCCCTCACCCTTCCCCTCTCTCAGGGAGAGGGTGATCCCGCAAGGCGGCAGCGGGTGAGGGCTGTCGCGGGACACGGTGATTCATGAATCGCTCCGGCCGTGTGCGGCGGAGGCAGGCGCCGCCTGCTTGATCTCCTCCAAAACCTTGCGGTCTTCCTCACTGAGCGCAACCCTGGCCAGCAATTCCGGCCGCCTACGCCAGGTCTTCTCCAGCGCGCGCCGGCGACGCCACTGGCGGATCTCCTCGTGATTGCCCGAGAGCAGGACTTCCGGAACCTGCCAGCCGCGAAAATCCGCCGGGCGCGTGTAGTGCGGACAATCGAGAATTCCCTTCCCCAGTGGGCCTGCCGCGCGGGCAAACGAGTCCTGCGCGGAGGATTCCTCGTTCCCGAGCACGCCGGGCAAAAGGCGCGTGACGGTTTCCATCACTACGGCGGCCGCCAGTTCGCCCCCGCTCAGCACATAGTCGCCGATGGAAAGCTCGTCGGTGGCCAAGTGTTCCGCGACCCGCTCATCCACTCCCTCGTACCGACCGCAGAGGAGCACGAGGCGCTCGTGGCGTGCCAGCTCTCCCGCCACGGCCTGCGTCAGCACGCGTCCCTGGGGGCTCAGCAGGATGACAGGAAATGCCGCGCCAGAGGCTTCCGCCTTCAAGGACTCCACCGCGCGGAACAATGGTTCTGGTTTGAAGACCATGCCAGGGCCGCCACCGAAGGGCCGATCGTCCACCGTGCGGTGGCGGTCGTCGGTGAAGTGGCGCACGTCGTGCAGCCGCATCTGCACGTGGCCGCTCGCCTGCGCCCGCTTGAGCAGCCCGTGCTCCAGCACGCTGGCGAAGAAATCCGGAAAAATCGTGACGACATCAAAGACCATGGTGCTGGGGGCCTGGTGCTAGGGGCTGGGGAAAAGCCATACTCTTCGAATCCCTAGTCTCCCTTCCCGTGAGTCTTCCTCTCAGCGCGACCGTCAGATATTCAGCTCCAGCAAATCCTCGGGCGGATCGATGACGATGGTCTTCGCCGCCGTGTCAATGCGCCGGCAGATATCCTGCGCCAGGGGGATGAGCACCTCACCGCGGGGTGTTGCCACGTGCAGCAAATCCGTGCCGCCGGTCGGCTCCACGTCGGTTACGGTTCCGACCTCCCTCTGCGCTCCCTGGCACTCCTTGACCACCCGGCAGCCCGTCAATTCCCAAATGTAGTGCTGATGCGCGGCAAGCGGCATCCGCTCGTCCCGCGGGATCAGCATGTGCCGGCCCCGCAGCCGCGCCGCCTGCGCGATGGAATCGACGCCGGATAACTTCAGAATCACCCGCCCCTTGTGAGGCCAGACGCGGTCGACCCCGACGGGCTCCGGTCGGCACCCTGGATTCTCCAGGTAGGCACGCCGTAGCTTCCCCAGGCGCTCCGGGAAATCCGTGAGGATCTCCGCCGCCACCTCTCCCCGGCGGCCCTGCGGCCTCACGATGCGCGCCACCGCCAGGAATTCTTCTGTCTCCGGCCAGGCTTCCAAAGCCTCGGGACTCCTGTGCTGGGCTCAAGAGCGGAGCCCTGGGGAATCCTATTCCAGGATTTCCAGCGTAAACCGCTTCTTCAGCTTCATGCCCGCGGCTCCCAGAATGGTGCGAATGGACCGCGCGGTTCGTCCTTGCTTGCCGATTACCTTTCCCAGGTCCGAAGGGTGCACCCGCAACTCCAGAACCGTGACCTGTTCCCCTTCCACCGGCCGGACTTGAACCTGATCAGGATTGTCTACAAGCGCTTTGGCGATGGCTTCGATGAGCTCCTTCATCTGGCCCTCCCCTGCAACCGAGTCGTCCGGAATCTTCACAAGGAAAGAGTGCGTCCGCGAACCTATGAAACGACACCCAGCCCCGCAGCGGAGTCTCGCTAACTTTTCTTTTCCGCGGCTTTCTTGAGGAGGCTCTTGACGGTCTCGGAGGGCTGGGCGCCACGGCCCAGCCAATACTCCGCCCGCTCGCGGTTGAGCACCACTTCCGGTGGATGCCGCCGGGCGTTGTAGTGACCCAGAATCTCCACAAAGCGACCGTCGCGAGCCCTCTCCTTCTCAATTACCACAACCCTGTATGAACTCTGCTTCTTGGCTCCGGTCCGAGCCAGCCGTATCTTGAGCAATCAACCCCCCTTGGGGACGGGTCTCGGGCCCGCCCCAGCAAATCATCCGTGCTTACGCGGGCCCGCCCGGGCCCACGGGCACCTTCAGCCCGCTGAGCTGAGGTCCAAACAAATTCCGTCCCAGAGACTTCATCATCTTGCGGGTCTGAACGTATTGCTTGAGCACCTGGTTCACTAGTTGCACGCTGGTGCCGCTGCCGCGCGCGATCCGTCTGCGCCGCTTGCCACTGATGATCTCGTGGTTGGCGCGCTCGCGCGAGGTCATCGAATCGATGATGGCCTCGATGTGCACCAATTCCTCCTCGTCCACGCGGACCTTGCCGGCCTCCTTGAAAATCCCCACCTTGGGCAGCATGCCCATCATCTGGTCCACGGGGCCGAGCTTGCGCATCTGGCGAAGCTGATCGCGGAAGTCGCCCAAGGTGAATGTATCGGTCTGGATCTTGCGCTGGACTTCCAGGGCTTTCTGCTTGTCGATGGCCTCCTCGGCCTTCTCGATGAGCGAGAGCATGTCGCCCATGCCCAGGATGCGGGAAACAATCCGGTCCGGATAGAAGATGTCCAGGGCGTCATATTTCTCGCCCACGCCGATGAATTTGACGGGCTGGCCGGTCACGTGATGGATGGAAAGCGCCGCGCCGCCCCGCGCGTCGCCGTCCAGCTTGGTGAGAATCACGCCGGTGGTTCCCAGCCGCTCGTGAAATTCCTGGGCGCTGCGCACGGCGTCCTGGCCGATCATGCCGTCGGCTACCAGGAGCACCTCGCTCGGCCGCAGGCGGGTGCGCAGCTCGCTCACCTCCTGCATCATCTCCTCGTCGATGTGCAGACGGCCCGCGGTGTCCACAATGAGCACGTCGTGCCCGCGGTCCGCGGCGTCCTTCCGCGCCGCCAGGGCCAGCTCGATAGGCGACGCGATGCCTTCACCCGGGAAGCAGGGGATCTCCACGGCCTTGGCCACAATGGCCAACTGTTCGCGCGCCGCGGGCCGGTAAACGTCGGTCGAGACCAGCATGGGCCGCTTGCGCTTCTTCGCCAGCCACAGGGCTAGCTTGCCCGCCGTGGTCGTCTTCCCGGAACCTTGCAGTCCGACCAGCAAGAAGACGGTGGGATATTCCCGGGAAAAAGTCAGCAGCGCCGCCTCGCGCCCCAGGATTTCTACCAGTTCGTCGCGCACGATGCGCACGATTTCCTGGGCGGGGGTGAAGCTTTGGCGCACTTCTTCCCCCAGCGCCCGGACGCGCACCCGCGCCAGCAGCTCCTTGACTACTTTGACGTTGACATCCGCTTCCAGGAGCGCCAAGCGCACATCGCGCAACGTCTCGTCAACCAGGGTTTCGCTGAGGACGCCCTGTCCGCGCAACGTCTTGAAAACCCGCTGGAACTTTTCCTGTAACGCATCAAACATGGAAACTCTGCCGAGCGGAACACTACACCTTTCGGCCGCATCTGGCCGGGCTAATCGTGTGGGACGAAATTAGCCGACAAGTTATTTTACACGTGTTTCCGGGAAAAAGGAACGAAACGCCGCACGCGAGGAAGGGCGGAGACGCTTTCTGCTTTCCGTCTCAAGCAGCGCCTGTTTCCGCTCGAGCCCCCGGCAGTAGCCGCCCAGGCTGCCGTCGGCGCGCAGGACGCGGCCGGAAGGGATGATGACGGAGATAAGAGCGGTGGCGGAGGGGACAACAAGGCGAGCTCTGGCGGCTAGAGGAGTCGCAGCGCCTCGCGGATGAAGAACTCCCTGAGCTCATGCCACGAAAGTGGCGCGAGCAGATCCGGCATCGGGTCCTTCTCCGCGTCCTCGAAGTAGGTCAGCGACTTGAGAACGTGCGCGACACTGTAATTAACCCGGGCGAACTTGCGCTTGAACAACTCGAGGAGATTCTCCAGCCCGTATTGCTGGGAGACGGCATAGAGGTCTATGAAGTCTCGTCTGGTCCCTCGGCCGGCAATGGCGCTGATTTTCATGCACGCGATGTCCCGCGGGTCTGCAACGCCCATGCCAAGCAGATTCCCCGGAGAGAAAAGCAGGGGATATGCGTAGCTCAAGAAACTCACCTTCGTCGCCATGACTTGCGTGTGCAGTGTGCCCTCGCCCTTCGCTGCGACCGAGAAGCCCGGCAACGCCTGAAGCCTCTGAACGAGCGCATCGGAGTCGAACGTCTGGTTACTGAAGAAGTCCAGGTCGAGGGAACGGCGATGTCCGAGGTGCAAAGCTAAGCCGGTTCCGCCGCCAAGATAGAACCCGCCCATGTACGAAGTTTCCGCCAAGCCACGCAAGGTTTGGTCAAGGGCCGGCGTAAGGACTTCCCAGTGCCAAGCGTGTTCGCCTTCGGGCATGGAGCGGAGTTCCTCCTTGCCTAGGAACGACCGGGCGTGGAAATCTCGAGCTCAGGGTTGAGCGCTGCCACCTGGTCGGAGGGGATGCGATAGACCAGCGCCCAGAAGTTCGCGGATCTCCGAGACAGTCGCCGCTCCGTGCGAACGACTCCGGCGATCTGCCCTTCTGAAAAGATTGCCCTCAGCCAGGCGATGGCGTCCCTGTCTCCCCATTCAAGTACGCGCCCAATCGTGTACTCGGGATGGGCCAGGGGATCGAAACTGTCGAGGTTCGTGTCCCAGAACAGATGGCCTAAGTGTTGTGGGATCATACGGTTAGAGAATACGGCTTCTGCACGCCAAAGTCAATTGTCCCCACGTGCTCTCCGATTGGGCCAGCGCGCAAGACAACAGTAGATACGGCCCCCTCTTACGCCCCAGGTCAGTCCCATTTCACTCGAGCCTTACT
>Ga0315309_1002375_pt1 | contig 10992 bp, 10 predicted proteins | sample TDP4_MG_FD_203080 | JGI IMG/M metagenome (GOLD analysis project Ga0315309, IMG submission 203080) | Freshwater sediment microbial communities from Lake Towuti, South Sulawesi, Indonesia - TDP4 | ecosystem: Environmental > Aquatic > Freshwater > Lake > Sediment | place: Indonesia: South Sulawesi...
TGGTGAGGGAGGTCGAGTTTAGGAAGGAGTTGCCCATAACCCTTGTGGGCAAGGTCTTAAGAAGAAACCTCAGAGAGGAAGAGCTTAAAAAGGCAGAGGCGAAAACTGCGTAAAGCAAAATCCCCACAATTTATTTCTACATGCCTATAGATCGAGAAGTCTCACCGCGTTGAGGTTAAGGATTTTTGTTTTCTCCTCCTCCGTCAGATGCGGGGAGTTTTTTACCGCATTAACCGTCGATTGTATGCTAAGACCTTGCACAGCTGGGTAGTCGGAGCCGAAAAGGATTCGGTCCATCCCCACGGCTTCCCTAATCTTGTCGACAAACTTCTTTTGGGTAACTACATACATCACGGCAGATATGTCAAACCACACGTTCTCGTGAGTCCTCCCAAGATGCAAGGCTTCATTCAGCCATATTCCAGGCGACCTAGCACTGTAACACCCCATATGGGCTAAGACCACCTGAGTTTCCTCGTGATCTTGAATCATGGGTTGCAGATGCCTTGGGTTAGCGTCTTCAGAAAATTCTGGATACTCCCATACGCTTGGGTCGCAACCCGTATGGAACATTAAAATTTTTCCATTCTTCTCGCAATACTTGAAGACCATCTCCAACTTTTTACGAACATTTACGGGATTGAAGAATTGAAGTGTTGGAATAAGCTTGATTCCTCTTAAGCCAAGCTTGTCAATCTCTCCTATTTTCTCCTTCACATACGCTGGGCTCTTAGATAGGTTAATGGATCCAAATCCAATGAGGTTTTGTGGATGTCGCTTTACCAGAGCCGCGATCAGTTCGTTATCTGTCCTCACTGTTTGAAGGAGCCACAGCATCTCTTCTATAACTCGTGAGGCATCCCATACATAGAGGTCTAAACAGCGCTGTAAAATCCTGTTTCTGATCTTGTGACAGCTAAGATCTTTTGGGTCTACGTCTAACGCCAGCAAAACGCCGAGGTCGACCTTAGCCTCCCTCAATTCTGCTAACAAATCATTTTCAGTGATCAACGTCGGCAGTGGATGGATGTGAATGTCTATGACTTTTTCAGACAACTCACAAGTGTCCTCTGTCCTGTTATATTTCCTCGAAGATGCCCTCCCTTCAAGGACATCCACCGCAGATACTTTCGATTAACAACCATGAAGGTCTCACATTCTTATCATCCATTGTTATTTAATGAGATAATCTATAGAAAGAAGCTAGCCTAAACATTTTTAACAGGTTACTCGCCTTCGCCCAGCAATTCCCTGAGAGCTTTCACTTCTTGCCTAAGCATGGTAACCTCGCTCTCTAACACGCTGGCTCTTGATTCTGCCTCCTTTTTAAGCTCTTCTATTTCCGCCAAAAGGCTGGCTCTCTCGCTCTCCAACGCCTTAATTTTTTCTCGTAAATTTTTCAAGACTTGCATAAGTTCTCCCTCAATTCCCCTAATTCTTTCGATCATACCTTTAATGCTTGCTCTTTCTTCTCCAATCATAGCCCGAAATTTCGCTCTACAGTTGGGGCACTCATACAAGCCCACAGTGAACTTGGATCTCTCAGCAGCCTTACCGAGCTTGCTAGCTACCGACCATGTCTTAGATGGATTTGCGACCTCGCCTCCACATTTCGGACATTTAGCCAAATATTTACCCTCTCAGCCTAATGTTTACTTATGGAGACGTTCACCCTATTTGCGTTTTCTGAAAAGCATGACCCCGTTGAACTCATGGACGAAGTCGAAGCCTACCGCAATTAGCTGTTTACCCTGCTCATCCTTTGACCCACCAGGCTCGATATAGGCGAAAGCCTCATCCGGCAAATTGTTGATGTACTCGGTATCCCATTCAGCCTCAGCCAGTTGAGGCTTAGGCTTAGCTATCTCGTCCAGCCGCTTGTTTACTTCAGAAAATTTTTCTTCCAAAAGCTTCATCAAGCCTTCAAGGGTTTTGGGTTCAGGCTCTTCCTTTGGCTTAAGTTTCTCCACAATTTGAACGTTGGTTTCTGGTATGCCTGGAACAGCCACAAGGCTTAGCTCAGCGTTGTGCAAGCCATGCGGAACCTTACCATCCAGAATGTCGATACGCTCATAATCAGCGCCGATGCTAATGTGTTGAATCAAGCCCTTGCGAATCTTTTCAGCCGTCTCGTCATCATAGATTTCCGCCTCATATGAGAGTGTCTTAGAGTCTGAGTTCCAGTCAGCTTTGGTGACCTTACCTATAGCGTCAAAGGCGGAAACATGCTCAATATAAACGGGTGAACCAACCAGCTTAGAGGCAAAATTCTGCAGCTCCTCGGGCGTGTAGATGTTGAGGTTTCGGCTCATCCCAGCCGTTAAGGCGACGCCCCTAATCTTGAGAGGCTTGTCAACGATCTTCTCGAAGATAGGCGTTACATAGCAGAAGTGTTCATGTCGAGCTTCACGGGGATGTTGCTCAAACCATGCCTTAGCCTTTTCCAGACTCCACTTGTCCTTGTCGAAGAGGTAGCTCTGCACCGTGGTTTTGTCTTCACCCTTCAGTTTTCCAACAACCGCCTTGATGTCTTCTTCCTCGCTTAGCGTGATCGTGCGGAGGCTGTCGGGCTCGAAGTCTGATGGGTCGCGGTGTCCGCTGCGAATGTATTGGTCAGTGGTTTCCCATGGTATTTCTCGTCACCCCTCAAGTTTTGTGGCGGATCTTTTAAAAGAGGCTTATTCACGTCTGGATGTTGTTAACAGAACCCGTTACTCAACGTATTTAAGCAAACATCACCTCTTGATACCTTGATATGGGCCATGACGATCATAGTCACCGAGGAGCAGATGGAGATCCTGAAGCTGAAGGTGAGGGGTGAGTCAGGCTACAGCATCGCCCGAAAACTAAGGATGCACCCACCCAGCGTCTACCGATCCCTAAAATCCGCCAAAGAAAACATCACAAAACTGAGAAAGTTTCTAAAAGAGCTCGACGAACTAGAAAAGAAACAAGCAAACGAAAATGAACCTCACTAGCATACCAAATCGTTAAGACATATGACCGAGATAAGCGAGAGCCCACGCATGTTCTTAAAGAAATTTGAACGCCAAAACCAATTAACTAAAAAATTAAAAGAACAACACCCGCAACAAAATCTTTATAAAAGATAAAAATGAAACGATTTCCTATGCGTAGTTTTTAGGTTGCATTATGTTATAGAAATTCTTATTCGCCTTTTTATTTCTCTTCATTTCCACTTTTGAGCAAGTTATGAACGTTTAAATGTTGTTCACCATTAACATATGTCTTGACAGTCATCTTCACTGCGAAGGGTGTTAAGCAACATACGCTGTTCTTTCTGGCGTGGGTCTCGGCGTGGGTCTCCTGGATTCGCCGCACTTCATACAGCTCTGTTCACAAAGTTGAAGGTATTTCTCTTCACTTGTCAGAACCGCTTCAGCGGCTTTGCCGCATAAGTCACTTTGCTCTTCACAACCCGCCTCGCTGCATAGTTTGGCGATAAATGCGCAATGTTCACGGGCGTCTTCTGCATTGAACGCCACCCTGTTGATGCGCACAAGCAGACAAAGCTCCCTAGCTAATATGCATGTTCTAATATGCTTGAATTGATCAAGTGTGTGCTCCCGCATTCTTTGGCGACTTAACTCCAACCTTATCTCCTCCATCCATTTGTTAACCTAACTAAGGTTAACTTCTTCTTTTTATACTTTCAGAATCCCTATAAACCGCTAGCTTCAACTACCGCTTGCCTCGAGACGCTTTTTAAACGATAAAGGGCAATTTTTGGAGAAAAATATTTGGCCAAATAGACCTCAGCGCGCGCTTCGTCATATAGTTTATAGTAGAGGGATCCCCCCATAATGTGTAAGTGTGATTTGTATATCAAAAACGTGAACATTTACACGTGGTATAAGTTATGGGGCTAAATACGTTCCTCTCAGAAAAATTCAAGGAGATAATAATTGACGATGCTGGTTGGGGAGACCTCATTCTGGGTGTGGTGATAGGAGCTTTAAAATTTCCTAGTCACAAGTATATGGAACGCAGAATCCCTGTCAGTTCTTTCCAGCCACCAAACTTTGAGAGGAGAAAATACTTGACTGACGCGGTTAAAATCGTCGAAGATGTGGTTGAGGCAATGCGAGTTGGTGAAGAGACTCGCTTTAAGATATGCTCTGGATATGTTCTCTCAGGTGCACACCGATATCTGTGTGACCGCGGATTTCATGTAGAAAAGGTAGAGGTTACTGGTGAACTTCAAAAAAGGGTGGAATACGGCTATATAAAATGGTGTACCGAAGTTGGCGTTCCCGCCGAAATGCTTCCTCAGGATAGTAGGAAAAGATTTCGGATATTACTCAATTGGGTTGGGGAAAAACCTGAGATCAGAGAAAGCCTTGTCAAAACAGGGTGGAAAAGCTGGCGTGAAAAGTGGCGAGAGACCGCTTTTAAAATGGCTAGAAAATAATATTAAACTGGAAAAATATTTCGCAAGACCACAATTTTCGCATCCGCAATCCAACCATTCGTAGCGTCAATTATAACAATTAGTTCAACTTTTTTAAATGTCCTTAAGCTAAACAAACTGTACTCCCGCGTTTCCTCAAAAGGAAAGAGGGGGTTCCAACGATTCAAACCATGTAGCAAGCACACACGCGCACTAGCGCGTCACTTCACCTGCGCATCTTGATTTTGTGTGTGTGCATTAATAATTTAAGGAGGACTACCGTTTCATTTGTATGAGGCAATTCAACTTTGCGTGGGCTGTCAGTCTGTAAGGAATGCATTGAGGATAAAGTCAGATACAAGAATTCCACGCTTCCTTGTCTAGAGTTGGAGAATGCATGGGCAAGTGGAAGATTCCCAACTGCCAAGGAGATTTTGTGTGGAGCCGGACCGTACCATTGGTGCCCTAAGTTTTGCAATGTGCCCGATAGGGTTATAGAAATCAAGGTTTGTAATGAGCTCTCCGATGTTGCATCTAAAGTAAGACCAATATGGTTTGTCAAAAAAGTATAAAATTGTCATTATGCTATTCTTATCAGTTCTTTTGGTTCCGCTATAACTTTTCCGTATTTCTCACCTAAAATCGGATTTTTTCTTTCTTAGAAGTTTCCCTTCTAGGTTTTCCTGCCCATTTATATTTGCAAACTTCACATTTTTCAGATTTCCAGTTATCGTAATCTTCTTACTCCCACATTGAGGACATCGTTCTTTTCTACCCATTTATTTTGCATCTCTTCAGCCAGAGTTTCAATGATTAGCATTGTTATTAGCATTGTTATTAGCATTGTTATTCTCAATAGGAATAATGTATATCGTTAACCGTTAACTGTGGCTCCCTGTTCTGACCTTCAACAACCGAATACTCCCTGTATCCTTTCACCAGCCCCAAGCACTTTAGTGTCCAAGCACCCTGCTACCTGCCTACTGCCTCTCAGAACGTGTGCGCCCCAGCGCACCCTATCACCGACCCACAAATGATTCGGGGGGCATTAAAGTTTACTACTCAATGATTTGGGCATACATTTCTTATTATTAGAATTAGATATGTCCGTTTTTGGATACTGTTCCTTCGATGGCTCTTAATGGAATACTATTCCTACGAAGCCTCGTTGCGGAGTAGTGTTCCTACGAGACGCCAGAAAGTCCTTAAACTTTTCAACGAACCATAATTAAAGGTGAAATCTGTTTGGTCAATCTGGTAGAAGATTGGGAAGACATAGAAAGATACACTCGGTATCTTGGGTTCTGGGCAAAGATTGGCTCCTACCAACTCAGAAAGTCCAATGAAGGCGCAGAAATCAAAGTCAGCGTAGGCAAGTTTGGCTATATCAAGAAATTTAAAGAATCCGAGGATCCCGAACTCATCAAAATCTTGGCTTTCTGACAAGCTGAAGGCTTCATAAAAGTTCAGGCAAGCGTCGCCAACGACCTCTTCCACGCCTAAACCCACCCCAGGTGAAACAAGTCATGAGCACAGCTGACTACAAGTTTTGCCCAAGATGCGGAACCAAACTTAACAGCAACGTTTGCCCCAAATGCGGCTGGTGGATTAGGTGCGGAGGCGAGCCATGAACAGCAACGCATGGTGAAACCTAATGAGCAAAGCCATCCCAAAGGGTTCAATGGTCTACATCTGATACAAGGACCATGTTCTCTTCAGGAACACAGCAAAACCGCTCAAAGATGCTGCAGAACGCGAAACCGTGGGATGGCTAACCCAAGAAAACAAAGAACTCCTATGCATCCAACACGACAGAAAACTATCTATTTGAGCTTAAAGAATGGGCTACGACACATGATAAATGAAGCAGAAAAGAACGGTGACATCTGCAAGAGAAACCAGTTTCTTGCTTTGAGAGCAGAACGCCCTAATTGCTGAAGTATTGATGGAAAATTCGTCATAACGCTCAAGAAACCTTTTTATATGACGGCACCGTTTCTGTGCTGTTTATCACGAGGTTCATGCCGCTTAAAGAAGTTTTCAAAACTTCCTTTAGCCATGTTAATTTTGTGATGAAGGAGGAAAAACATGCAAATGGTACAACGCTTTGAGGACTTACCCCTTAGTCCAGAAATCTTAAGGGGCATAAAGGAATTGGAATTTCAAGAACTCTTTCCTATACAAGCGCAAGCCATAATTCCACTTTTACAAGGAAGAGACGTGATTGGACAAGCACAGGCTGGAACAGGAAAAACCGCAGCATTCAGTGTCCCAATGCTTGAAAGACTACAACGCAACGACAAACACGTTCAAGGTTTAGTCTTGGTGCCCACCCGTGAACTCGCCATACAGGTTGCAGATCACATCAATCGCTTTAGCAAATACACGCCTTTGAAGGCATTACCCGTTTATGGAGGCGAACCAATTAAGAAGCAGATATTTGCCTTACAGCGGGGGTTCCAAGTTGTTGTGGGCACACCTGGTCGAATAATAGATCACTTGAAACGAGGAACGCTTAGATTAAACACGGTGAAGGTTGTTGTTCTGGACGAAGCCGACAGAATGCTTGACATGGGTTTCAGAGACGACATCGACTACATATTAACCAGAGTGCCCCCTAAACGCCAACTAAGTCTGTTCTCAGCCACCATCGACACCTTTGTGATGGAAATCTCGCATCGATACATGAACAAACCGGAAAAAATCTTGGTGAGTAAAGACGAGATTGCGCTTCCGCAGATAACTCAACTCTACACTGTGGTGAATCCCCGAGACAAATTCGATGTTTTGTGTAGACTAATAGAAAAAGAAAACATTGAGCGCGCCATCGTGTTCTGTCGAACTCGAGTAGGAGCTGCTAGGCTTGCAGACAAATTGCGCTATTATGGTTACGACACAGAAGCTATACACGCTGATCTAAGTCAAGCGCAGCGAGAAGCAATCATTAATGCCTTCAGAAGTCACCGCATTCGCTTGTTAGTAGCCACAGATATTGCGGCTAGAGGCTTGGACATTGAGGACATCACGCACATCTTGAACTATGACGTCCCCCTTGATGCGCTAACGTATTTTCATAGAATAGGTCGAACTGCCAGAGTTGGAAAAGAAGGAACAGCCATAACATTAGTGGCGTACGGCGAACTGTCGGAACTCGAAAGGATACGGGCTCTGACAAAGACGAGAATTGAAAAAATGAAAATAGAGTAACACTTGTTTTTAAGCGAATCCAAACATACTATGTAAACAACTCCTTTGTTGCGCGCACCACTGGAACAAAAGAGCAGAGACTGATTGGATGAGAAACAAGGTATCGGTTATCTCTACTTTCTCTCAGTCAAATACGAGGTCGGCTTTGACAGTCTCTTTAAGGAGTTAGTTTATGCACGAGAAAACCAAGGCCCTAACGAATGTTAAAAAACCCCATTAACTTATTGAGCCTTAGCAGTCTAGACGCCCCAGAAACGATGGTTTTGTGCTTTTCCAAACATACTCTGCACAGGGGAGGACCATGCGATATACACGGGTTCTTCGAGATGGTATCATTCGAGGCGGCATTTAGGGTCTTGTTATCACCAGACTTTCATTTGAGTCATATTAGCGAAACTACACCAATATCAGAAAAAGATCATGATGAAAGCTAAGTAATTCTGCTATGTGACTTTGTACTTATAAGTAGATAAGGAGTCATTTTCTAGGAGTTTCTTTTTGAAGGCACGCATCATGCGTTTCCCGATATTTAATGGCCTCTAAGGGAAAGGCTGAGATGGTTTTAGAACCGAAGAATTGTTTATCGCTATGGTAAGCAGAATGGGGAAATCCGAAACTATCTGCAATATCGCAAAATGATCGATATTATTCGAAAAATGATGTTAAATGATTTTGACGAGTTGGTTGAACGTTGGTAAACTTCAAAACTAAGATTTCGTAGACGCGTAATAATAAGTAAATATATAAGCCGACAAGTTCAAAACTAGATAGCGCCGCCGAAAAGTGAACTGCAATTGAGCCGCCGTTCATGCATCCCAAAATGTGTGGACGAGAGCTCAGCCGGTAGAGCAGCGGACTCCTATGGTCACCGCCTTGGAGGCTGAGGCTGTTAACTCGTTGGTCGACGGTTCGAGTCCGAAGAAAGGAACAAGCGTCCTTTCTGGCGAATCCGGCGGCGCCAATTGATGCTAAAATCCCAAGACCCTGCTCTTGCTAATAATGTCTTTGTTGAAACAGCTCGCACCATTCATCCAGTATTATTAATTAGTGATTAGTATCTTTGAAAGATGACTTCTTTTTATCTTTTACTACTCAATCAATAGATAATTCTTCTTCCTTAAAAATATATCAAAAGCATAGTATAAGCATATTAATAATGAACTTAGTGGACGTCAGAAAATTGTGTTTTGATGTTCATTCACAGGGTTTAGCGCAATTCTTTCCTTAAAAATGGCATCTGCACTATAGATGCCCTCTACCTCTGGGAAAAATAAGTCAGCCAAAAGACTTCCTGCAACACTACGGAGGCTTTCCGTTAGAAAGCCACGTGTATATCTTCCTTGAATTACAGGGACTCATGCTGGCTTGTTGCTTGCTACGAGAGCGGCAGGAGGGAAGGATAATTGCCAATAAGGAAGAAGAAGGAAAAGCCTAAACCCGAAGAAGAAAAGAAACCTGAGGAAAAGAAAACCGAAGAGGAGAAAAAATGAAAAATAAGGCTGCTCCGACGACACCCATTGGCGTTTTCTGGAGCAAGCGCAAGATTTCCAATTGAGCTCACCTTGTCTCTTTGCCATAAACCGCGCAGTTGCCGACCCAAGAACACGGTTCTCTTGTCTTCAACCTTCCCAATTTTCCTCTTTTCAATTCACCTGATAGAAACGAGAGAGAGCGTTAGCGAAGTTGGACTAGCAATATCTGAAGTTCCACGAATATTCAACAGAGGTATCGAAAGAGTTATCGTTTAAGAGTTGCATCTAACTGCACGTTCACGTTAGTAAGAGATGGAGTTGCTTGAGAAAAAGTAAAGCTCTTACTCGCATTGAGAATATTGTTGCTTCAGCATCCCTGAGTCAGGCCATTGATCTGTCATCCATAGTTAGAGTCTTTCCTCATATTGAATACAGGCCAGAGCTTTTTCCGGGGCTTGTTTTCAGACTGAAGAAGCCGAAAACTGCTACCCTCATCTTCAGAACTGGGCGTATGGTCCGCACCGGAGCTAAATCGGAGAAGGACTCAAAACGTGCTCTGAACAAGGTAGTAGAAGAATTGAGGAACCATGGAATACCAATCTCCAATATGCCATCGATTAAAATTCAAAATATTGTGGCTTCCGTAATCCTTGGAGGAGCAGTTGACCTCGAAAATGCAGACTCTAAACTCAAGAGAGTCATGTATGAGCCTGAACAGTTTCCGGGCGCAATTTATCAAATGGAGCTCAACTCTTCTAACAAACGAAGCATTGTTTTATTTGACGCAAGGCTTTTTTTAAATAGTGTATATTTTTATTAATATCTTTTGTAAAAATTTACATAACGTGGTCTCCTTATTAGAGAATAAAAAAAACCTTATTACATTCGTACAAAGCAAGTTGCCCTGATTTCAGTGTTCGCTGCTCTGATTGCAGTCGTTTCAAGGTTACCGGGCATCCCGATAGTAGTTAGGGTTCAATCAGGAAAAATTCCTTAACTCCTCTCGATTAATCCGCGGGTGACCCTGAAACCGTTATCGGTTATCGAAGCCACAGAAATCCAATAAAACTCTTATATTTTATAGTCTGCCATGTACTTTTTCTGTTATTAGGCTTATTGATTTATATTGGAAGAGATTTTAAGAAGGGAAGTAGTGCTATTATGGTTGGAAATTCTTAACAAAATATCTTAATCTACCTTTTTAGCTAGATTTCCGCTTCTAATGCAAATATATGTGGGTGTAATTATTTGCATTATAAGCCTTTTAAGGAACTTAGAATTATGAGAAGGAAAGACAACAAATGCTCAAAGTATAGAGCTTTCCCTAGAATTCCATCAACCCAAGTAGCCCCATAAATCATCCCCATCGTTATTGTTTTCTGATCTGTCATAAGCTGTGCTACCAGTTCCTTCCTCAAATTTCCAATATCCAACAAAATAACATAAATTAAAAGAGTGAAAACAATATGACAAAAGTGCTGTTTTGCAGAAAAAACATCAAGGCTGTTTCTTATTTCCTTGTTCTGGTTGTCGCGTCTTGATATTGAAAGTATAGAGAAGAAAGATTGCGGTAAACTTGTTCTCTCTCTAAGAATTCTTCAGCTCTTGGCGGAGTTGGACTTAATCCTCGGCGTTTCCGAATCTCACTTATAATACTCATTTGTATTGACTCAGGAACAGGCGCCCAATGACTAAATTGGGTTGCCCAGAAAGCTCTTCCTTGAGTGGACGACCTCAGTTCATCAGCGAGACCAAAAGATTCAGCAACAGGCATTTCCGCCTTAACAACAATGTGATCTTCTTCTTGGGGCATATCGAGAATTCTGCCACGACGTCTCTGAAGTATCGCAAGCACAGAACTCACAAATTCACTAGGTACCTTGCACTCAAAATTTAGGATAG
>Ga0315309_1002376_pt1 | contig 10989 bp, 11 predicted proteins | sample TDP4_MG_FD_203080 | JGI IMG/M metagenome (GOLD analysis project Ga0315309, IMG submission 203080) | Freshwater sediment microbial communities from Lake Towuti, South Sulawesi, Indonesia - TDP4 | ecosystem: Environmental > Aquatic > Freshwater > Lake > Sediment | place: Indonesia: South Sulawesi...
GAATAAGTGGATCGTTTGGGGATCTCAAGGAGTGCAGTATATAATAAAGTCAAATTTTGAAGAGGGGCGTGTTATGTGTACGTGTCCTTACTTTACCGAAGGAAAAGGGTATTGTAAACATATTGCGTCTGTTTCAGTTAATGAGCTCTTTAAGTTGGACTTTCCATCTTTGAAAAAACGTATTAAATAAATCCCATAGAGCAATGAGAGAGGTTCATTATGCGTTCACGTCCAATCGTGACTTTGTTGACCGACTTTGGTTTGCGGGATCCGTACGTAGCTCAGATGAAGGCTGTTATCTCATCTGTCTGCCCTAGGACAGTTATAGTTGACATAAGTCATGATGTGGAAAAGTTCAATGTGAGAATGGGGGCTTTCATACTGGCTTCCGCAGCCCCGTATTTTCCATCAGGATCCATACACGTGGCTGTGGTTGACCCGGGTGTTGGAACCAAGCGCTTGCCAATAGTTGTAGAAACTAAAAATTTCTTCTTTGTTGGGCCTGACAACGGTTTACTGGTCTTAGCTGCCCAAGCCGATGGAATAAGGCATGTTTATCAAATTACAAATCAACATTACATGCGATCAACGATTTCTTACACATTTCATGGAAGAGACATTTTTGCCCCTGTAGCAGGGCACTTAGCAAATGGAGTTTCACTCAAAAAAATGGGTTCAAAATTTCTTGATTATGTAATTCCATCATTCTCTAAACCATTAATAAAAAATGGAAAGATTGTTGGTGAAATAACCTATATTGACTGCTTTGGAAACATTGTGACAAATATTCCCGCTTCACTTTTAGAACAATTACATATATCGCCGGGGATGCTTCTTCAATTAAGTATCCAACGAAAAAAGTTTGTTATTCGTTTATGTCGAGCTTATGGAGAAGTTCAAGTTGGAGAGCCTTTGGGAATTATTGGTAGCCATAACTTTCTCGAACTCTCCATGAATCAAGGGAATGCTGCTAAAGTGTTTAGGGTATTGCCCGGTGATTCAATAGAATTAAGTCTCGCTTGATTCACTTGATGGGTTTGTCAGTTTTGGTTATTTCAAGTAATCGTTCGATGCCTTTAATCTCCTTAATATATGTGGCTACACTTTTCGAAACCAGTTTCTCCCAATTTTTACCTGCAAGCATACGTTTTCGAATTTCCGTGGCTGAGTAGAGTTCGCGTTCGTAAAGTTGGATCCCCTCTATTTTATAACCTTCTTCTTTGAATAAGCGGCGAGTCAAGGGTTCATTAGAAAACACTATATCAAATCTTGGTGAAAGGGTTCGCACCACTGATACCCAAGTTGTATGCATTTCGCAGTCAGGAACTGGAACCGTGTAGTAGCATGCTCTGTCTACGCCAGCCTCGTTAAGAGCTTTGTGAATCATTTCGATTCTCTCCCCAGCTGTGAAGGGATTATCTATTTCGTGGCTGCGTTGGGAGCTTCCAATTATGATCACAAGCTCTTCAACTTTTTCCAAGACATTTTTAATTGCTTGAATGTGTCCAATATGTAAGGGTTGAAATCTCCCGACGAATAAACCACGCTTCACCAGGTGCGTAACCTCCATGGTTGAGAATGATTTGCATCGGTTTTCTTGTTATGGTTTTCGTTAGGCTTCATTAGTTTGCCAGTTCCTAGTGTTAATTTGATGAGATATTTAAGGTGCTTTCGATTATTTTTCCTTCAATCAGAAGTGAGGATTAAATGGCGGTGTCTTTGAAGGGTGTCTCAGTTATTCTTCCAACGTATAATGAGCGGGAGAATGTTGAGCATTTGGTTCATGCAATTTTGAAGATCCCTGCTTTTCATGGTTTTCCATTAGAAGTTATTATTGTCGATGATAACAGTCCTGATGGGACAGGGGAGATTGCCGATAGGCTGGCTAAAGAGATTTCAAGTGTGAAAGTTATCCACCGTCCGGCTAAGATGGGATTGGGTAGCGCCATTAAAGATGGTTCCAATTTTGCTTCGTATGATCAATTGGTTGTAATGGATGCAGATTTTTCTCATCCCCCTTCAGAACTTCCCATGCTAGTTTCAAAGTTAGATCAAGCCGACATCGTGGTTGGTTCAAGGTATGTTAAAAATGGTAGGATGAACGCCCCATATTACCGTGTCCTAGCAAGTAAATTCATCAATTATTTCGTAAGGTGGCTTGTTGGTTTAAAAGTTAGAGATTGTACTGGTGGTTTCCATGCAATGAGGAAGCGTGTTCTAGACGAATTAGATGTGCGTGGTCGTGGTGGTGAGTACGATATTGAGCTTCTAATAAAGGCGCAAAGGAAAGGTTATAGTATCGTTGAGGTTCCGTTCGTTTACGGATATCGTACACATGGGGCATCCAAGACAAAGGTACAATATGGAATAACCTATCTCCTTACAGCGTTGAAACTTCGCTTTAGCAGTTAAACATTAAAATTGTAAGCGGGTTTTTTCTAAAATTGTTAGTGTAGGTACCAAACGCATCGGTCTACCTCTGATATGTATCGTCTTTGGTGCTAGTTTTCGCGTAGCCTCCGCTTCTCTAGTCAGAATTTCCCGTTTGATAGTTGTGCCGAGTCCGTATCCGCCAATTTCTCCATTAGCACGGACCACTCTGTGGCATGGAATTAATAGCGGTAGTGGGTTAGATGCTTCAGCATTACCTACCGCTCTAGCGCCTTTGCCTTTTCCAATACCTTTTGCAATTTCGCTGTATGTTGTTACGTAACCTCGTGGGATAGCGGCGGTTGCTGTAAGCACTAGTCTAGTAAAGGAGGGAAGGTGATCTAAGGCGAGGTTGAATCTCCCCTTAAGAGGTTGTCCGCTGAAAAGCGTGGATAGGGCCTGCAGTACCTTATTGGCGAATTCTTCATTCTTCACGCATTTCTCTGAAGTGAATTCCAATCCAATTGGTAAGTAAGCTAATACGTGTCGGATTACCAGTTCAGGGTTATCTGCAAAACTTGAGGACCAGACTTTTAATTCGTCATCAATAGCGGCAGCGAACCAAAAAGCACCGATTTTCCGAGTAGATATGTGAATCAAGATATTCTCCTTAACATCATTAGCTTAAATTCTAAAACTGTATTTCAACTTTGGGGGTGTTTGTTTGATTGAGGTCGATGGCTCAATTGGTGAAGGTGGGGGCCAAGTTGTCCGAACTGGCATAGCGTTGTCCACCCTCCTCAAGAAGTCTATTCATATTTATAACATCCGAGTGAAACGTTCTCCTCCAGGCTTTCGCGCTCAGCATCTTACCGGAGTAAAAGCCGTAGCAACTCTTTCCAACGCACGAGTTGAAGGTCTTGAGATAGGTTCACGGGAGTTAACATTTGAACCTCGAAGCAGCACCCCATCCGGAACATTTGTGTTTGATGTTGGTACAGCGGGCAGTATTTCTCTTGTCCTTCAAGCGCTAATGCCTGCGGCGGCATTTGCACAAGGGCCTATCTATTTTGATCTTACTGGTGGAACCGACGTGCGGTGGAGTCCACTTATCGACTATGTTCGTTTTGTCGTGCTGCCCACTCTAACAAAGATGAACTATAAGGTCGAGTTGACCGTGAGGCAACGGGGTCACTATCCAAAGGGTGGGGGTAGAGTAACTATGTCTGTCCAACCTTGCTACAGGTTGAATTTGATAAGTCTCTTAGAATTTGGTGAAATACTCTGGATTTGCGGTCTAAGTCATTGCGTCAAACTCCCTCAACATGTCGCGGTGCGACAGGCTAATGCAGCGACTTCAGGGCTGAATAAGGCTGGGTACAATGATGTTAAAATTGACACTGAATGGTATCCACAAGGACGAGATCCCCATCTCGGACCGGGTAGTGGTATTGTAGTTTACGCAAAGACATCCTCCGACGCTATTCTCGGTGGAGACGCACTTGGAGAGAGAGGAAAACCCGCAGAAAAGGTTGGAGAGGAAGCAGCTCAGAAACTTTTAGCCGCAATTGGAAGCGGTGCCCCAGTTGACAAACATCTGGGTGATATATTAATACCTTATATGGCTGTGGCTGAAGGTCGCTCAGAAATTGTAGTTTCTGAAGTAACCCTACACCTTCTCACTAATGTCCAAGTGACAGAGATAATTGCTGGAGTGAATTTTAAAATTCAGGGGGAACTGGGAAAAACTGGAACAATTTCGGTCGATGGGTTGGGCTTAGTTAACCCTTCAGTGGTGCGGTAGCCATTTTTCTCTTTTTCCAGACAATTCTACTGTTTTTTACGTTTCGGATTTCCATTATCCGATGAAAAGGAATTTGCACTTCTCCTTCTGCTGGGTCCGCGTACGAAAACCAACCAACTCCAACGTGTATGACGCAATTGAACGGAACCTTTTTCTGATCCATGTATGCACCGCGATGGAGGAATGTGATTTCGTACTCGCTTTTTCTTTCTTTTTCAGCCCAGAGGATTTTGTTAAGTAGATCACGTATCCTCAACATGAAGTCCCCACTAATCCGAGTTTGTTTGTAACCGTTGATATTGTTCTCATTTAGTCTATTGTCTATCAGCAATTAGAGAATTTCTGGAAGCGATCTTCTGTTTTATTTGACAAAAAAAGAGGGACTGGAAGGTATTAATATAATTCATTGCTGAGAAGAACTGGCATCGTCAGTGTACGATGCCCAAGAGCACATCCTTTTAGTAATCCTTAAGTTTCTCAATATATTCAAATCCACAACTTTTAATAGTTCCATATCGTAAATGCGAGTGAACCTATGGGGGTTATCTACTTGAGCCAAGGACCGGAAGCGTTCTTTCTGCCAGGTGCCACAACCGTAGGCGTGGTCTGTCAAGATGGCGTAATTCTTGCATCTGAGAAGAGAGTTTCCTACGGCTATCTTGTCCTTAGCAAGGCTGGGAAGAAAGTTTTTCGAATTACTGAAAGAATTGGGGCTGCGTGTGCAGGATTGGTGTCAGATATGCAGATTTTGGTTCGGGATGTGACAGCCTATTCAAACCTATTTGAATTTGACTGTGGTCGATCAATCTCAGTTCGTTCAACTGCAAAAGTCATGGCAAATGTCCTCTTCCAGCGGCGTCTCTTTCCATTGATTACTCAAACAATTGTTGGCGGGGTTGACGAATCTGGTCCTAGCCTCTACGTTCTCGATCCGTTGGGCTCAGTCATTCAAGATAAGTTCGCGTCGGTTGGCTCTGGTGCTGAGGTTGCCATGGGAGTCCTTGAATCAAGCTATAAGGATGGCTTGACAGTTCAAGAGGGCCGGGAACTCGTCCTTAGGACGATAAAATCAGCAATAGCAAGGGATGTTGCAAGTGGTAATGGCGTTGACCTACTTGTTATTACGAAAGATGGGATAGGGGAAGAATCGATTCCTTTCGCGTGAGAGAATTTTTCTCCATTATGTTGCGAATTTTTCAAAGCCTTTTGTAATGCTGTGTTCGAATAAGCCGATTTGCTTTCCCGAATATCCCATTGCTAAGGCTAGAAGTTCATGATAATATAACACCGGGATGTTGTACTCTTTACCCGTTTTCCTTTGTTCAAGCGATTGTCCTAAGTCATATTGTGTATAGCAAAGTGGGCAAAGTACTGCGAGAAAATCGGCGCCAGCGGCAGTCACGGCTTCAAGTTTTTCAATCAAAGCCTCCCTAGAAATTTTGTCGTTGATATCACGCATAGGTCCACCGCAGCAAGTGTATTGCTTCTCGTACGTTACACTTTCTACTCCAGTGGCTTCCACGAGTTTTTCAAATCCCCTTGGTTGATTTACTTCGTCAAGTTTTGTCATGAACGCTGGATCCAACAAGTGGCAGCCATAATGAACGGCTACTTTAACATCTTTAAGTGGGTTAACAACATGTTCCTTAATTTTCTCTGTTCCTATGTCTTCAATTAATACTTGGTAAAGATGCTTAACTTCAACTTCGCCCTTATACTTGTGATTAGTTTCTCCAAGGACAAGATTAACTGAGTTTCTTAACTTATAATCAGTCTTCAGGATTGTATTTACACGCGATAATGTACTTAGGCATCCATTGCACAAGACCATAATGTTTAGGTCAATTTCTTCTGCAACACTGATATTTCTGGCGGCAATTGAGAGATGAGTTAAGCGGTCAATACTTTGTATGCTAAATGGTTCTGGGCAACAAGTTGTATTTTCCATATTTTCTAATTGGATTCCGAGGTGTTTCGTTACCATTCTTGCAGAGTTTTCGAGGTGGGGAAACCTTCCCTGTATTATGCAACCTGGATAGAACGCGTATCTAATGGTCATCGCTCAAATCCCCTTCCAAACTTTAATTTCAGTCATCTTTCTGGATAGCTGTGTCGTCATTGTGATTTTTCTAAGGTCTTCAACCGCGTCTATGGGGACCGGGGTTAATCTAAATGCATCTCTTTTTTTCTTGACTGCGCTGGTAACCTCAAATAGCCTGCCTAATTTTTCGATATTTTTAGCTCGATCGAAAATCTGCTTAGGTGTTTCCGTTGGGCGTATCTTTGCGTCGTACGTTCTGACTGGAAAAATGAATCTCTCCGAAATTAAGAATTTTCTCACAGTGGTTATCTCTGGTTTTTCAAATTTCAAAGCGGATACCGGACAACTTTCTACGCAAGCAGGGATTTTACCTTCTAATATTCTGTTGTAGCATAGATCGCATTTAATCACGGTTTCTTCGATGACTCGTAGAACTTCAAATGGACAAACGCTTGTGCAGAGTAGACATTTTATACATTTTTCTTCGTCGATTAACACCATTCCCTCTTTTGTTCTTGTGATCGCTTCAGTTGGACAGTTAGCCATGCAAATGTTCTCGCAATGTCTACAAATATTTGGGATGGCGTTCTCGTTTCCGATAACTCTGATTCGAGGTCTTTCTCTCTCCACAATAGCTGCAAGCAATGTCTTTCCCTTCGATTTTTCTACTGCGCATTGAAGCTCACACCGTTTGCACGCTTGACATTTTGTGGGATCTGTAAGAATAACTTGGGTTATCATCGCTGCTCCTCTCATATGCCCAGTTTCTTCCTCTTGGTCTTTATGTGTGCGATCATTAGTTCCGCTGCCTTTTTTGGATCTTGTTCTACGACAACTTTGCCGCCAAAAATCTCTTCTGCCTTACTCGTTAGTACTTCAGTGACGGTTTTGCTGCCGACGACAGGTGGAATTACACCAACGTGTACGAGTAACCCTAAAGAAACCGCCCAGGTGCCGATTGCTAGGGCTTTCTCTGTCATTGCCTCAGGGGCTGAGGCAGCTACTGGCAAATCGCAAATATCCACTCCTAACTTATCGGCAAGAGCAGCTAGCACCTGAAGGATCCGGCTATTGTCAACGCAAGATCCCATGTGAAGACATGGCGGTAGAGGCGCCCCTAATCCCACAGCGTTCCCCACCGCTGACAAGACTTTTGCCAAAGTTTCTCCAGCATATTTTTCGGTTGCTTCAGGTGTCATTAGTCCGGCTTTCGCTGCTGCGTAGGCCCAGCAACCCGTGCCGACAACTAACACGTTATTAGCGATTAGTTCTTTTGTAATGTTTACATGTAGCATATCATGGGGGACTTTCACGTTGTTGCAGCCGACTATTCCGACCGCTCCCAAAATATTTCCGTTCGCTATGTTTTCAATTAAAGGCTGAAGAGGATCCTTTGGATTAACTTTTGCAAGTGCTTCAACTATGGCTTCGGTCGAAAATCCGCCCATCATTTTAGTTTTTTCTTTGGGAATTCTCACCCGCTTTTTATCTCTGTTTCTAAAGTTTTCAATTGCCCTTTCCACGATCTCCTTTGCGACCTCGTCCGCTCTCTCTTCTTGAAATTCTATGTGTTCCGCTCCCGGGATCTTCCCTATTGGGAATGTTGTGATCACCTTAGTATGATAGCACTTAGCCATATCCACAATTGCAGGCATAATACATTGTACGTCCACAACAAGAGCTTCCACAGCGCCTGTGGCTATTGCAAATTCTTGTCCAAGGTAATTCGTAGCCATAGGTACTCCTTGGCGCATTAATACTTCATTGCCAGTGCAACAGATGCCTGCGACGTTGATGCCTGCACTTGCCCCAAGGTCCTTTGCTTTATCACTGAGTTTTCTTGCCCATTCCACTACTTTCTCACTGAGCAAGGGGACGTGCCCATGAACGATCACGTTTACGGCATCTTCTTTAAGTACACCAAGGTTAGCTTCTGAAACTACCGGCTTCGGAGTGCCAAATAATATGTCTTGAAAATCCGTTGCCAAGTATAAACCTGAGAACCCGTCGACTAAACCAAGTTTAACAGCTCCCAGAATCAGATTTACGGGATCTGCATCAACACCCATGGTAGTTCTGTGCATTGCTTCTACTACTTCCTTCATTGCGTTGGTTGGTATCACGCCGAGTTTTTCCCACAATTCCCTGCGTTTCTTTGGTGCATGCAATCTTAACCAAGCTAGTGGTTCATAGAGCTCAGTGAAGTTTTTCTCGGCTGCATGAACTAACTCGAGTGCCAATTTATTTGTAGGTAACGTCGTGTCAAGACCAAGTTTTTCTGCAAGGGTTCTAAGTTTTGTTTCATTTTTAATTGAATATGGAACCTGTCCCTTGGCTGCTTTTGCTAATGTCTCTACTACATGGCGTGCGTGGTCTAAATGTGCGCATGTACCGCCGACCACGGCGCGGACAAAGTTCCTAGCTACAATTGTGTCTGCTGAGGCACCGCAGATTCCTTGAGTAGGTTTCTCTCCAAAGGGGTCAATTATGCACGGTCCTTGCATGCAATTCCGACAGCATACGCCTATTTCACCGAAACCACATTGAGGTACTTGAGCGGTGTATCTGTCGAAGACTGTTTTAGCTTCTTCAGGGATAGCTTCGCTTACGTACTGTATGGCTTTATCTGTAGATGTAATACTTTTACCCAAAAATCGATACTCCTCCTCAACTTAGTTAATACCTCGTACCATAATTAAACAGTTAGGATTCTAACTGTTCCAATGAAAATTGAGTTAAAATAAGGCTAAATTATCAATACTTATTATCGTTATATGGTTTCTAAAAGCAACCTCTATGAATTATGGTGGATCCCTTGGAGCGTTCACTACCTAGGCCGCTACTCATGGCGTTGCGGAAGCAGAAATATCAGCTGGTGGGCACGCATTCGGCTGTTAAAAAATGCAGGTGGCTGCATGAAAGCTTAATCCATAATCGCGTTTGTTATAAAGAAAAATTCTATGGAATCAAAAGTCACAGGTGCCTCCAAATGACGCCTACGATCGCATATTGCACTATGAGGTGTTCATTCTGTTGGAGGATTCAACCAGATGACATTGGAATCGCGTGGGATGAATCGCGCCCAACTAGATGGGATGATCCCAAGTCAATTGTTGGCGGTTGCTTTGAAGCTCAGCGGAGGATTCTTACTGGATACAAGTTACATTCGAGGGTAAATATTGGAAAATATCAAGAGGCAGTTGAACCTAAGCATGCGGCCATAAGCTTGGTTGGAGAGCCTACGCTTTATCCTGATCTCGGCGCTCTAGTTCACGAGTTCCATCGCTGTGGAATGACTACATTCATAGTTACAAATGGGACGATGCCAGAAGCGCTGGAAAATCTTGCCGAGGAGCCTACCCAACTCTATGTTTCAGTTTGCGCCCCAGATGAGAAAACTTTCATTGAAACATGTCATCCGCAGATACCTAATGCTTGGCAACGATTGAATCGGACTCTTGAAATTCTTCCCTCCTTCAAGTGTCCGACTGTTATGAGGCTGACTCTAGTTCGTGATTTAAATTTGAAATATCCGAAAGGATATGCAAGCCTCGCGAAAAAGGCTGACATTTGTTACATAGAACCAAAGTCATTTATGTTCGTCGGCTTTTCAAGGAAGAGACTTACTTTCAATAATATGCCAACCCACGAAGAAATTCGAGCTTTCGCAGAAAAATTGTCGTTGGAAACTGGCTACAAAATCATTAATGAATCGGTAGAGAGTCGGGTTCTGCTTCTAAGTCGACTGGAGAAAGCTATTAAACTTGCTTAACCCCGTTTTAATCTCTAATACGAACGAAGTTCCGACTGTGCGATTGATTAAGTGTTTAAATAAGGCGGCGTCAACAAGTAGATAAAATCTTGCTAAACGTGACTGTTCATGAAACCTATAAATTTCTATCCCTGGTACCGAGGGCTAATTATTAATCGCAATAAGACAACAACCGTCCGGCTCGGGGATAGGTACGCACAAGATTATCGACCCGGTGAAGAAGTGCAAATCACTGTCGGCTTTAATGGTCAAAAACCGCGCTTCATTACTTATGGTGTCATTACGTCGCTTCAGGTAAAGAAGATTTCAGAAATTACACTAGAGGATTTAGAAGGGGAAAGTCCAGACTCGGTAAACCTAGAAATGCTTATGGTTACATTAAATAGAATCTATGGTGACCGCATCAAAAGACCTGTTAATGAGGACGATGTCGTCACAATCGTAAAATGGCGTTATTTAAACAAACAAGCAGAAACTAACCACAAGTCGGCTTGAATGAATTTTCTTCATTAATCTACTAATTAGAAAAGGCTATTAGGTTGCCAAAGACCAACATTCATCGAACCGATGTTTTTGCAGAGTTGGAGCCATTGTCGCTTAAGGGAATAATTCAAGATATCCAAAAAGACCTTAAGACCAAAGACAGTGTTCGAGAGACGGTTCTAGCTAATTCAAGGGAAGTGGTTCGTCTCTCAAGTCAAGCAATTTTACTAGTTCATCGACGTAAATTTGATGAAGCGCGAAAGAAATTGAAGCAAGCTCATGATCTCCTCGGCAATATGGAAGAAACGTTGAAAGATTGGGTAGAATTGGCACATAGTGGAGCGGTTTATACAGCATATCAAGAATTTGCCGAAGCTTCAATCCTCCTCGATTTCTCAGGTAAAAGAAGGTTCCCAAGTCCTAAGAGCTTGGGAGTTCCCTCGATTCCCTATGTTCTCGGTCTCGCAGATGTTGTTGGGGAGTTACGACGGATGGCGCTTGATTCAATTCGCAATGATA
>Ga0315309_1002377_pt1 | contig 10989 bp, 13 predicted proteins | sample TDP4_MG_FD_203080 | JGI IMG/M metagenome (GOLD analysis project Ga0315309, IMG submission 203080) | Freshwater sediment microbial communities from Lake Towuti, South Sulawesi, Indonesia - TDP4 | ecosystem: Environmental > Aquatic > Freshwater > Lake > Sediment | place: Indonesia: South Sulawesi...
AGAGAAAATCAGATTACCCATGGTCAAGGTAAAAGGAACACTAGAACTCCAATGCACGAAACCAAACGGAGTCACACGCATCCAAGAAGCGCTGCTCAGCGCCCAACAAATCGAGAAGCCACAGGGCACCAGAATCCGTATCTACGTGGTTTCTCCACCTAGATATTGCGTGGAGGTCTTAGCTGAAGACTACAAAGAAGCAGAAAAAATTCTGCAGGGCGCTGCCGAAGCTGCCGTGAAAAGCATAACAAAAGCCGAAGGAGTGGGCACTTTCCAAAGGGGAAAGTAATGGTCTGGCTACTCAGGAAATGCGAAAAATGCAACCGATACACGCTGAACCAGAAAAAATGTCCAAAATGCGGTGGAAAAGTGCGCATCCCTCATCCCGCAAAGTTTTCACCCGAAGACAAGTACGCCAAGTATAGGCGGGCTATGAAGGTGTGAGGCGGATGAAAGAGACGTTTGTCAAAGAAACCACGCAAGTTGAATTGAAGAATCCAGTTTTAATAGAGGGGCTCCCTGGGCTGGGGATTGTTGGAAAAATCGTTGTGCGTTACCTCGTCAAGCAGTTGAAAGCCCAGAGATTCGCCGAGTTGTATTCGCCGCATTTTCCCTACTACGTCTTGGTGAACAAGAAAGGAAACGTGAGGCTGCTCAGAGGAGAGTTTTACTTCTGGAAAAACCAGACTGGAGAGAACGACCTCTTGCTGCTGAGCGGAGACAGTCAGGCGCAAACCATAGAGGGGCAATACGAAGTGGCGAGCTGCATTCTGGACTTCGCCGCAAAAACTGGAGCCAAACTCCTAATAACAGTGGGTGGATTCCGAAAAGAAACTGAAGAAAAACCCAGAGTGATGGCTGTCTCAACCACTCCAGAACTCCTAAAAAAGGCGCTGGAGGCGCAAGCCGTCTCCAGTCCACCTGGAAACCCCATAGTTGGAACAGCTGGTTTACTCCTCGGTCTTGCAAGGTTCAGAAAAATGGATGCTCTCTGCTTGCTGGGTGAAACCCGAGGCTACATGCCAGACCCCAAGGCCGCAAAGAGCGTCCTTGAAGTGTTGCAGAGGCTGTTAAACATACCCGTTGACATGAGTGGCGTTGATGCAGAGATAGAGAAGGCAAAGAAAATCGCGGCTAGAATGCGCGAGATTGAGACGAAGAGGGAGTCCTACGCTCGGGAGATGCGGAGGACCGAAGAGGAGCGAACAACGTACATTAGCTAAAATTCTCAGCGGGTGACAACCACGAGAGCGTTCACTCTCCCTGACTAGCCTTTTCGAAAAATGATTTTGTATGAGAACAACGTATGCGCTTATTCTTCCAGCGTCTTGATGAGTTCTGTGTATTGTTTGGCTGACAGGAGGTTTTGAGAGTCTTTTTTGAAGTCCGTCAGGTTGATTTTGGCTATCCATCCTCCTCCGTACGGGTCTTGGTTGAGGAGTTCTGGGCTCTCGGCGAGTTCAGCGTTGACTTCCACTACTTCTCCAGAGACGGGTGAGAAGACGTCGGAGACCGATTTCACGGATTCAACCGTGCCTAGTGTTTGGAGCTGTCTTATGGCTGAGCCTCTCTTTGGTAGTTCTATGTAGACGATTTCGTGGAGTTGTTTTTGAGCGTAGTCCGTTATTCCAACTACGGCTGCTTTGCCTTCCAGCCGAACCCACTCATGCTCTTTTGAGTAGTATAGTTCGTCGGGTAGATTGTAGTCGAGTGTGCGCATTCATGTTTTCCTTCCGTGACCGTATTGTGTTTGGTCGTAGAACGGGAACCTTACGATTTCAGCTTTTATGAGTTTGTCTCTTATTTTGACTTCGACTTTATCGCCTTCGTTTGCGTGTTCTGTGGGAACGTAAGCCATGGCTATCCCACACTCAAGTATAGGTGAGAATGTCCCACTGGTTGTTTGCCCGATTCTCTCTCCTTGCTTCCAGACTTCTTGTTGTGGACGAGGTATGCCTTTTTCCAGCATCCGCAATCCCACACGTCTCCTCTTGATTCCTTCCGCCTTTTGCTTTAGGAGGGCGTCTTTACCAATGAAGGAGTCTTTCTTGAGTTTTGCCACGAAGCCTATTCCCGCTTCCAGAGGGGTTGTGGTTTCGTCTATGTCGTTGCCGTAGAGGCACATTCCTGCTTCTAGTCTGAGTGTGTCTCTTGCGCCTAGTCCGCATGGTTCTATTCCCTCGTCTGTGCCTGCTTTTAGGATTGCGTTCCATGCCTCTATGGCGTTGACTGGGTTGGTATTTGGCGTGTTTAGGATGAAGACTTCGAATCCGTCTTCGCCCGTGTAGCCAGTTCTGGACAGAAAGGCTTGTGTGTCGACGAGTTTTGTGAAGGCGCATTTGAAGCGTTCGATCTTGCTCAGGTCTGTGTCTGCTACTTTTTGCAGGGTTGTTTGGGTTTTTGGTCCCTGAACCGCGAACATGGCTATGTTCTCTGAGACGTCTTCGACTTTGACGTTGAAGGTTTTTGATTGTTGGACCAGCCATTCGTAGTCTTTTTTTCTGTTGGCTGCGTTGTAGACTATGAGGAATTTTTCTTGTTCCAGCCTTGAGAGGACGAAGTCGTCCTTTATTCCGCCGTTTTGGTTGAGCATGGTTGAGTAGTGGGCGCTTAAGGGTGTGAGTGCTGAGACGTCGTTTGTTGTCACGTGGTTGAGGAAAGCCTCGCTTTCGGCTCCTGTTATCATTGTGCGCCCCATGTGGGTTATGTCGAATATGCCCACCTTGGTGCGTACGGCTATATGCTCTGGGATTATTCCCTTGTACCATATGGGCATGTGGAATCCGGCGAACTCTGTCATCTTTGCGTTCTTGACATGAAACTCGTATAGGTGGGTTTTCTGTGTTGTCTGGCTCATTCCTTGTGCCTCGCTTGTGTGTGGCTTGATTGTTTCTGTTATTTTATGGGTTTGATGTCTACGTTTGTTGGATTGAAGGACAGTTTTTTGCCGCATCTTGGGCATTTTCCATTGAAGCGTTGGACTATCTCGTCTGGTGGTGTGAGTTCGATTCCTTCGTACAGTATAGCGCCGCATTTTTGACAGGAGACGCGTTGAGGCATGAATTAGTCACGACCTATTGTGCATGAAATACAAATGGTTCAAGCTATTTATGTTTATACACGGGAGGAAGGGTTTTAGAAGAAAAATAAATTCTGTGCTAGGGGAGAGGGGGGTCTAATAGAAGAGTCGAACAGCGTTTGAAGTGGACGCTGAACTTTGAAGGGATTGAGGGATGATGTCTGTTTAGAGCGAACAAAATCACCACGAAGAGGCTCTTGATAGGTGCTTTGCCATTAGACCGTTGCTCATAATTGAGTAATTAGTTTCAAGACCCCTCTTTCTATGTCGCCTCTTATTTCTCGAGTCTCTTCTATCGATTTTCCTTTCGGGTCTTCTAATCCTCAGTCATTCACGTTCTCATGAACTTATTATCTTTCAAGTTTTTGGCTTTATTTCTTGGAAAGTGGTGGCTTGTTCGTAAGCCGAGTTTTACGACAGATAGCATTAGTGGGACTTCCATTAAGGGTCCTATTACCGTTGCTAGAGCTGCTCCTGACCCTATGCCGTAGAGGGTTGTGGCTACGGCTATGGCGACTTCGAAGTGGCTGCTGCTTCCTATGAGGGTGGTGTCTATGACGTTTTCATACGCCCAACCGGCAAAGTATCCGAGGAGATAGGTCCACGTTATCATGATGGCATAGTGCATCAGGTTGGGAGCCGCAAGGTAACCGACTAACAGAGGATTGCTGAGAATGACTTCGCCTTCAAATGAGAACATGACTATCAGAGTTGTCAACAGGGCAACAATAGAGATTTTTCCTACAATCGGAATGTAAGTATTGCTGAACCATTCCTCTCCCTTCCTCTCCAGTATCAACTTTCGAGAAATCGCACCCGACGCCACCGGCAACGCAATGAAAACCAAGACGCTAAGAGCGATTAAATCCCATGGCACGGGAATGCTGCTAACACCCAAATAAAATGCTGCCAGCGGAGCGTAAAGAAACAGCATCAACAAAGCGTTGATTGCGGTGTTTATCAGCCCTTGAGCCATGTCGCCCTTCGCGAGAAACATCCACCACATCACCATGGCTGTGCACGGTGACAGCCCGAGCAGTATGATTCCCGCCTTGTGTAATGGGTCGGTTAGCATAAGATTTGCGAGAAGCGTCATTAATGGCGGCGCGATTATCCAGTTGGCGATTATTGTGACAAGCAACGGTTTGGGTCTCGTTGCCGCCTTTCTTATGTCACTGAATCTTATACCCACAACCGTGGGATACATCATGAAGAATAAGAGGATGCCTATCGGAATCGATAACTGTCTGAACTTGAGAGAATCCATAAGCTGTCCAAACTGCGGCAGAAATCTCCCAACCAGCAAACCAGCAACTATGCATATGGCTATCCACAGAGTTAGATATCTCTCGAAAAGTCCAAGGGTTGCTCTTCTGGTAGACGTGGATGTCTGAGCGGATGCCAAAGTTTTTTCCCTCACAGAACACCAAGTTTGTGCATGCCTTCGATGAGCCTCTGATTCGCTATGCTGTAGAAGACCCACTTCCCCTCTTTCCGAGCCTCCACCAACCCAGCGTTCTCCAGCAATCCAAGGTGATGCGAAGCTGTCGGCTGCGTCAAATCAAGCGCAACCATAACTTCGCAGACGCACATCTCCCTCACTTCAAGAATCTTCAGAATCCGCAGCCTCGTCTCGTCAGCCAACGCCCTAAAAACTCTGCTCTGCTTTTTCACAACCTCAGCGCCCGCGGCTTCTTGAGCTAATTGTTTGAGTTCGCTGGCGTATTTGGGCGCCTCTACGGCTTGGCACCTTCCGGACTCAATTAATCGAGTGAGCCTTTCTCTGCTGCTTGCCTTGGGTGTCGAGGTCATCTTGTGAACCAGCTGAGGGTGTCAGATAAAATATATTTAAGTATTTAAATATGTTGTTATAAAGCCACGTGGCAACGTTAGAAATTCGGAGCCTTCAGAATTGACAGAGCGCAAGAAAGTGGTTCACGTAAACAATTGGAAAGAGTTCAAGAAATTGGCAATAGCCTTGCACCCAGAGTTCATCGCTTATACGGTGCAGAACGCACCGCTCTCACGCCCTCCGATTGGATTGAGACTTGTCTTCGCCACCGAAAGTGTGCAGTACGTTTTTCTTGACTTTGCTGACGGCGATGCTTTCAGGCGAACAAAACTTCCAGTTCACACGTCCAAAGGTGGAGATGCTTACTTCAGAGAAGGGGACCTCAAAAGCTTCATACGCAGTGAACTGAATCGAAGAGACATAACCATCGTTTCGTTTGAAGTCTTAGGCTATTAACGTTCCGTCGGTGCTGCTCGAGCAGAAGTCTTGTCTTCGTTATCAGTCGTCCGTAAGTCATAAATAAGTTGTCTGTGTTCTGAAGGGAGTAAAAAGGGTCATCACTGATGGAAAAGTACACGCTCATTGTCACGGAGAAGCCTGACGCCGCTCAGCGCATCGCCGAAGCGTTGGACGTTAAGGGCAAGCCTAGGAAGGTGGAAGAGAAAGGAGTGCCCTACTTTATGGCTAACCGAGACCAGCCACTCGTTGTCGTTCCAGCCTTGGGGCACCTGTACACGGTTGTTCACGAAAGGGGCGGAAGAAACTACTATCCAGTCTTCAACTTCAGGTGGGCGCCACGGCACCTAGCCGAGAAGGGCGCCAAACAAATCCGCATGTGGATAGAGGTTTTCTCCAGGTTGGCAACAGACGCCACGGGCTTCGTAGACGCATGCGACTACGACATCGAAGGCAGCCTCATTGGATACAGCATCCTAAAATACGCCTGTCAAGACAAGGACGATGTCGCAAAGAGAATGAAGTATTCCACGTTAACGAAGGCTGAGTTGGAGAAGGCCTACGACGAGCCCTTGCCAAAGCTGGACTACTCCCTGATCGAGGCGGGGAGGACAAGACACGAGGTTGACTGGCTCTACGGCGTGAACATCTCGCGGGCTTTGACTCTCGCAGCCAACCGCTGGAGCGGAAAATACGCCACTTTGAGCACGGGAAGAGTTCAGGGTCCAACACTCAGGTTTCTGGTAGCCAGGGAGAGAGCCATCCACACCTATGTGCCCACCCCCTACTGGAGCCTACTGACTCAAGTTGAGATACAGGGCAAAACCTACGAAGTAGACCACGAAAAGAAAACAATCGAAACCAAAACCGAAGCAGACACCATAATCGAAAACTGCAGAGGAAAAAAGGGCACAATAGAAAAAATCGAAGAGAAAAGATTTCAGCTCTCGCCGCCGATTCCCTTCGACCTAGGCGCTCTCCAGAGCGAAGCCTACAGCCTCTTCGGCTACACTCCCAGACGAACAGGAGGCATAGCCGAACGCCTATACCTCTCAGCCCTCATCTCCTACCCCCGAACAAGCAGCCAGAAACTGCCACCCGCAATCAATTATAAGGCTATACTAAGCGGATTAAGCCGCGACAGAAACTACAGCCCCCTAACCTCCGAACTTCTGAGGACGGAAGAGTTGAAACCCAGAGAAGGAGCAAAAGAAGATCCAGCGCACCCAGCTGTCTATCCGACAGGCAACCTTCCAGAACGAGTCTTAGACGAATCCGAGCGGAGAGTATGGGACCTCATCGTCAGGCGGTTTATGGCAGTGTTCGGTGAGCCAGCCCTCAAACAGAGCATGAGAGCAACAATAAACATAAACGGACACCACTTCTACCTTCGAGGCAGACGCATACTGAAGGAAGGGTGGACGCGCTTCTACAAGCCCTACATCCGAAGCGAGGAGGTCACGCTTCCACCAATAAAAGAGGGCGAAACAGTCCAACTCAAGCAGATAACTAGAGAGGACAAGTTCACCAAGCCTCCGCCCAGATACAACCCAGCCAGTCTTCTGAAGAGGATGGAGGAAGAAAGTATAGGGACAAAGGCTACGAGAGCCGACATAATCGAGACGCTCTACAGCCGAAAATACATAACAGAAGAGAGAATAGTTGTCACAGACCTGGGCTTCGACATCATCGAAGTCCTGCGCAAACACGCCCCAAACGTCATATCAGTCGAACTCACCCGCCAACTGGAACAGAGAATGGACAAAATCCAAAACAACAGCGAAAAACGAGAGAACGTGCTCTACGAGGCTGTCAACCAGCTGAAGCCCGTGCTCGATAGGTTAAAACAGAGCGAATCAACCATAGGCGAAGCTTTGAGCAACGCAATCAAGAGAGCCCGTATGCAAGAAAGAATCGTTGGCGACTGTCCCAGCTGCGGAACGGGCAAACTGATGATACTCTACTCGAGAAGAACAAAGAAGCGCTTCATCGGATGCACCAACTACTTCAAAAACTCCTGCAAGACCTCGTTTCCGCTACCCCAGCGAGGAACAGTCAAACCCATAGGCAGACCCTGCAAGGGCTGCGGTTGGCCGATGATATTTGTGCGTTCGAAGGGCAGAAGACCTTGGAATCTCTGCTTCAACCCGAGTTGTCCAGCAAAGGAGGAGAGGAGGAAACGCCTTGAAATGCAGGCTCTGCAGCAGAGAAACCAAAAATGAGAGCAAATACTGCGAACTACACGACAAAGCCTACGCCAACATCGCGAAGAAGTTCGAGATGTGGAAAAAGGCGTCGGGCGTCTCTTGGGAAGAATACTTAAATGAGCTGGTGAAGAATCCATTTACGGGTGTGTGGGCAAAGGAAGTGGCAGAGCAACTGCTGAAAGAGAAAGAGTGAAAACGCTTTGGTCAACCGAATCAAAAAGAGATTCACGTCGGCTGGTTTCCGGCTTCGAAAGACCTACTGGAAATTGATGACCGCCAAGCCCTCCATTTTTGCGGTCGCCCTCATCGCGACTGCCTTCTCCATCTTTCTCTTGGGCGGAGGAGTCTACGACATCTTGGAACAGCCCTTGGTCGCCATCCCTATAGGCTCAAGCAAAATCATCTTTTACTATCCCTACTCGGTGTATGAGCAAACTGTCTTGGAGAGTCTCTACGTCATGATGACCTACGGTTTGGGTGTGGCAGGCGTGCTCGTCATATATCAGAGCACGAAGTACGCCTACAAGCCTCGTCAGGCGTTTATCATGCTCTTGTGCGGCGTTGTCCTCATACTCTTATCCTACTTCTACATCGAAAATCTCATCAACTCCAAACTGACAGTCTCCACCGCAGGAGCCTAGCAAATCTATCGACTCTCGAAAAAACTGAGAGTCACATCTCAGTCAGGAGAAGTTTTCCTTCGCGCATTACCAGTTGTTCGTTCACTTTGACTGTTGGCTTGAAAAGGATTCCGTCTAGGTGGATGCCGCTTTTGGTGTGACCTCCAGCATACGAGGTGTTGTCGCCCAAGGCGATGTGAACCGTGCCCAAAACCTTCTCGTCCTCCAAAATTGCGCCCGTGACACGAGCCTTCGTGTTTGTTCCTATGCCCAGTTCGCCTATGTTGAAGGCGTTTTCATCCGCGGCTTTGAGAGTCTCCATCAGCCTAGCCGCGTCTTGTCCCTTGAAGTCGCGAGCCCAACCGTCTTCAACTCTTATCTGCACTGGTTGCTTCACGAGGGCGCCCATGCTGTCTATCACAAGCGTGCCCTGGGTTGTTCCTTCAACTGGCGCTAGGCAGACTTCGCCGGCTGGTAGGTTTCCCCACTCTCCTTTGTTGTGATACAGTCCCGTGTCGCGTAGAGGAGTTCTGCCCTCGACGCTCATGGTCAAGTTTGTTCCCGAGGGAGTTGTGACTTCCACCGTTTTGCCCTTTTCCAAAATCTCTGCCACTTTGTTGGTTAGTTGGGCTATTTTGTGGTAGTCGGCTGTCAGGCCTCCTATGCTCATCATGTCCTCGGTTATGCCTGGCATGCTGGCTATGCGGACTCCGTGTTTAGTGGCGTTTCTCCTTGCCTCTGTGTGAGAAAGCGACCTTGACGTGGGAATCAAGACTACGTCTGCCGCTTTCATGGCTTCGGCAACGGGTTTGGGGGGTTCTTCTCCGCTTCGGCTCAGCTTCTCCATGACTGTTATTACTGTCTTGGCTCCGACTGCTGTAGCGGCGTAGGCGAAGGCTTCGGCGATTTTCAGTTTTCCAGTGTCTGTTACGATTAAGACTGTTTCTTCGGGTTTTGTGTTCATGCAAGTTTCCACTGCGATTCTGGCGCCCTTCATGATCGGTAGGTTGCGGAACAACTCTTCTTTCACCACGGGGTCTTCTTCACGCCGAATAAGTATGCAATGAGGTTTGTTAAAAGATGTATGGGCGGCGTAACGACAACAACGATTATGGCTGTCGTCGAGAATGACGGAGGCGGAACGGGCAGAAGATACAGTGGAGGCTGCGAATTTGGAACAAAGAGAGAGAAGAGAAGAGCTCCCAGAACAAAGTCGAGCTGGTCCGCAACCGGAAGCGGCGAGCCAGCTGGAATTCCTATCCTACGCTTGATGAAAGAATGAAGCAAGTCGCCCGTCAGAGCGCCTAGAGACAGCATGAAACCCAAGAGTAAGTCGTATTGAAAGACCGCATAAAGAACAAAGCCCACGAAGGTTCCAGTTATCAAGCCAGCAAGGAAGCCTCTGACGGTCTTGTGGGGACCAAACAAGGGTTTTCCGTCGCTCAGAGTCCTGCCACCGTCGATGGGGCGTCCTCCACCAAATATCACTGGGAAGCCGTTGGCGAAGTAAGCTGGCAGAATGAAGTATAAGGCGTAGGCAACCTCATAGAGCAAAGATTGCATGTCTCTCTCGGCTTAGTATGTTATAGGATTACAAAATATAAGTTAGCGTTGCTGAGTGACGCTTCTCCAACAGAGTCCAAACTCATCAACCTTTCAACAAACGCAACCAAAAAACAAACAGCCTGAGCACGCCAAGCATACCCAATAAACGGTTTCTGTAGTGGAGCCTAAAGGCACAGAGCCGTAGAGAGACAGAGACAGGTAGAGAGGGCCCCCTATTTTTGGCGCTTAATAGAGCGGGCTAGGCACGCTGTGCGCACGCACGTACACAGATCATAATTTTGCTCAACATAACCCCCCTCCCGGTATAGGTAGTCACACACGCACACACCGAGTTTATTAACCAACCCCCCAAATGAACATTAAACGAAGACCACGAAGGCTTTCAACGCATGGAAACAGAACTCCAAAAACGCTTCACCGAACTCCAAAAACGAATCGAAAAACTAGAAAGACACGACCTCGAAGACGCACTCACCCTCGTCGAAATCCTAAACAACTTAGCCTACTTCGGAGACCTAAAAATGCAAAGGTGTGAACACGCCAAAAACGGGCAGTGCAGCCTCTTCCTCATCCGAACAGAAGCAAGAGGCAAGATTCCCGTGGTCACAGACTGCAGAATAAACGACTGCAAAGACAAGACACAACACTGCCACCTCGAAGTCTCAAGGGTAACATGCGCCTTCTGCCCAGTCGTTCCACTGCTCACACAAGCTCAGATTCCATAAACACCAAAATCTCCATAGCTAGCCCATCTTCAGAATAGGCTCCAATTCTTTTACAAATTTCTTGCTCACATCATCAAGCGGCACAAGCCTTATTTCCTCAGCCGAACGCACGCCTACGCCAAGTTCACTAGCCCTAGCTATCTGCTCCAGCCAGAAAATTTTGCCGCTCGAAACCTGCTCGGTTGTTCCGAAAAGGCGAAGGATGGCTACGCCTACAGCGTCCATAGCCACGCGGTCCCACCCCGCCAGCATTACACCGGGACTCGCTTTTTCCCCTGAGTCTGGTCCATCAGAAACAAAAGCCTCGGCAGCATCCATGACAATGAGGTCAGTCTTGTAAGCTTGATTTACCTCGGCTATCATGAGCCTCTGATGCACCGAAGAGTGCAGCTCATTCATGTAGTCGTATCCGTCACCAGGGTCAAACTTCGCCACCAAACCAACCGAATTCTTGAGAGACATAGTGAAGTGCCCGCCGAAACGATGAGTCTTCAAACAACACGTCTGAACCACCACCTCAGCCTTTTGAAAAACCTTAGCCACC
>Ga0315309_1002378_pt1 | contig 10983 bp, 11 predicted proteins | sample TDP4_MG_FD_203080 | JGI IMG/M metagenome (GOLD analysis project Ga0315309, IMG submission 203080) | Freshwater sediment microbial communities from Lake Towuti, South Sulawesi, Indonesia - TDP4 | ecosystem: Environmental > Aquatic > Freshwater > Lake > Sediment | place: Indonesia: South Sulawesi...
GTGCTGTTTAAGCTAGCCCGGCGGGCAATAAGCTCAAATTCGGCTTCCTGCCGAATGTCGGCGGTGAGCAAGAAGCTCACCTCGTCCACAGTTATCCGCATTACCACGCCATTGTTGTCTATATCGGTGCCAGATAGAAGAGGTACCTGAGGACTGAGCACTTCTATTACTACCCCATCGCCTAAGTCAATCTCCTGTCCGGCTTGAGCTATGGTGTATTTAATATCCTTTTCCGTAACTAACCTGAGCCACTCATCATATACGGGCAAGTCATAATCTAAATCGGGGTAGAGCACCTGCTTGACTTTGTATCGGTTTAGAACCTCTACCAGACCGGTAACATGGTCAGCGCTGGGGTGGGTCAAAACTACTAACTCGATAGTCCTGTCCCAGAAGGGCATTTTCTTGCCCAGTTCCAGGGTTATTGACTGTGGGCTGGGACCGCCATCAACTAAAACCTGCTGGTTTCGCTTATGAACCAGTATGGCATCTCCCTGCCCGACATCAAGGAAGCTTACATGTAGTTTATTATCGGGCATGGTGGTGGCAGCCACCGATACTAGAATAGCTACCGACAGTAGGGGTGGGATAACCCACCTATTAGGTAATTTGGAGAAAAGGTCAGTCATTTTATTCATGCCTGACTTGGCTAAGGTCAAGGATTTAGTAGTTAGGGCGCTGGCTTGCCGACGGTGACTATTAAGCCACAGGGCTATACCTAGCGTCAAATAATAAGCCCAGACTATATTAGGGTTAAGGGACACCTGTAGGGAGGACAAGGGGATGGCAGCGAAAGCCTTGACCACCAGCAGCAGATAGGAGAGTAAAAGCCAGGCTAGCCAGCCGATAACCTGGGCAGGAGGTGGGGCAATGAGCGCCAAGCTACCGACTAAGGCTCCGGTGATAATGATCCCCGGCAATGCTGGCAGGGTAAGAAAAGTGGCTGGAGAGCTAACAAATGAAATAATGCCGAAGTAGTAGGCAACCAGCGGCCATACGCCAATAACCGCCCCCAGACTTACACTAAAGCCGTCGGTAATGGAGTTGGCTACGGCTACTGCTGGTCTATCTCCCAGGGCGGCGTTAACTGCTTTCCTGCCCATGGATTGGAAAAGGGGAGTAACCAGGATTAGACCAGCCATAGCCATAAAGCTCATCTGGAAGGAAGCGCTCCACAGGACTTGAGGGCTGATGCCCACCATTATGGCGGCGGCAAAGGCGAGGGAGGTAATGGCACTGCGCTGCCTGCCTAAAAACTCAGCGGTCAAAAACAGGCTAGCCATGATTGCCCCACGAACCACTGGTGGCTGCATGCCGGTGATAATGGCATAGAGCCAGATTGTGCCCATTGCCAGCCAGATATAGAGGTAACGCCTCCGGCCAAAGAGCCATATGCCGGCGCTAATCAGGATGCCAGCTAAAATGCTGAGGTGGAGCCCTGAGATAGCTAATAAGTGAGTAGTGCCGGTGCGGTTGAAATCGTCTCTGACTGACGAGGGAATATTGCCCCGAATGCCCAAAACAAGACCCTGAGCCAGTGATGCCTGTGGCTCAGGCAAGACCTTAGCCAGGCTTTGAGATAGGTAGTTTCTGGCTGAGTAAACCCAGGCTAGTGGTTTAAAGCCCTTCCCCGTCTCCAATATTTCTATTTTGGGGTAGGGCATGGTGGAATAAATTCCCCGGTGGGCGAGATAGCCTTTATAATCAAAGTCATTAAGCCGGGGAGGCGTCTCCAACCTCCCGGTTACTAGTAGCACATCGCCATAGTTATAGGTAGGGTATCTGGGGGCAAAGAGCAGCGCCATTCCTGATACTTCATGCCACTCTTTATCTGATTTTATTTCTGTGGCTGACAGCTGGAGGTGGGTAGTTTTGTCGCCAACCTCTGGGTCGGCACTGACCATCCCCTTGATGGCTACAATTTCCTGGTCGTTGTAGAACTGGAGGCAGTTCTCATTGACCGTGGGCTGGCTTGACTGAGAGCGGAAGGCACCACCAAAGAGGGCAATAAGGCATAGGCTGACTAGGATAATCGTTTTTTTGTGTTGGCGGAAAAAGAGAAGCAGGGGGAGGGGGACAAGCCCGGTGAGGATGAGGGCTAAAGGGAAACTAAATTTAGCCCCCAAAAGGATACCAACCACCCAGGCACTGCTTAGGTAGATAAGTGGCACTACCTTCCATCCTTGGGTATTAGTCGGCTACGGTAATCAGGTCTTTAATCTGTTCGTAGGTAGCAGCTCCAATGCCTTCTACCTTAATTAGCTCGTTAATATTCTGAAATGGTCCATTTTGCTGACGATAGTCTACAATGCGTTGGGCTAAGGTTTCACCAATTCCTGGTAGCGCCTCTAGTAGCCAGACTTCGGCTCGATTAAGGTTGATTTTTTGTGGCTCTACCCCTTCTCCTAGTTCAGGAATGTAAAGTTTAAGCCCACTGGGGTCGGCACTGCTGGTGGTGCCTCCGGCAGCTTGGATAAGAGCCTCTAGGCTATCCCCGGCTCTTATGGGATAGAAGCCGGGGTTAGTGACAGCACCACCAATGTAAATCTTGTTTGGTTGCTCCTGACTGAGGGGTTTAGAGAGTGCAATCTCTATCGGCTGGCTGCCGCTATATCGTGTCCAGGCAACTATACCACCAACAGTGATAGTTGTTACTAGGACAATGATAAGTAGCGTCCGATACTTGCTAAACCTGCTTATAGTCATGGGAAGCCTCCTGATGTTAGCCCTAATGTTAGGTACTTGGCGAAAAATTATTTATCACGAGAGGTTTAATCGCCTCTCAGGACAGCTCGCAGTGCCTCTTCCGACTCAGGGGTAGTAACTGCTATTACCCGGTCTCCGTCACGAAGAATAGTATCAGTTGAAGGTACATGAGGTTTGTGTTCTTTAGGAATAATTAGCACCAGTTTGCTTCCCTCTGGTAGCGGGAGCTCCTTTACTGGTTTACCTACCGTAGTTGAGTCAGGCGGGATTTTTACTTCTACAATCTCTAGCCCCTTGTCTCTAATGGTTAATAGGTGGGTCAGGGGGTGCGTTGGCACCTCCTCCTTTATATATTCAAGGATAATGTTAGTGCTGCTTACGGTAACATCAATGCCTAGCATCTTGAAAATGGTTTCATTTTTTGGGTTTCTCACCCGAGCAATAGTCCGGGGGACATTAAATTTATGCTTGGCTACCTGGCAAGCAACAAGATTATCTTCGTCATCACCGGTTACCGCAATCAGCATATCAGCTCGAGCAGTGCCAATTTCAGCTAGAGTGGCTGCCTCGCAACCATCGCCACGAAAACAAACAGTGCCCAGTTCATCGTTGATGTTTTGGCATATGGTGGGGTTCTTTTCTACTATCAGTACTTCGTGCCCTTCACTTATCAGGGCTTTAGTCAGGTAGTAACCTAACCTACCGCCACCAACAACTATGATGTACATAATTTCCCCCTCAGCTCTCTAGCTTTTCTCTTAATATCTGGGCAAATATTGTGGTCGGGCTGAAGGTTTCCAGCCCTAAGGTGCTGTATAGTTCCTGGCGCAAAGGGTCATAAATCCGGCAAATGACCCTAGGCACATTGAAAATATGCTTGGCGATTTGGGACGCCATAACGTTGCGATTGTCTCCCTGGGTTACTGCGACAAAGGCGTCTGCCTCCTCTATCCCTGCCTTTTTAAGTACTTCTTCATTGAGCCCGTTGCCAACCAGGGCTATGCCACTGAAGGTAGATGGTAGCCTTCGGAAACTGTAGGCATCGGTATCCAGGATAGTAACTGAATGCCCGTCAGCATCTAGCAGTCCAGCTAGTTGAGCTCCTACTCGTCCGCAACCCATAATAATTACTTTCATACGGCAAACTCACCAGGGCTTTGATATACTATAACATAACAGGGGGCATTTTTTAGCACATAGGGCACCACTTCGCCCAGGCTAAACTCGCCAAAGCGCCTCTTGTAACTAAGACCCATCAGGATTAGGTCAACCCCTTGTTTGGCTGCTTCATCAACAATAGCTTGTCCTACTTGGCGGGCTTGGAGCAAGTCGGTATCTATCTTGTATTTTTCCTTTTCAGCCACAGTCTCAATATGCTCTAGAATATCTTCGGCTTTCTGAATTTCAGGCTGAATTTCAGCATCTAGTGGCAGGTCGCGTTTTACAGTAATGATATATAGGGCGTGGACTTCGCTCTTGTCCTGCCTCGCCAGCCTACAGGCAAGCTTAATTACCTCTTCGTCAGCTTGGCTGCCAATTACCGGTACCAGAATTTTACGAAACATTACTTTTTATTCCGTTTATTATTTAGCAACTGATATTATAAATTTTTTGTCAAGAGGTCTCAATATCTTCATCCATTTATTTAGCGCCACTTCCAAAATGAGGGGGCAAGGAGGGCGAAAACAGTAAAAAGCTCAAGGCGGCCAGCCAGCATGCATATTATAAGCACCACCTTGCCCAGAGGAGGAATAAAGAGATAGTTTGCCATCGGTCCGACCAACCCCAAGCCAGGACCGACAGTTCCCATAGTGGCGGCAACAGAAGATAAGGCGCTTACCTGGTCTAGCCCTACAGCAGTCATTATCAGGGAACTCACAATAAGGACGGTAAGGTACAAAATAGTCATGCCCATAAGCTTGGAGACGATTCCCTCTGACAACACATTATCCCCCACCTTTATCGGTATCACTGCCCTCGGGTTAAAGGCGCTCGAGATTCGTCGGTAGACATACTTAAACAATACCAGAAGCCTGATAACCTTTATTGCTCCGGCGGTGGAACCGGCTGAACCTCCAATCACCATCAGGATAAGTAAAGTTGTCTTTGCGAACGGTGGCCAAAGGTTGAAATCAGCGGTGCTAAAGCCAGTAGTGGTCATTATAGACACAGCTTGAAAGCCCCCGTATCTGAAGGCGTCACCAATAGATAGTCCCATGCTCTTAATTAGGTTTAAGGCAATGAAAATAGACGCCCCGGTGAGGAGGGCAATAAAGAGCCGAAACTCCGGGTTGCTGAAGAGGCGCTTCGGTTGGCGTTTCCAGAAGAGAAAGTAATACAGCCCAAAATTGATTGCGGCAATTGTCATAAAGGCGATAACGATACCTTCAACGATTAGGCTGTTATAAGCACCGATGCTCAAATTTTTGGCACAGAAGCCGCCGGTAGCCATGGTGCCGCAGGTGATTGTAGCTGCGTCAAATAGAGGTATTCCGCCTGCTCGCCAAAGCAGGATAAGTTCCACGGCTGAGAAACCAAGGTACAACAACCATAGAGACCTTACCGTATCCCGGATGCGGGCGGTTAACCTCTCGGCTTGAGGCATCTCAGCTTCAACTAGGTAGGCAGCTCCCATGCCAAATATAGGGAATAAAGCCACAAACAGGGTTATTATCCCCATCCCACCCAGCCACTGGGTGAAGTTGCGCCACAGAAGGATAGCGTGGGGCTGGCTTTCAATATCGGTGAGCACTGAGGCTCCGGTGGCAGTAAAGCCTGACATAGTCTCAAAATAGGCATTAAGGTAGCTGGGGCAGGTTCCTGCCAGTTTAAAAGGTATAGCGCCAAAGGCTGAGGCTAGTACCCATGCCCCGGCGACGAGCATTATTGCTTCCCGTCGGCTAAACCTTCCCTCGCCACCAGGAGTCAAGCGCCAAAACAGCAAGCCTGAACCTATGCAGATGCCTATTGAGATGGCAAAGGCTGAGGAATCGGGCTCGTGATAATAAAGGCTACAACCCAGGGGAAGGAGCATAGAGAGTCCTAGACCTGCTATTAACAGCCCTAGGTAGTGGAGAACAACCTTTATTTTCATTACTTTTTACATGAAAAGCTTTTCCACGTCAGGGGTAACTGAAAGCGGGGATATTATAATAACATGGTCACCCGGTTGTACTACGCTATCATTTTGGGGAATAATGACTACTTGGTTATGAATAATAGCTCCGGCTATTGCCCCTTTAGGTAAACCCACCTCTGAAATCTTTCGTTGGACAATATGTGCCGTCGGGCTAGCCACAAATTCGATGGCTTGTATCTCTTTACCCCCGAGCAGGGCGACAGAAATTGCCCCACCGTGGAGGACAAAGCGGGCAATTTTACTGGCAATAAGTAAGGGAAGTGACGCCGCGACATCAACTCCAACCGCCTCAGCCAGAGGGATATTTTCTGGATTGCCAATTAGGCTTAGATTTCTAGTTACCCCCAGGGTCTTAGCTAGTAGTCCAGAGAGGATGTTACGTTCATCGCTCTCGGTGGTAGCCACAAAGGCATCAGCTAATGGGACTCCTTGGTCGGTAAGAAAATCACGGTCGGTACCATCGCCTTGGACTACCGTTGTTTGTTTCAGCTTGGCGGCGATCTCCTGGCACCGGTTTATATTCTTCTCAATGACTTTAACTGAGACCCCGCGCCCCTGTAATCCTTCGGCGACCAGAAAGCCAACCCGTCCGCCGCCAAGGATGACCACGCTCTTGGCTGGACGTTGTGGCTGAGCAAACATCCCCCCTAGTTTATCCATATACTCTCGCGAGGCAACTAAGTAAACGTGGTCGTCTTGCTTGATGAGTTCATCACTGCTTGGCATAATAACCCCTCCAGCCCGGAGAATAGCGGCAATGACGCATGGCTTTGGGAAGGTGATGTCGCTCAAGGGTCTATCCACCATTGTTTCTCTTTCCACCCTAAACTCCCTTATCTGGACAGCACCATCGGCGAAGTCCTCCACCGGGGTAGGATAAAAGCTAGACAGGATGCTGATTACTTCCTTAGCCGCTTCAACCTCAGGGTTAACGAAAAGGTCTACTCCGAGGGTTTTAGGTCTAACTACTCTTCGCGGGGCGGTAGGAGACTCAGCCGCACCAACAAAGTAACCCGAGTAGTCAGGGTTGCGGACTCTGGCTACCGTCATGCCGGCACCTAACTCCTTAGCTATGAAGCAGGTAATGATATTGGTTTCATCACTATCGGTGACAGCAATGACTAAATCGGCGCGAGGAGCTTCTGCCTCTTTCAGGACTTTAGGGGTGGCAGCATTTCCTAGGATGGTGGCGACATCAAGTTGGCTGCGGACGTTGTCTAGCGCCTCCTCAGATTGTTCCACTACCACTACCTCGTGTTTCTCTTCAGCTAGCAGGGAAGCGATGTGAAAACCCACTACTCCGGCACCGGCTATGATGATATACATGGTCATAATAATGGCACTAATTTAAGGGATGGTCAAGTTTATTTACTGCCACAGCCCAGGGATTTTACTCGCCGGTCTGCCACCTGTCAATAGCTTGTATTGGCTTGACAATTATAGGCGTCTCGTCTAAACTCACTATGAACTGTTATTTATTAAACGTTCTTTACTTCCTAATTTCAGGCTGCCAATGACATCACTAGCTTTTGGCTGGCAAGGGAGGATATTTAGTGCCCAGATTTCCTTTTATTCCTAGGGAGGAAAGTTTTTTTGGGCTTTTTGAGCAGAGCGCTCAGAATATGGTGAAGGCGGCTCAAGGGCTAAAAAAGCTGGTTGATACCGGTGAAGGCGTTGAGGCGAGTGTTGGTGAAATAACTGAGCTTGAGCACCAAGGTGATACTATTACCCATCAGATTATAGCCCAGGTGCATCGCACCTTTGTCACCCCGTTTGATAGGGAAGATATAGCCCTACTGGCTCATACCCTGGATGATGTGACTGACTTTATTCATGCTGCGGCTGATGCCATGCTCATCTATAAAGTAGAATGCTCTACCCCCAGGGCTAAAGAGCTAGCTGATATCATAGTCCAAGCGGCGGCTGAGGTAGAGAGGGCAATGCCCCATTTGCGACGTCCGGCTGAGCTGAAGGGGGTTCTGGAACGGTGCGTGGAGCTTAACCGGCTGGAGAATATGGCTGACCGGGTATACCGCGCAGCAATGGGCGAGCTTTTTACCGATTCTACTGATTTTGCTCACATTATTAAGTGGCGTGAGATTTATGAGCATATGGAGTCGGCAACTGATAGGTGTGAGGATGTGGCTAACGTCCTTGAAGGGGTAGCCCTCAAGCATGCCTAATGTCAATTCCCCTCTGATAGCCGCTTTAGCATTAACGCTGGCTGCGGAGTTTGTCAATGGCTGGACAGACGCCCCTAATGCCATTGCCACCGTAGTTTCCACCCGTGTCCTTTCCCCGGTTCGAGCAGTGATTATGGCTGCCGTACTCAATATCGTGGGTACTCTGGTCACTGGCACTGCTGTAGCGACCACTATAGGACAAGGTATTGTGAACCCAGAGATTATCGGACTCCCGGTGGTGATAGCCGCTATGCTTACGGTTGTGGTCTGGAGCACCGCCGCCTGGTTCTACGGAATACCCACCAGTGAAAGCCATGAGCTTATTGCCGGGCTCACTGGGGCTGGACTAGCGATTGGCGGTCCCTCAGTCCTTCTCTGGGAAGGATGGCGAAAAGTGCTTATTGGTCTGGGCTTCTCTACCCTTCTCGGTTTTTTCTTGGGTATGGCGGTAATGACCAGTCTCTACTGGCTGCTGCGGCGGACTAGCCTGTCAACTATCCGTGGCACCTTCAGCCGGCTTCAGATAGGCTCGGCTGCTTTCATGGCATTTAGCCACGGTAGTAACGACGGGCAAAAGTTTATGGGGGTCTTTACTCTAGCACTGGTGCTGGGAGGGGTTATGCCCCAGTTTAAGATTCCAGTATGGGTAATGCTGCTTTGTGGCGCGGTAATGGGGCTAGGTACAGCCTTTGGCGGGTGGCGTATAATCCGCACCATGGGCTTCAAAATTACCAAGCTGGAGCCGGTGAACGGTTTTGCCGCCGAGAGTTCCGCTGCAGGTGCAATTTTGCTGGCTTCCCGCTTTGGTATACCCCTGAGCACGACCCATTGTATCGGCACATCTATCATGGGGGTAGGAGTTACCAGGGGATTTTCTGCGGTGCGCTGGGGGATAGCCCGCAATATTCTCCTGACATGGATAATAACCTTTCCGGTTTGTGGCGTACTGGGCTATTTGTTCACCCGGGGGCTTAAGCTAATATTGTAGCTTACAATGCAATTTCTCGTGGACTTACCCGACACTTTTCGGCAGTAATAATCGCCTTAATCTCCGATACTGCTTGGTCAATTTCACCCCGCTTGTTGATTACTACATAGTCAAATAGCGGTAGTTGTTTTATTTCTTCTTCAGCGGTTTTTATGCGTAGGGCTAGGTCAAAGGGTGATTCAGTATGGCGCTGCCTGAGCCGCATGACCAGCTCTTCCATTGACGGCGGCATTAGAAAGATAAATACTGCTTCAGGCAGGATTTTTTTAATCGTAGCTGCTCCTTGAGTGTCAACCTTTACTATTATATCCCGCCCCCTATCCAGTGCTTCTTTGACTGGCTGCCTAGGCACGCCATACCATTTGCCATAGACATTTGCCCACTCCAATAACTCATTATTTTTAATCATCTTCTGGAACTTTATTGTCGAGACAAAGTGGTAGTCCACATTATCTTTTTCTTTAGCTCGCTGGGCTCGTGTGGTTACCGTGGTGATATATTCAAGCGGGTAGCCTGACTCCTTCATCCTGGTTAGAAGTGCATCTTTACCTGCCCCTGAGGGACCGGAGAGGACTATTAGTAGTGGCTTTGCCGCCAAGCTGAATGGGGACTGGCGGTCACGGCTTATATTTTTCATCGCTTGGCTCTAATTTTAGCCCTGAACCTACTCGGCTGGCTTGCAATCGTCCGGCGATAGTTTCTGGGGCGAGGGCAGCTAGAATGATGTGCCCGCTATCGGTGATGATAACGGCTTTGGTCCTTCTGCCATTGGTCATATCAATTAGCAGCCCTTTGTTTCTCCCTTCTTGGACGGTGCGTTTAGTGGGTGCCGAGTTTGGTGAAACTATGGCGATGACTCTATTCATGGCTAATATATTACCAAACCCAATATGAACCGGCTCTATGCTCATTATCATCACCTCAAAAATTATTTTAATTAAATTAATAGATTAGGCGGTTATAATATTTACTGCGCTTATTATCTTATACCCTTAATGGGTGGTTGCGCAATAGTTTATGACTTGAATTACTATAATTATTTGATGGTAAATTAGTCCTACAGTTAGATTTTGTTTTTAGTCCCCATCGTGGTTTTGGCCTTTATTGTTATCTGGTTCTAGGCACCGACTTTGAGTATGCCAATCAGGCTCAGCCCCCGGATAATCATGCCGACGCCTATGGCGGCAAGCAGTAGGCTAAATACTCTGGAGACTGCGGCAAGTCCACCTCGTCCCATAAACTTGACAATTCTGTTACTCAGTTGAAAGACAGCCCAGGCGATAAATAGATTTAGGAGGAAAGAGAGCAAGACCAGAGACAACGGGAATTGGGTTACCAGTAACAACAAGGTGGTTATAGTGGCTGGCCCCACGGTTAGGGGTGTGCCGATAGGCACCACAGCTACTATCTCCTCCTTAATTATCTCTACCATCCTGCCCGTGGTCACGTACTTAATGGCGAGTATTAACAGGATGAGCCCGCCGGCAATGGCAAAGGAACCTACCGAAATCCCCATCACCTTTAAGACAAATTGACCGAAGAATAAGAAACCCAGCCCCACGCCAGCAGCAGTGGCGATGGCAATATGAATTGTCCGGCGTCGTTCATGGGTGGACATACCCTCGCTCAGAGGGATAATAAGGGCTAAATTGCCCAGAGCATCAATAGCTATAAACAGGGGGACGAAGGTTAATACGAAGGGGTGCCAATTATCCATAGTAGATTATTCTATCACTATATGTAAGCCTGTGCCATAGGGGTCTTTATCAAGGGTGTTTACGAGGGGCGGAGCCCCTCTTATATTTTATTTTCCCCTCTCCTTTGAAGGAGAGGGGGATTAAGGGGTGAGGTAGATAAATAACCTCTATGCCTTATTTCTTTTAGCCTAAAATTCTAGTAGAATAGGCTTAAGATGAGGCAGGGTTCAACCCCTATCCGGCAGCAATACCTCAGGATAAAGCGAAAGT
>Ga0315309_1002379_pt1 | contig 10981 bp, 12 predicted proteins | sample TDP4_MG_FD_203080 | JGI IMG/M metagenome (GOLD analysis project Ga0315309, IMG submission 203080) | Freshwater sediment microbial communities from Lake Towuti, South Sulawesi, Indonesia - TDP4 | ecosystem: Environmental > Aquatic > Freshwater > Lake > Sediment | place: Indonesia: South Sulawesi...
CCGCGATTGGTGGTTGATATAGAAGACATCCGGGACAACTCTGACTTTAAGAATCCTTACGCCAAAGCCAAAGCTATGGCTGCATATGAATTGATTAAGAACATTGCCGAAATCAACCAACGAGCCTGTTTCTTGGAGAAAGAAAGAGAAAAATACATTCCCCTAGTTGCTTGTGCACATGAGATAGCCCAAATAGCTGCTAAATTGGCTGAAGAAGCAAGGGAGATTGAAAAATATACTGACACTTTGGTGAGAAAACCCCACAAAAAGAATGGCAAACCTCTAACCAAAACAAGATTAATGCTTCCACCAACCCTAGACGAAGAAGTCTACAAAAGATGGCTCAAAACGTTATGAATAGCAGTAGGTTAAAAAAGAGTCGTTTCAATATTCCATGATCCACTTAAGCATTTCTAAACAGGCTAGAGCGCGAAAGCAAACGTCCAAGCTGGAGATTACGAGAAAGGTTATGAAGAAGCATGGACAGCGCGAAACCTGCTTCTGAGAGTGCAGGACTTCGTTGAGAAAAAACGCAAAGAAGAGGGCAAAAGTGGAATTATTCGGCTTCTCCAGCCCCTTTTCGTCCCTTGATTATTAAAGTGTTTTCTTGGCCAGCTATCACTCGAAAGTCTTCCTTTAATTCAGCCTTGTGCAAATACTTCTTCAGAAGCACTCGCAAATAGTCCTTGCTTGGCATTCCACCTTTTTCCGCAGGTTTCACCGTGATCTCGCGGTCAGCTACATCCAATTCTGCTTTGAGTTTCTCTTTGAGGAATTTTTCAAGTTCCTTTATTTCTTCGCTGTCAAAGCTTCGCAATTCGGATACATCTATAATGACGCTCGACAATGCATGTCACCTCTTTGATGTTTCACCGTCGTATTATTATAACTCTTAACTGGTCGCAGGCGTCTTCACACCAATCCGCAGCGGTTTCAATAGACTCATAAAGCTCATTCATTAAGACTGCTGTTCCAACAGCAAGGCTTTTTTCCGTGCCCAGCAGCTGCCGCGATTTTTCAAAGATATCGTCAACCTTCTCTTCCAAGCGCTCCACTTCGTCGGCTGCTTGCAACGCTTCTTCAGGTTTCTCTGCCATGCGGCTTATGGCCCTGCGTAACGCCGTGACGCATTCCTTGGTGCCTTCAGCCATTTCCACTGCTGCTTCACGAAGGCTTTCAGGCACATCTTTCATTGAGATTGCTGATAATACGCGTGTGGATTCTCTGCTCCAATCAGCCACCATATCTACGCGCTTCATTAAATGCATCAAGTCTTCTCTATCCGTGGACGGAAGCTCTCCTCCTGCCAACTCGGTCATAACCAGTCTCCGCAGTTTGTCGGCTTCCCGCTCGGAACTGGTAACCCTGTCAATTGCGGCTTTGGCCTCTTTGTCGTTGAGGTTGACTGCTGCTTTTATTGCTCTTTCCAAGTCTTCAACCGCTGTCACGGTGAGAGCCAAATGACGTTGCATTGTTGACATGGCTTTTGATTCCCGACGCTTCTCAAACCATTTTACAAGTTCACTCAACGGCTAGTTCCTCCCTGAGTCCTCGGCTTGGATACGGAAACACGTAGCTCTTCTCGCTTGGAAAGCCAACTGTGACCTTGTCGCCCGTGCTGAACCATTCCTCCATAAGCGAGGGACGTACAACCACGACCATGTCCTCGTTTTCCAATCTGACCTCATAGCGTATATTAGTTCCTTCATACCTCACCCTTTCCACAACACCAAACAACGAGTTAATTCTCTTCTTGTGTCCTTTTTCAATTGTAAAAGTTTCTGGTCGAACAGCCAAAACTACGCGTTCTCCTTCCTTAACAGATGTATCTGATCCTGAGGCTGTTAGTCCGCCTCGCAGTTCGATCTGAATCTTGCCATCAAATGCTCTCATGACATGTCCCTCAAGAAAATTATTCTCGCCGATGAAGTTGGCGACAAAAATATGTTGAGGACTCGTATACAACTCCTGTGGAGTCCCAACATGCAGAATCCTGCCTCTCTTCATCACAGCGATTCTATCCGAAATCGCCATGGCTTCACCCTGATCATGAGTCACATGAATAGCCGTCAAGTCCAAGTCCTTAACCAACCTCCGCAGCTCATACCTGAGCTCAAATCGTATTTTAGCATCTAAAGCGCCCAAAGGCTCGTCTAAAAGCAGCAACCTAGCTCCCGCAGCAAGCGCTCGAGACAAAGCAACACGCTGCATCATGCCACCGCTAAGTTCATGCGGCAAGGCGTCTTTTCTTTCATAGAGCCGCACCATCTCCAGCATTTCACGTCCGATGCTTTCGCCTTTGTTTTCTTCCCATGCCTTCACTCTAGGTCCGTAGGTGACGTTGTCCCAGACATCCATGTGTGGAAACAACGCGTAGGTTTGAAAAACGAAGCCTATGCCTCGGTCTTCAGGCGGCAACTTGTTGACCAGTTTGTTGTCGATGTAGACTTCGCCTTCGCTAGGTTCAACCAGACCCGCAATCATGCGGAGAAGTGTGGTTTTGCCGCATCCGCTTGGACCCAGCAGCGAGAAATACTCTTTGTCACGAATTTCGAGGCTGACATTGTCCACTGCCACGATTTTCTTGCCGAATCGTTTAGAGACGCCTACAACTCGGACTTCAGGCAGTGTGCAAAGCCTCCCCTAATGCCGATGAACTATTCGTGATGATAGTTAGCTGTATATTAAGCATGTTAATATCGCCCTCTCACAACAAGCCTTAACACAAAAAGGATGACGAAAGAGAACAAGACAAGCACACCAGCTCCTAGCGCTATATCCAAGGGCGTAGCTGTTGGAACCGTTGTCCCCCTAACCCAGCCGACGAGCAGAACAGGCACAGTCTTTAACTGTGTTACCACGGCTAACGTTGCCCCAGTTTCGTCAACGCTTCTCGCAAACATCATGATTGTTCCAGCGAACAAAGAATACTTGGTCAAAGGCACAATGATTGTTCTGAACACTGTAAACGATCTGGCTCCAAGAGTGCGCGAGGCTTCTTCAAGGTCCATGGTCACTCTTTCTACGGCTCCGACCATTGCGCGAACAAAATACGGATAGGTGATGGAAAGATGTGCGAATATTACTAAGGCAACCTCGGGGATAAACGCGAAGCTCTTCCAGAAAATCGCCATCGAAGCGCCTAATGCAATGGATGGAACAATCAATGGAACATTAGAGAGAACATCTAACACAGTTGACGCCCCACCGCCCCATCTTTCTCGTGCTATCAAAACTGCCATAGGCAAACTAAACAACACGTTCATCAACGTAACAACAGTCGCCACAAGATACGACAGAAGAAGACTCTGCCAGTACCCTTGCCAAACGCCCACACCTGCTATGGCCTGATTCAACGTACCGCCTGTCACAGCACTCATAATTGGTAAAACTATGAAGAGTGAGGGAATCAAGACAAAGCCAAAGAAGATGACGCTTGTCAAGGAATCCCTACCAACCCTTACTCCAGAATGGCTCAGCTTTCTCTCTGCATATGGCCAAACTCGTTTCACCGGCATTCCAAGCCTTGGTCCAAGAAGTCTAATGACTAGATACACTAGGCTGGCCGTCAGAATCAGTATGAGACTCACGAAAACCATAGCACCCTCACTCTGAGTTCTAGTATTGTTAATGAACACGACACCATTTTCGAAGGTGCCAGCAACAATAACGGTTGCACCAGTCTCACTAAGAGATCTTGAGAAAGCCAAAGTGAACGCCGCGATCAGACTAGACTTCAAAATGGGCAATGTCACAGTTCTATCCGCGGTGACAGGTGCAGCACCCAAGGTCCTTGCAGCCTCTTCATAGACCACTTTGTAGTCTAGAATTGCGCCGACGATGACTCTGACAACTGCTGGATAGGAAAAAGCGAAGTGCAGAAGCGCGATCAGGAGCCAGCCTTCTGGAACAAGAGGGTTGCCTCCGAAAAATTGAGACACGCCCTCGCCTCGGTTCCAAAAAAGCAGAACCGAGTAACCCAGAGTCACAGTTGGTATGATAAACGGCATGTCTGCTAGAGTATCGATTATACTTAGCCACCGTGATTTTCCCCTAGCAATAAACCATGCAAGTGGTAAGCCAGCAACTAAATCAAGAGAGGCAACGAGGAACGCTATGGCGAACGAAGCATAAATTGCTGAAGAGGCTCTCGCCATCAAGCCAGGAATTTGAAATATCTCACCTATCGTGTTCCACTTGAGAAAAATGCCCAGGATGGGTGGAACGAGAATTATTCCAAAGAAGAAGATTACAGAGCCTGAGTAAATCAAGTGCCGTACAAATGGTTTGGACGAGACGCGATCAAGATATTTCAATATACTGGAACCAGGCAAGTCGTTTTTCCCATTCTTCACACTGTCGCTGTTATGACGCGAAAGCAATATAGTTGAACGGATCTGTCTAAAAGAATTTTCTAGCTACGCCTTCGATCCACCATTTCCAGAGTATCAGGTCCAGTGCCAATCAAAGTTACAGGAATCTTAATCTCTTTCTCGATGTTGTCAATGAATGCCTTTGCATCCGAGGTAAGTTTGTTGTACGATGTGACTCCCTTGCATTGTGGAAACAGAACATCGATCTTCGTTATAGCTGCCTGAGTCGCCGCGTTCAGCATCACTGCTCGCTTGGCTAGATCGATGTGGAAAGGCGCTGCACGACGCGGTCTACCAGTCACTGTTCCATACTCCACCCATCCACGTTTTTCAGCCTCCTGCAAGGAAATTTCGTTTGGAAGAGGCCCAGCTCCGACTCTTGTTGTGAAGGCTTTGAAAACAAGTATGACATCGTCGATCTTGGTAGGTCCAACGCCCACATCTGCGCATGCAGCTGAAGCTGTTACATCCTTAGAAGTAACATAGGGATACGTACCATGGTAAAGCGACAAGTAAGTGCCCTGAGTACCTTCAATCAGAACCCGTTCGCCTTCATCAATAGCCGTGTTCACTTCCAGCGGCACGTCAGTCAAATACCTCTTCAGCGCTGGCTCTTCCTTTGCAAGCTTTGTCTTTCTCAAGGCACGTTCAGCATTGCATGGTCCTGTTCCAGTGCCCGTGGTCCTTATGTCTTTGGCAAGGTGTCCAGTTTTGTCAGCCTCTATGTGGCGAGCTTCGATTATGGCGCATTGAGGATCAACACCAACCTTGTCTTCCGATTCAGTCAGCTTCATTTCACGCAACAGGATTTCCGGGTTGACCAAAACACCTGGGCCTATCAACAAGCGACATTTTTTCTGCATGAAAGCGCTGGGCAACATGCTTAGCCCATATTTCTTTCCCTCATAGAACACGGTGTGCCCAGCGTTTGGTCCTACTCCGGCACGTGCGGTCACGTCCAATTTATCCTTCAACGCCAAGTAAGAGATCACTTTGCCCTTTCCTGTGTCGCCGAAGAAACCGCAAACCACTACCGAGCAAGGCATCTTTCATCGCCTCTATCAGTGACTCATTTGTGTCTAAAAGGCAGACCTATAATAGGCTTTTTGCAGCCTAAATGTTAAAAAGAATGTTGTGTTTGTCAGTTCGCCCGTCGAGAGTTTCAATCACAGCGAAGAGCTCTGTTGACTCTCGTGTTCATCATCCAAGCATTACAGATGGTGCATGTGGCTTAAGACGTTTTTGCCCTGAACTCGATACGCTCAACACCCTTGCCCTTAGACATTCTCCGAAGAACCTCAGCGCAGCCAATCTCGCCAGTACTCTTGACATGCAAACCTCCACAAGCGCAAGCATGCCAATCCTTAACCTCAACTATACGCACCATTTCAACCTGTGGAGGAAGAGTCTTCAGGCTTTCATGAAACCGCGCCACGTATTCTTCAGCCTCCTTTCGCTGCATGGTTCTGATTATCACAGGTCGGTTCTCTCTGATAATGCCGTCGGCCACCTTCTGGATGTCTAGCAGAAAAGGCCCAAGCGAGCCCTGATTCCCAAAGTCTAAACGTGCTTTGTCCAGTTCCAGCCCTGAACTGACAACTTCGCTGACAAAGCTAGTTGCCTTGCGGACAACTTCAGCCATCAAATGCGCCAAAGTATGATTGCACATTAACGCGTGTCGGCGATTCCAGTCGATGACGCCAGTAACAGCCTCACCCTCAGCTATCGTGCCCTTTAGATCTGCGACATGGATAACCGCGTGGCTTTCCATACGGACATCTTTGACTATGGCTTCACCGTTTGCACCCGTTATTTTTCCCGTATCAGGCGGCTGTCCCCCACCCAAGGGATAGAAAGCTGTCTGATCGAGGACGATTCTATCTTGCTCATCTGACTTCTGAACAGCTAAGGCTTTGGATGCGAATTCTTTAAGGTAAGCATCTTCGTAGTAAAGAAGCCGCGTCGGCTGAAACCCTTCCTGCATAGTCATTATGGTTCATCCTTCCTAGAAGTGATTTCATTGAGACTTAAGTGCTTTTCACAACTTCCTTTTCATGCCCAAGCGCACTTAGAACAAGCAACCGTCTAAATCAAGCTCAAGCTACGCCAACTCGACAAAACTGAACCGCTATGCAACAAACGTAAAATATCCGCCACACAGCCATAATAAACAAGACACAAAGCTGGGGTCCAAAGCTTGAAGCTTCTTCGACTCTGGATTGAAGGACTAGACGAAATGTTAGGCGGCGGCTTACCAGACAAAAGCGTAGTGATTATGACCGGCGAACCAGGGTCCGGATACGACATCTTAGCCCAACAGATAATGTATCAACATGCTCTTCACAACGAAAAAGTCGCCTACTTCTCCACCTCACGATCACCCGACACAATAAAAGAGGACTTCTCAACTTTCGGCTGGGACGTTACGCCACATGAGGAGAAAGGCAACTGGACCTACTATCAGGCATCAGTCACGGATGCAATACAAGTGCTGAAAGAGAATGTCCCCAAAGCCATCGCCGAAGGACGCTGGGTTCTCCTTGACTCGCTCTCCTACCTTGTCCTAACCCAGAAATACTACTCCGTAGTTCAAACAGTGGAAATGCTGCTCGAAAACTCTCGAAAACACGGCGGCATACACTTCCTAATACTGACGCAAAAGATGCACGACACAGAAACTGAGACAACCATGCAGCACCTAGCCGACGGCGTCATGGAGTTCACCGCACATGAAACCGCGGGCGGAATAGACAGACGCATCAGAATCAAGAAAATGCGCAGAGCAGTCTACGAACCAAGGCTTATACCCTTCAACATAACTGAACGTGGAATAACAATTGAAACCGCGGTCAGAATCGTGTAGTGATCAGGAGTTTAACCTATTGGATGTTCTCAAAGCAATCAAAAGCCGGCGAAGCGTCAGAGCCTTCACCAACCAGCCAGTTTCAGAGAAGGAAGTTGAAAAACTGATTGACGCAGCAAGATGGGCTCCATCAGCCGGTAACATTCAACCGTGGGCGTTCATCGTGGTTCGAGATCCGAAAGTCAAACGCGGCCTGTGCGAAGCCGCATCGAATCAAACCTTCATCGAAAAAGCCCCAGTTGTCGTGGTGGTATGCGCAGATACCCAGCAGTCAAGCCAGAGATATGGTTCAAGAGGAGCAAACCTCTACTGTCTACAAGACACTGCAGCAGCAACACAGAACATTTTGCTAGCAGCACAGGCAATGGACCTAGCCACATGCTGGGTTGGAGCCTTCAAAGAGGAAAGAGCAAAGGAAGTGTTGAACACACCCTCATGGTTGCGACCGATCGCCATCATACCCATTGGTCACGCAGCTGAAGAACCAAGGGTGCGACCGAGAAAGCACCTCAACGAGATAATTCATCGTGAAACTTTTAGACCCAAGTAGCGAATGGCATATTAGCTGTCAAGTTTATCTTCCTCAAGTCAGATTTCTAGATGCGCAAGGCTAAGGAGGCAGAAACGGTCACTTTGAACGAGCGGATGCGGAAACTCAGCAGACTGGCAGTAGCTGTCGGCGGCTTTCTCATCATGATGGGAATGCTTCTAGTAAGCGTCATCGCCCTGACTCTTCTGGGAATCGCTGATGCTAGTGCGCTAATGAATGAGACATACCTGTTCATGTTCATGTTGGCTTTGCTCTCCGTGGGCGTCCTAGATGTAATCGCAGGAATCATTGTCTCCAGAGCGTGAACCAAACTGAGCATTAGAAGAAGAGCGTCGATCCTCATCGGATTGGCACAAGGCATAGTAGGAGCGTTGGCAGCGGTTTTTGCATACGTTCTTTACTATGACTTTTTCGAAGTACAGACTATCTTGAGTGTACCGCGGACAGACGTTATCCTTTACATGTTCATACTGATAGTTTTCGGCCTTCTCTCGATCATCAGCGGGCTGTTTCTCGTAAACGAGCAATGAATGGAGAATGAAAGTCTGAAAGAAAAACCCAGCCTGAAAAGGGAATTAGGGCTCCTCCACACGACGATGATGGGCATCGGCGGCGCCATATCCGCAGGAGTGTTCGTCATGCTAGGATACGCGACTACGCTAGCTGGCACGACTGTTGTAATTGCCCTCGTTCTCTGTGGAATAATAAATGTGTTCACCATGTGTAGTTACGCAGAATTGGGGGCTGCCTTGCCAAGAGCAGGTGGCGAATATACTTTCGCCAAAGTAGCCTACGGCGGTTTCACCTCATTCTTCACTGGATGGTTCGAGTGGATAAGCAACATGTTCTTTGCAGCTTTGTCCGCGGTAGGTTTTGCCTACATGATTCCGTACATTGTCCCGGTACAGACGCCTCCTGCCTTTGTTGCCCTGCTAGCCATCACCGTCATTGCGATTTTCGCAGCAATTAACGTTCGCGGCATCAAAGAGGCAGGAACTGCCGAAGTGATAATGATAATAATCCTGCTCGTCATACTTGTTGCTTACATTCTTGGCGGACTCTTGAATCCCCAAACGGGAGATTTCCAGTTTTATGCGCCGGAGGGAGCGATCGGAGTAATCAGGGCGACAGCTTACATCTTTGCAGTATATTTGGGTGCAGAAGCAGTTGCAGTTGCGCAAGCGGAGGTCAAGAATCCAAGCAAGACTATCCCGCGAGCGATATTGTTGTCTGCAGGAGCGCTTGTAGTGTTCTACACTCTAATTGCCTATGTTACATTAAGAATCGTGCCACTCCAACGCCTCGGCGGAGAAACTGCCCCTATCATCTTCGCAGCTGAACAAGCGTTAGGCAGACTCGGAACGATTTTACTTGTTATAGGCGGGACGATCGCAGCCCTCTCCTCTCTAAATACATCCCTGATGGCTCAGTCACGAGTAGCCTACGCGTTAAGTCGAGATGGATACTTTCCGAAAGCCCTAATGCACGTACACCACAGATTCAACACACCACACATAGCGGTGGTAGCTGGCTCCGTATTCACAGCCGTGCTGGCTGCAACTGGCGTCATAAACTTCGTCGGCTACGCCACAGACTTCGGATTCATAATAGGTTTCGCCCTAGTGAACTTATCGCTGATGAAACTGCGTAAAGAAAAACCTCTTCTCGAAAGGCCGTTTAAGACTCCACTTTATCCTTTCACTCCAATTGCTGGAATAGTAACATCACTCTTTCTGCTCGTATTCATCGATGTCGGAGTCCTGTCTCTTGGCGCAATGCTATGCATCCTTGCAGCCCTCGCGTATTACATCAGAATGGTGGGTTACCTTCGTTTCCGAGTGGCATTCGGAGGAATAAGCATAGGTCTCGGAGGTTTCACAGCGCTTCTAGCCTATCTAATTGGGACCGGCGCCATCCCGCTCAACGGCGTGTCTTCAGCCGTCGCAACAATCATAATCTCCATCTTATTGTTCGCAAGCATAATCCAGCTGCTCGCAGGCATACTAAACATGACCGCTAAGAACAACGCTCTATAGCACGGTTGCTCCGAACAGCAAGCTGGCCAAGACAGAGACCAAAGACTTAACATGTTGGAACAGCCTAGGCAGTAGTAACGAGAGCCCCGGTGTGACGTTCAGAAATGACCCAAAAAAAGAAAGACCGCAAGGCAGATTACGTAATTCTGGACGCAAGAGAAGGCGGCTTAATCAACGATACCACTGTGAAGGAAAAATTCCACGTATTTGAATTATCAAAGAGAATAAGCAGATACCTGAGCGGCCTCCTTTTTGCCATCGGAGCAGTAACAATCCTTCTGTCCGCTGAATATTTTTTGGGCGCCAGGCTCTTGCTTGCTCTCGAACTGAGATCCATCTTCCTTTTTGCGCTGGGCATTGTAGGCGTCGTCAACCTTGTTGCCGGGTTGTTGCTGCTGACTAGAGAATAAGCAAAGTATCGAAGCAACGTCCACTTGAAGACGCCATTTGTTCTGCAGGCGGCAAACCGCTCATGAGATGGAATTTAGGGAGGAATAACCTTTAACTTGTCTAGCCGAACATATGAGAGCCAAAAAATAAGAGTGAGGCATCCATTGTCAAAGAGGCATTTGAGAGTTCTCGTGGCTGGAGGCGCTGGCTTCATAGGCAGCCATATAGTTGACAAACTGCTCGAAGGGGACATCGAAGTGACAGTCTTTGACAACTTGTCTACTGGTCGAATGGGGAACCTGAAACAGCACAAACGCAATACCAACTTTCACTTTGTCAAGGGAGACATCCGCAACATTAGACAGGTAAAAGCCGCAGTCAGGAATGCTGACGCTGTGTTCAACGATGCCGCTGTTGTAAGCGTGCGCTTATCAGTCGAGAATCCGGTGCAAGTTAACGAGGTCAACGTGAATGGCGCGTTAAACCTGCTGAAAGCCAGCGTGGACAGTGGCGTGAAACGCTTCATACAAGCATCATCAGCTTCAGTTTACGGTGACACGAAGACGTTGCCAGTTACGGAGGACCTGCCGCCTAGACCTATATCGCCCTACGCTGTCTCTGAACTTGCGGCTGAGAACTACGCCCGAATATTCTACCCAGTTTACGGGTTGGAGACCGTCTGTCTTCGTTACTTCAACGTTTATGGACCCAGACAATTGTACAGTGAGTACAGTGGCGCGATAACCATATTCATGAATCAACTTCTTCG
>Ga0315309_1002380_pt1 | contig 10981 bp, 10 predicted proteins | sample TDP4_MG_FD_203080 | JGI IMG/M metagenome (GOLD analysis project Ga0315309, IMG submission 203080) | Freshwater sediment microbial communities from Lake Towuti, South Sulawesi, Indonesia - TDP4 | ecosystem: Environmental > Aquatic > Freshwater > Lake > Sediment | place: Indonesia: South Sulawesi...
TGTTCGTGTCGTTGACACAGCTCACTCGCCCTTTCTCACCTTTGTAAGGGAAACCTCCATCCTCGTTTTGCAGGTCCCTCAAGTACCGCAACGGGATTTCGTCGTTCCTTTCTTTGCCTAAAAGAAAATGTAATCTATATTTCTCTAGAGCTGTGCCGTTGGCTTCCACAAACTTTACCGCTTTTGGAATGTTCAATTCGCTTCACCGATAGGATTTTCAAGACCGCTATTTATGTGATTATAAGTGCTGAAAAATTTTTAGAAGCCTGCTTTTATCGGGTTTCTCGGCTTCATGAATTCTCGTAAAAGGACAGTTGCGTAGGAGCCTCTCTGCAGCGTGAAGTTCAAGCATACAGCTCGTTTAGAAGGGTTTGCTTGGTCTGTGACTGGTTTTTCAATGAAAAAGTTTGTTATGGGTGTGAGGACTGGTCGCAGTCCGCCGGGAGCACTTATTTCTGGCATGTGCACAAGGCGAAAGTCTGAGGGAGCCACGTCTTCTGTTTCGAGGATTTCTCTCTCGATTTCGCCTTGCAAGCCGTCTGATGGGGGTTGTTTGAAGCCTATGAGGGGAAGGGCTGGTCGCATTTCGCCTTTGTTTAAGGCTTGTTCGATGCCTTTAATGGAGCTGGGAGTGACTCGTGCGAAGTCTGTTGTGGGCAGTCCGTTGCCGTCAACTTTTACCACGTAATTGCCCACCTGAGCCTCACTGAGCGATGGGCTCAGACGCATGCGTTGACTCAGAAACCTGTTGAAGAGATGGGACTGGTAGGCTTGAACAAACAGTTGACGCAGTTTTATGGGCAGCCTTCGGAAGGCACCCGCAGAATCTCCCTGCCTCTTCGCCAAGTGAGCAAGCATGGTGCGCTCGTGCTGAAGCTTCCTAGGAAAATAGTTTAGGGCTTCTCTGAAATTCCTTGTGTGCCAGAGCCGTTGCCGTGCCTCTCGGGATTCTGGGTGTTCGTGCTCGCTGTGCTGGGCGAGGAAGCAGAGAGCCGCCTCTTGGAGTTGTCCTCGCACCAAGCATCTGCCCACTACGTGAGTTATTGGACGCACGGTTCCGAAGCGCTGATGTCCGAAAAAGTTGGGCAAACCGCCGAGGCTCTGCAGTTCACTTTGCACTTTTTTGAGTCGTTCCCTAATGATGGAGGACGAGTGAGTGACCGCCCTAATTCGAATGCGAAAACTGTTGCCTAGAAGAAGGTTGGAGTGAATCTTCTCGTTGGAGAAACGCAGCGGATAGACTGTGATGCCTTTGATTGTTATGTCTGAGACCTGCTCTGGCGCCACTCCGTAGATGCTGAAGTGCTGAGCGGTTACAGCCTTCGCGTCTTTTATTCCCGCTATTCTTATGCGCTCTGGACTCACGTCTAGTTGTTTGGCGATAGCCTTCACCGCGAGAAAGGCGTCCCAGTTTCGCTTAACCAGCACACATAGGAGGTAGCGCCCTCTGCCACTCACAGAAACAGATTCGGGAGGCAAAATCATGGCTCTTGAACCGTCTGTCAGAACCTCCTCGACCGTGAAGTCCTCGGGAAACCCGCGAATCTCTCCTCCAATCCCAGAGGTGGTTGTAGCGTAAACCTCTATTCCAAGCTCCTTCTCCAGCTTTGGAACGTTCAAAGAAGAGCCAGCTTTCCCGTGATTCTGTCGATTTCCCGAGACGGAGCGGGACCTATCCCCAAGCACGTTACCGTGCCAGGTGGGAGCTCAGTTAAGCCCCTGTCTGAAATCAGGGCTGAGGGAAGCTTCAACTCCCTTGCTTTTCTCTCTAAATCTAAGAGTTCTTGCTCGCTTCCTACCCTGACGGCTATTTTGCACTGTCCCTCTTCCAGCCAAGCCCTCCACCACTTCCGAAAGTGCCTTCTCGCCTCCTCTGCCGCAGAAACAGCGGCGTGACCAGCCTGAGCCGCGATTTTTCCACGACTCATCTCTAAGTCACAGCGCACAACGATGGCTTGCTTGTACTTGAACTCAGACATGAGAATCTGCTCTCGCCCCGACGTTATTACCGCAAACGAATTTAAAGGTTGATTTGTTAACATGAAGCGACGAAATATGGCAGACGCTTTCGCCGATGACACGGAAACGAAACTCAAGGTAATGAAACGTTTCGATAGAGAGGCTTCAGAGTTTGATTTCGAGAGAACAGCCGCTGGTTACAGGTTGAGACATCGATTGGTGAAGAGTCTGTTCATAAGAGAGTGTAGACCTGGCGCTGTCGCCTTTGACAACGGTTGTGGAACGGGCGAATACACGTTATCGTTAGCTCAAGCGGGTTTCGATGTTGTAGGTGGAGACTTTTCAAAGGGCATGTTAGCGGTGGCAAAATCCAAGATTCGAAGATATAACGAACTTGCAGAGAGGATTCACCTCGTCCGTCTGGAATCGACCAGACTTCCATTTCGAAGCGAATCTTTCGATGTTGTCACTTGCATTGCGTTGTTGGATTGGGTGCCAGATTCTCGTAGACTCCTAGTTGATGCCAACAGAGTGCTTAAACACAGAGCTAGACTAATCTTGTGCACAGATGCTCTCTGGAGCCCATACAGAATCTACAGAAAGGGTCAGAGTTACGTTTATCGCCGCGAGAAAAGATACGCTCCAATCTTTAGTTCAAGAGAACTGCAGCGAACGTTAACAAGATGTGGTTTCATCGTTGGGAGGTTTTTCGGAGACGTTCTGCTGGCGCAAGTCATCACACGCTTGTTGTATGAGCCGAAAGGACTAGTCTTGTCGGAGAAGGTCTTGAAGGTGACTCAACCACTCGACCGTCACCTTACGAATCTGCCGCTCATCAAATCCTTGTCGGCTCATTATATAATCGAGGCGATGAAGAAGTAGAAAGCCATAATCCAGGTGTTGGGGGTTTTGAGTATTGGAAGAAGGGCTTTACCTTGAAAGTCAACGTCCTTGACCTTTTGAAGCGTCTCATCTAGGTGTAAATCGGAGCACCAACTAATCATTTTGTCGAGTTCGTCGTCCGACAAGCGGTTAAGCATCAGTCTTATCCGTCGCATGACAGCCATGTCAAAACCTATGGCTTTCTTCCACCCATGTTGATACGATGAAAGGAAGGTCTCAGAACAATCGCCGCTCTTTATAGCTTTGTAGGCTGTTTGACCAGCCATCTTAGCACAGTTCAGACCCATCACAACGCCTCCTCCAGTTGTTGGTTTGACATGAGAAGCCGCGTCGCCCACGATGAGAAGCCCATTGTAATAGGTTTTGGCTAAAGGTCCGCCCAAGGGAATCGGATGATAAGAAAGACGGACAAATCTACTCTGCTTCAGTTTCTCTCTGGCTTTAGGGTTGTGACTCACAAAATGCCTCAAATACTTCCTAGGATTACCAGCCTTCGTTGCCAGCCCCACTTTTGCTGAGTCGTCCTTGCGTGGGATTATCCACGCGTAGAGACTTGGCGCATAGTTTCGACCCAGATAGACTTCAACTGTGTCTTGGTCCACGTTTTTGACATTGTCAACTTCGCCTTCAACACCGTAAACAACCATAGACCTGTCCAGAGCCGGCAATCCAGCCTTCTTCAAGAGGACAGATGAGCACCCTTCAGAGTCAATGACGATTTTAGACTCCATTTTGGCTCCTTCGACAGAGACACCCTTAACAAAATCATTGTCAAAAACAAACGAATCCACTCTTGCCCCAAGACTGTATTCAACTCCCACCTGCTCCGCCAACTCTGCCAAATATTTGTCAAACAAAGTCCTGTCAAGAACACAAGTGACAGGGGAAGTAAACCTAACTCTAAACTCACAACCCGACGGCGAATAAAACACGGCTCCATTAAACTTGTTTTCAACAACCTCTCGGGGCAGGCTCAACCCCAGTCGTTGTAAACCTCTGAGGCTGATGTGACCAGCACAATGGCTTGGCACCCCTATTTTCTTGTGCTCCTCAAAGACAATCACAGTAGCGCCAAGTTTTGCCGCTGTCAGAGCCGAGAAAGAACCGCAGGGACCGCCACCAACCACAATTATGTCAGCCTTTCTGTTCACGCTTCTCCCAGACCATGCAACCGCAACAACAAATTAGACTATTAGCGTAAACCATTCTTAAGAAGACTCTCATCCTCAGCACACCATACTTCTTGAGTGAGAACGCGTGTGGCGAAGGGCAGGGACAAGAGTGGAAGACTCTCAGTTTTCAAGGGACGCGAAGCTAGGCTCAACCAAGCCATATTCCACACCGTTGCCCTCAAAGGCCCGCAAACAATCTACGAGGTATGCAAAGAAGTTAGAGCACAAAAAGGTCTTAAAGAGACAAAATACACCAACGTGAACCGCAGAATATGAAACCTCGGAGCAATCTGGATATTTGGAAAAAGCTGGTGCAAGAAAGACACAAGCAGGCTTCAAAGCCGCACTCTACCAGCTAACTCCGAGAGCATATCTCACAATCTTACTCAACCAGATCAACCTAGACAACTTCACACAAACTGCACACGAAGATACTATTACCGCAACGTTGGCAGCCTTGATTGGTTTTGAGGGCTCTATTTTGCCAATTTCTTCAGAAACTCGCTGCTGGTCATGACATGCCCATACATAAATGGCCATTGATGAGTTATTAAATGCCCTTTGTGATCCTGCTGCTCTTCATCGTCCATTGTTTCCACCAGATCCGACAATATGACAGCGAACAATCCTTTGGTGAACCCGTCGATAAGGGTTGCATTTACGCAAGCTTCTGCGAACACACCCGAGAGTAAATATGTGTCCCATCGACGCTTTCGAAAGAGTTTTTGAAGACGAGCGTCCGCAAAGGCGGAATAAGTATTCTTCGTAAAAATCTCATCAGCTTCGTGTGGACTAACACCATCAAAGAACTCAACAGATTCCTCAATATCATGCTTAGTGTAGAAGGTTGCCTTGGGGTTCTCATGATATAATCGATTGATGTTTTTGGGCAAATACTGCTCTCTCCAAGGAGTTGACTGAACCCAGATTATCTTACCACCAAGTCTGCGATACTCATCGGTGAATTTTATGAGTCGAGGAATCATTTGCCTTATTTTGTTGAACGTAATATTCATTTCAGGACGCTCAAACTTTTCACTGCAACAGGCGTTCATCAGGTCGACCGCAATCAAAGGATATAACCTAACAGTTGCACTAATGTAAGGCTCTTCCATTCTCGATGTTTCAGTCATATAATATTTCATCTCGAACCAAGGAAGGTGACGACTTGGGTATCACTGAATATTAAGTCTTCGGGCAAGCACATCTGCATTATTCTTGCGTCTATTTCTAAATGTCCGTTTTCGGATACTGTACTTTGTGAGCCCTTCCAAAGTATAGTACACTTTGTTAACGCCAGAAAGTCCTCAAACTTTTCAATGAACCATAATTAAAGGTGAAACCCGTTTGGTCAATCTGTTGAAGATTGGGAAGACATAGAAAGATGCACTCAGGATCTTAGGTTCTGGGCAAAGATTGGCTCCTACCAACTCAGAAAGTCTTCAGCATGCTCTTTGTGCAGAAAACGCGCCCACCAAACAGCGTCCAAATCAACCCTTGTTCAACCATCCGAACCCAAAAATCCGCCTGTTTCACTCGTCTATTAGACCCCCCTCTCCCCTAACTCCGAATTTATTTTTCCTCTTTCTTCACAGCCTATTTGACGCCTAATAGAGGGGCTAGGCTACCAGTGCGCACACACATACGCAAATCACATTTTTCACTCAACATACCCCCTCTCTCTAGGTAGAGAGTCTCTCACACGCGCGGGCGCACACACAAAGCAACACAGCATATATAAGCAAGACAAACCCTACTAAACAAAACCCAATCAACAGGGCGAACAAAGCAATGAGCGAAAAAACAGCAACCACAATAGCCGTCCCAACGTGCACATCATGCCACCGAATAATATCACCAGGCACAGAAGCCACAAAATTCCCATGCCCAAACTGCGGAGAAATCACAATATGGAGATGCTCCAAATGCCGCAAATTCGGACGCCCATACAGATGCCCAAAATGCGGTTTCCAAGGACCATAAAACAGAGAAAAGGAGAAAACAAATGGCAAAAGTCCTAGTATCCATGAAAATATTCCCAACAGGCACAGAAGTCAACCTCAACCAACTCAAACAAACAATAGAGAAAAACCTTCCAAAAGGCACATCAGTCTACGGATTCGCAGAAGAACCAATCGCCTACGGACTAAACGCCCTAATCGCCCACATCCTCATCCCAGAAGAAAAATCAGGCAGCCTCGAAGAAGTGGAAAACAACCTCAAAAACATTGAAGGAGTAAGCCAGATAGAAATCTACATGGTAAGAAGAGCATAACCTTTATAGGAAAACCTCGTTTTCCGACATATAGGACATTCACCAATCACGGAGAAGCAAAAAACTTGAGCGAAATCCAACTCAGAGTGGGAGACGCAAGACAACGCGACGTCGGAAGAGGCATAGCCAGAATAGACCAAAAAACAATGCAAAAAATAGACATACAAGAAGCCGGGCAAGTCATCGAAATCGTCGGAAAAAGAACCACAGCAGCCAAAGCATGGCCAGCCTACACAGAAGACCAAGACCGCGGCATAATAAGAATAGACGGATACACCCGAAAAAACGCCGGAGTAGCCATAAACGAATACGTCATCGTCCGAGCCGCAAAAGTAAAAGAGGCAACCAGCGTTGTATTAGCGCCAATAGACATGAGACTAAACGTGGACGAAGACTTCACAAACTTCGTCAAGAATCGACTCATGGACCACCCCTTCGTCGAAGGCGACACAACACTCGTCATGATGCTAGGCCACGCCATACCCTTCACGGTAACAAAGACGCGACCCCACGGAATAGTGCTGGTCACCTACGAGACCAACCTCCAAATCTTGCCAGAACCAGTTCCAGAAGCCAAGGTAGGCGTTCCTCGAACAACCTACGAAGACATAGGCGGCTTACACGAAGAGATCCAACGCATCCGAGAGATGGTCGAGTTACCGCTGCGGCACCCAGAAATCTTTCAGAGGCTAGGAATCGAACCGCCGAAAGGCGTTTTGTTGCACGGGCCGCCCGGGTGTGGAAAAACTTTGTTGGCACGAGCCGTTGCCAACGAATCTGAAGCCAACTTCTTCTCTATAAACGGTCCGGAAATAATGAGCAAGTTTTATGGGGAGTCAGAGGCCAGACTGCGTGAAATCTTCCAGCAGGCTCAGCAGAATTCACCGAGCATAATTTTCATCGACGAGTTAGATGCCATAGCGCCCAAACGAGAAGAGGTCACCGGAGAGGTTGAGAGGCGTGTGGTGGCACAACTCTTGGCCTTGATGGACGGGTTGGCTGGAAGGGGGAACGTCATAGTCATCGGAGCAACGAACCGGCCTGGCGCGCTTGACCCGGCTCTGCGAAGGCCTGGACGATTCGACCGCGAGGTTGAGATCGGCGTGCCCGATAAGCAGGGTCGCTATGAAATTTTGCAGATTCACACTAGGGGCATGCCTTTGGCTCCGGATGTGGATTTGAAGAAGTTGTCTGAGATGACCCATGGCTACACGGGTGCTGATCTGGCGTCTCTGGCTCGTGAAACAGCCATGAAGGCTTTGAGGCGGTATCTGCCCAAGATCAACCTGGAGGAGGAGCGGATTCCTCCTAGTGTTTTGGAGGAGATGGAGGTTCGTATGGAGGACTTTGTTAACGCTTACAGAGAGATCACGCCCACAGCTATGCGGGAGGTTTACATTGAGGTGCCTACGGTTCATTGGAGCGACATAGGCGGTTTAGAGGACGTGAAGCAGGAGTTGAGAGAGGCTGTGGAGTGGCCCCTAAAGAATCCTGAGGTGTTCCAGCGCATGGGGATTAGGCCGCCTAAGGGAATTCTTCTGTTTGGTCCGCCTGGATGCGGTAAGACCTTGTTGGCTAGGGCTGTTGCCACTGAGAGTGAAGCCAATTTTATCACGATCAAGGGTCCTGAGGTGTTTTCTAAGTGGGTTGGTGAGTCTGAGAAGGCTATTAGGGAGGTTTTCCGTAAGGCTAGGATGGCTGCGCCTTCGGTGATTTTCTTTGACGAGTTTGATTCTCTGGTGCCTAGACGCGGTATGGGTTTTGCTGATAGCGGTGTAACTGAGCGGGTGATTAGTCAGTTGTTGACCGAGATGGATGGCATCATGACTTTGGAGGATGTGGTGATTATTGCGGCCACGAATAGGCCTGATATTGTTGATCCCGCTGTTTTGAGGCCTGGTAGGTTTGATCGTTTGATTTATGTTCCTGAGCCTGATGAGAGGGCGAGGCTTGATATCTTCAAGTTGTATACCAAGGGTATGCCCCTTGCTAAGGATGTGGATGTAGTCAGTTTGGCTGCGAAGACTAAGAGTTATTCTGGGGCTGATATTGATGCTTTGTGTCGTGAGGCTGCGATGAATGCGTTGAGGCGTGACGTTGAGTCTAAGGAAGTGGCTTTGGCTAATTTTGAGAGGGCTATGGAGAAGATCGGTCCGAGTATTTTGCCTGACATGGAGGCTTGGTACAAGGGGTTTATGAAGGCCGTTCGGCGGGTGCAGAAGCCAACCACGCCTATCACTTAACTTATGTTTAGGAGTGTTTGCGTCACTTGGCTGTGAAAACTTGGAGGCCGCGTCCTTTGGATTTGTCTATTGTTGAGGTTTTGGAGAGGAAGGGTGCTATGACTGATGCGGAGTTGTTTGACTTGTTGAAGGAGGCTCATGAGGATCTGGGTTTCGGTGCTTTGAATACGACTTTGTTGAGGATGGAGGTTGAGGGTAAGGTTTTGGTTTCGAGTTTGACTAGGGGTAAGCGTAGGGTTGAGTTGGTGAAGAGGAAGGAAGAGAGGTCGCAGTAGAAACGCTTTGAAGCTTGATTGTTTCTGGCGTATGTTGTTCTGTGGGCGTGCGCGTGTGTGAGACTACCTATACCGGGAGGGGGGGCTATGTTGAGTGAGAATGTGTTTTGTTTGTGTGTGCGCAAGGCTAGCCTACCCCCTCTATTAGGCGCCAAATATGATTTTTATTGAATGAAAGGGTTGATTTTGCTTGGAGAAGAGGAAATAAATTTTCGGTGTAGCCTAGAGGGGGGTCTATTAGGCTAGGTGGAACTGGGTTTGTTTCGGGTTCTGGCGGTTAAGGAGTTGGTGATTTGGGCTCTGCTTGGCTTGCGCATTTTCAGCAGTAGAAACGTAGCAAGGCCATAGCCCATGCAACTTAGGATTTGAACAGTTTTATGTGTGTGAAAGTTGATTGTCATTTGTAGGCGGTTGAATGAAGAAGAAAATTGCTACAGAGTTTGTTATTGATTACAAAAAGGCTTTCAAGATTGCTGAAACATTGTTTGACCAATTCTACAACCGCAAAGGCGTCTTTAAGGGCTATTCAATGCCTGAGTATGTTTTGCCTAGAGACTTGAAAGCGGGAACTAGGGAGCATGCTCTCTTCTTGACCTATGTAATTTCAATAGATTACATGACTGACGCGGAAAAGTTGTGGCGAAGGTTGAGGGGGGCTTATGAATTATCCCCTGAGATGTTCACCCCAGAAAAAATCTTGAAAGTCAGTCCTACAACTGTTGAAGACTTCGTTAAGAACTTGGGAGCTAGATTCTATTCAAATGCTGCAAAAATATGGATTAAGACATCTCAATTACTTGTCGATAAGTATGGTGGTGATCCAAGAAATATAACAAACCAACTATTAACAATAGAAGAAATAAAGGAGAAAATCAATGAGTTCCGATCCTTACGAGGTCCAAAACTTAGAAACTTCTACATTAGGGCGATGGGCGAAACAATGTTATTCAAAGTGAAGAATCTCGACGAGCTTGATATTCCAGTAGATAAGCAAGTAGCTAGGTTCACAATGTACACAGGTGTTCTTAAGCTATTAAGCGAGCAGTTTCAAGGATGCATTCATGAAGACCCGTTAAGAAGCCTCATAGAAGAAGCCTGGAGAAGTGCTGCCAAGAAATTAGGCACCGCTTCATGGAAACTTGACGAACCGATATGGACTATAGGTTCAAAGCTGTGCAGTGAAAGAAAGTGTAGCAAGTGTCCAGTTGGAGATTTGTGTGACAAGACAAAAGGAACAACATTTAAAGAAAACACAGTCATATGGAAGCGAGTCTAGTTGAAAAGTTTAGGCTTGATTTCATGCACGAAGAAGAAGCAGAATTACCCGTGCAAAGCCTCAGAAATGTATTCTGCCTCTGATTTGTTTAGGAAAGCATACGGCTATGCCGTGAAGAAGTATGATTTCGTGGTTATTCTCAGTGCGAAATATGGCTTGCTGTTTCAAAATGACAGAATAGAGCCATACAATTTGACATTGAATGATATGAGTTCTGATGAAGCGAAGAAGTGGGCAGAGCGAGTGTTTGAGCAAATGAACAATAGGCTCCAGTTACGTGACTTCGATAAGGCATTCTTTCACGCTGGAAAGAGATACAGACAATGCTTGATCCCAAAGCTCGAAAGTATCGGAATTCACTGTGAAGTTCCATTGGGAAATCTTGGAATCGGCAAGCAGAAAGCTTGGTACGGACGCAATGACCCCTGAAATCTCGGTTATAGCCAGAAGAGTAAATAATTCTACTCTTAATCATTTAGCAGTGAGGGCGACTTCAAGTGGGCAGCAAGTATGACGATTATTGGAGGCTGAAATTAGATGGTATTCGGAAGTTGTTGGAAGAGGCAAGGAACAGGGGAACAAGTTCAGAGATTGACGTCAATGACATTGCTGGTTTAGGTGAGAGAGAATCATGGTACGGTACTGTTGTCGTATGGAGATCTTGGGCGAAATCGGAAAACGCTCATACAACCTCCTTAGGTAATATCTTGGTGAAAAGCGGCATTCTGAACAATTTTGAAAAGGCATTTCGGTTGATTGTATCGAGGAAACTGAAACTGCATGCAGAACTCTTTCTACCCCAGACGATCGAAGCACCAAAAGCAGCTGAAACGCGATTGCGGGAAACTACAGTTGAAACAGCTCTTAAAACAGAGGAT
>Ga0315309_1002381_pt1 | contig 10974 bp, 11 predicted proteins | sample TDP4_MG_FD_203080 | JGI IMG/M metagenome (GOLD analysis project Ga0315309, IMG submission 203080) | Freshwater sediment microbial communities from Lake Towuti, South Sulawesi, Indonesia - TDP4 | ecosystem: Environmental > Aquatic > Freshwater > Lake > Sediment | place: Indonesia: South Sulawesi...
GCAGGAGCTCAAAGTCGTGGGTTCAAAGGCGGCGATAAGCCGCTGAAATTCCCACCGGCCCCATCTGCTTGTAAGCCTCCTTACAAAAAGCGAAGGACGCCTCAGTGAGTTGCATGCAGCCGAGATCAATGCGTATCCTTCGTCTCTTGCCTTGTCTTTGAGCCGTTATGGAAGATTGTCTCTTCAAGTAGTTGATGGTTCGTCTATGGGTGTCGTAGCTGTGCAACCTTGCCTAGGTAGGTTCCGTCGAGGAGGAAGACTTCGCCTTGACTGGGGTCCGTCACCCCTGATCTCAAGATTGGGCCGAGGAGTCGCTTCTCTGGCGAAGCGTTCACTGAGACGCCTGAAAGGAAGTCGTTGAAGGCGGGCATCACTATCAAGTTCATTTCCGCGTCTCTCTCTTCAGCGATGGCTAATGCTCTTGCGCGAGTCTTCTTAGATTTGGTTATGGCTCGGGCTAATCCCTTGCGACTACACTTTTGCTTCAACCAGATTCTTCGACGAACAGTGAACCCTAGCTTTGTCTCGAACTCTATAACGGGGTGTATGTGCCCCATGATCATGGTGTCGGCTGCCAGGGCGTTGATCGAGGGCCAAGCGTGTCCATGGAGTAGAACAAAGCGTCCATCTGTATCAACAAAAGTTCCTTTGCCAGAGTGAGTGAAGACGCTGCGCGGCAGCATGCGCTCGATTCCTCCGTCATGATTGCCGCGGACCAGATGTATCTCCTTGGCTCTTCGACCTACCTCTTGGAGAAAGACCGGAACATCCTCCCACTCCACGGGGGAGACTCTGGGAACTTGATGCTTGAGGTCGCCTAACACGTAGACTACTTCTGGCTTTTCATGCTCTATGATCTCCTCCAGGCTCTGGAATATCCTCTCACTCTGGGGGGGAACGTTGATCCCTGCAGCTTGAAGCTCATGCTCGAAACCTAGGTGAAGGTCGGCTACCAGTAAGACTCGCCTTCCGTCTTCGAGAAGCGCTGCAGGTCGCCCTTTTACCATGTGAAGCATACGCACACGAACCTTTTAATCTACGCTCCCTTATTTCGGTTGAGTTTCCCATAGCACAGAGGTGGCTTCCCTGTCCCAGAGAAAGAGTAGACGCAGGCCGTCAAAGAAGAGGTCAAAGGGTAAGAAGACTGAAGCAAATATCCGGGTAGAGGCACAGCAGGCAGCGGATGATGGGAGAGTGAAGAAGTACGTCTTTGAACCAAGCGGGAGGGAGCTTTGGGTAGTGGTGGGGAGAAGCAGGGACTATCTCGTCTTGCCCCTGGCCAAATACTGCGCCTGCGATGACTTCTTCTACAGGGTCCTAGGTCAGGAAAGAAAGCGTTGTTACCACCTTCTGGCTGTGGCCCTGGCTCAAAGACAGGGAAGCTACGAGGAAATCGAAGAGAGAGACGATCTGTACCTGAAATTCATCTCCGAGTGGCGTTCCTGAGGTTTAGGATGCTTCTACTCAAGAAGCAGCTCTTCACCCCTTTCTCGCGCTACGAGATATATCACTGCAAGTCTTGCAGTTTCGATCGACAAACAGCATTAGGCCGCAGGTAAGATGTCTATTCCCCCATTGGGGAGCCGGTATCTCAAACACTCGCAGACAAAGGCGACTGTTCGGGAGCTGGTGCGCTTTCAATTATAGGTTGGAAGGATGAGTGAACGTAGTCCTCGCTCGAAACTCAAGCGATCTCCTGCAGCGCCTCGGAGATCACGGGGGCGACGCTCACGTAACTCACAGGGCTAGGAACTGTGTCGGTGCCTATGACATCTTCCGCGCCAGCTCTTAGTATTCGCGCCAAAGCGTTCCCGACCAGCAGGGGATGAGTACACGCAACAAGCACTCTTCGAGCCCCCATCTTAAGGAGCGCCGCGCAAGTCTCCGCCATCGTACCCCCGGTGCTGATTATGTCGTCCACGATCAACAAGTCGTGGCCCCGCACATCCACTCTCTTGGGCTTAATAGAAACCTGAGTGTCGCTCAACCGTTTCTTCTCCAAGATGTCGTACCCACACTCCAGTTGTTCGGCCGCTTCGACAGCCCATCTCTCTGCCTCTTCGTCGGGGCCAACAACTAAGGGACTATTCAAAGAATACCTCTGTTGGGCATACCGGGCCAAGAGCCCCATACCCGTTAGGTCCACAGCCGGGATCCTGAAAGCCATGGTGATGTCAGGAACTCTGTGCCTGTGCGCATCTATCGTGAACACCTGATCCGTTCCCGCCTTCTCTATTAGTTTGGTAACTGTTGCGAAGCTTACCGCCTCGCCGGGAGTGAACCGCTCATCCTGCCTTGCATAGGCGAAGTAGGGAAGAACACCATACACCTGTTTCACGCCAAGGTCCTTTAGCATGTCGACTATCAAGAAGTACTCGATCAAGTAGTCGTTCGGATGAAGGTAGATCGATTGGATAACAGCAGCCTTCTCTGCATCGACCTTATCCAAGACGCGAACGTAAGTTTCCCCGTCAGGGAAACGTCTGATATCGGTCTTCAGAGCTTCGACCCCGAGCTCCCTGGCAACCTTGATGGCCAGGGCCTCCGACGCTGACCCGCTGATGATCTGTAGCTCACCGGACTTCTGAATCATGTTGGACTCGGAATTGGCTTAGCAGGAATTTAAGTCTTAACAACCTCTCATCGTTCCTTCGACCAGACACACATATCATGACAACCGGGAGCCCCGGATTTTCTCGACCAGCAGCTCGCTGCCTTGTCTTGAGCATGTCTAGGCAGACGCTGCAGAAACTTGAAGTAGCGGTGGGAGACCTGTCTGTGCAGTTCTCGGCGCAGGATCTGTACCTCAATCCATCGAGGCACTGGAGAGCCTTCCTTCCCTCAGCTAGACAGCCAGAGACTCTGGGTTCATACAGGATCGATCGATCGATCGATAAATCCACTTCACAGGAACTCCACTAAAGCCATATAGATAGGGGCCCGTAGACCTCTTGCCAATAGGTGGTTGTTCATTAGGCTAGAGGAAGAAGTTCAAGAGAAGCTTAGAAAAGCTAAGAGAACAATCCAGATGTGCAAGGGCAAACAGGGCTACTTTGCAAGCGCAGGCTACTACAAGAAGCAGTACTGGATTCGCGACACGGTGTACAGCATGGAATCGCTCTTGTGTCATGAAGACTCACATCAAGTCAAGAAGCAGTTAATTCATACTCTCAGGAGGCAAAGGAAGAACGGCGAAATTCCAGCTAGGATCATAGAGGTTCCTCCATCTGTATCTGGAAGCCTTCGCTTGCTTGATCCGAGGCTGTTCTATCCGTACACAGAAAACCACGACAGCAATCTTCTGACGACTATTGGTTTGTACAGATACGTGAAGTTCACCAACGATACAGACCTTCTGAAGCAACACTCTGATGAAGCTGACAAACTGAGTAGCTTCACAAAGTCTCTTCTGAGCGCTGAGGGATTTCTTCCAGGAGCGGACTGGCGCGACGCCATGAGAAAATATGCAGGAAGATCCTTGTTCTGCAACCAAGTCCTACTCTTTGCGGCAGAACGCTTGTCAGGAAAAGCCGATTCAGCTGACAGACTGAGGGAAAGGATAAACTCGGTCTTTTGGAGGGACGACGTTGGTTATTACAGAGACTACGCCGAGGAAAGGGGCGACCACCCGGTTTTTGACTCGCTGGGTCATGCCCTTGCCATACTGGAAGGGCTGCTACCAAAGAGCAGGATCGAAGCAGTGGTTCGGGCGTTTGACCTCGCCTCCACGGAGTTTGGATACAGGAACATTTCGCCCAGCTATCCCAAGAACGAATGCGGGCAAAAACCTGAAACATACCAAAACTCGGCAATCTGGCCTTTTGTACACGGATACGTGATATCGGCTCTGGTCAAGGCTGGCTTCGAGGAAAGGGCAAGAGAAGAGTTCGACAAGTTCACCAGGCTATTTGGCTTCAACGAATGGTACTCCCCAACCTCTGGAGCCTCTATGGGTAGCCAAGAGCAGTTGTTCTCAGCCGCGCTGTATCTGAGAGCTCACGACTTGGTCTCCACGGCTTGAAACACCGCCGTTTTGTTCGATCACCCGGTTCGGCCAACCCCTTAGAGTGCGAACGAAAAATGTTCCACACGTAGTCAAGTACAGAGAGGTTGGAGGTCACACATGATGAAGGCCTACAACCCATCTTCCAGCCAATCCCAGGGGTGTCCCAGAAAACTGGGAAGCATGAGTTGGCTGATCCTCGATCGATGTATCGATTCAGCCATCTCAAGAGCCAGAATGTCTCTAACGCCTGCAAACAACTTCCTGGAACCGATCTCCAGATTCATACCATAAATTGTTTCCATCAGCCGATCGATCGACACAATTGTATTACGGAGATTGGAGGCCATGATGATCGCCATCTAGGCGTTGAGAGGTCTAAGAGACTCCTCAGGTGGACTTTCTTCATTAATTGTGTGCACATTCTTGGAGGGCAAGTGGGAGTTGATCGATAGAGATATATACACAGATCGCCGAAATGGGGGGAAGGTGATCTCTTGTCAACAGCAGGAGCGGTTGATCGCCCGCTAGGTGTCGCGATCCTGGCTGTCATCGATATCATCGGAGGGATCCTAGCCATCATAGGTGGGTTATTCTACATCATTGTAGGCGGCTACTTGGTGGCGTACCTAGAGACATTCACAGGTCCTCTGGGGATAGTAGGCGGAGGCTTAGCAGCAATAGCGGCTACGACAGGCGTTGTCATCCTCGTAGTCGGCATCATCTCAATTGTGCTCGGCTGGGGCCTTTGGAGCGGCAAAGAATGGGCCCGCATGATAGCCATGATCTTCAGCATAATCGGTTTGCTCTTTGGCGTATTGGTGCTCTTGGTTGCTATTGGAGCCGCCGGATTGTTAGGCATCGTAATCATTGCGGTCTACGCAATCGTCGTATACTATCTAACGAGGCCACACGTGAAGGCCTTCTTTACCCGACGGGTTGTAAGCGTCCCTCCAGCTGCGCCACCGTTATAGACAGATGGAATCCATTGATAATCGATCGATTAGGCCGGGACAGCCAAAACCTGAAAGACTTGGCTTGGCAGGAGAGAGTGTTCCATGGTCTACATAGCGGCCCACGCCATGGCTTGGAGGTTTAGCGAGAAGTCAACAGCCCCCAGGCAGAGGCTGCTGCCGGGGTAGGTCTGAGCGCCGATTCCGCGGGGAAGCCCAGCCCAATCCAACAGGCACAAAGGAGACCACGGCGAGGTAGCCACCGAAAAGCAGGGGGCCGCGCTACGCCCATGAGGGGCGCAAGGCGAACGTAGCCACGAGAACTAATTAAGGGACTCAGAACAGAAGCAAGCTGGCGAATGCGCGCAAACTCTTATATCCTCGCAGAACGGGTGGGAGGAGAACCTGGTGCGCTGCTTTGGGCATCGAAGAATACTTCTCCTACGTCTACCTCGGCGTCTATGGTTTGATCGTCATAACCCTCATAGCGATCGTGGCGTATATCCTATACAACGCCGGAAAAGGAAAGAAGCTCTAGGCTCTTCAGCTTGATGGAGACTGGTTCAGGGAAAGATATAAGCTAGTTTCCAAGTTCCTATTGGCCGACAGGAATTAATTGTGAGAGTAGTTGCGACCATGAAGGACTACGATGAAATAGTTTCTCGCATACTCGACAAGAAGCCCGGTTTGAAACTCGAGGACTTGGAGAGAATGATTGAGGAGAAGATCAGAACGGAGAAGTATCTGAACCGAACGGGCGCTGCGCTGCTGGTGGCAGAGGAACTGGGGTTGCTAAGCGATGAAAGCAAGGGAGAAGGCAGAGTGCTCGAAGAGAGTCGCACGACTAGGATAGCAGATCTTATCCCCGGGTTGGGAGACGTGAGTGTTCTGGGAAGGGTGATGACGGTCTCCCCTTTGGTGAAGGGTGAGAAATATCAGTACTGCAAGATGAAGATAGGAGATCAGACAGGGAAACTGACCGTCGTTTCTTGGGGGGAGAGAGCGGAAGACCTATCAAGGATGGGTATTGTGTCTGGGCAAGCGATTAGGATCGAACATGGGTACACGCGCGAGAGACTTGATGGGAAGGGAAGCGAGTTTCACGTGGGGAGGCGAGGCAGCTTTGCTGCTCTTCCAGCTAGCGAGCAGGAAGTCCCCGAACTCCAGCAGATGGTGACGCCTATCCGAGAGGCGTTGAACATGAGCGGAGAGCTGGTGGACGTGAAATGCTCCGTGGTCTCCGTGCAGCCATTGAGACAAGTCAACACGTCGCTGGGTCCCACCAACCTCAGAGAGGTTCAGGTCAAAGACGACGACTCCTACGCCACGGTGGTCGCTTGGAGGAGCAAGGCTGATCTCTTCGAAGACGTTCGCGAGGGAGAGAGTATCCTCATATCCGACCTCAGAGTCAGAAACCTTTCGCTTCACACCACTGGAGGTACAATGCTGGGGAGAGACAAGGCAGTGAGACTCGAGGTCGAGGTCGTTCCGACGCCCCGCCTCAACGCGGCTCAGTATCTTGTAAGGGTTATTGATTTTCTAGATCAGGGCGTGGGGCTGCGGGCCGTCATAGCCCACGACGGAAGAGAGGTGGTAAGGGTGGTTGGCCCGGTGTTAAGCAGATTGAGACTCAGGCCTGGCGACTATATCCTAATTTCTGGGGGCAGCTCGTTCCAGAAAGGTAGAAAGAAACAGCTCATTGTGAGAAACGAGGGGGACGTGGAGATCCTTTCCAAGGCTCCTCCCAGCATGGATATTCCGGACATTGACAGACGGATTCAACTATCCTCCATAACACAGGAGGATGAAGATATAATCGTGGAGGGTATTTTGAGCAGCAAGACACCCCTGAACACAGTGAACACTAGGTTCGGGCCTGCTGAGGTCGTGAACTTCACACTGCAGGATGTGGGCAAATCTATGCCTGGGGTGGCATGGCGAAGCAAGGCGTTGGAGCTTGATAAGATACCTGTCGGAAAAAGGGTTCGAGCCAGGTGGGTGAGGGTCAGAAGAAATCCTGTTGGTCAGCTGGAAATAGTAACTGACAAAGACACCCTTCTTGAACTCCTGGACTGATGTTTCCTCATTTCTTCTCTGCCGTGAGTTCCGTTATCGCGTCATCGATTATGTCCAAGCCTTTGTCAAGGAGCTCTTCTGGGATGTTCAGCGGAGGGGCTATGCGGAGCGCTGAAGGACCGCAGGTGATCATTGCCAGACCGCGCTTGAAACATCTTTTCATTATCTCTCTTGATTCTTCCACTGCGGGCGTCTTTGATTTGCCGTCCTTTACGAGCTCCACCCCGATCATCAATCCCTTGCCACGCACGTCACCGATAATGTCAGACTTGTCTTGCATATCTCTCAATCTTGAAATCACGTGCCTGCCCAGTCTAACGGCCCTGTCGAGGAGGTTCTCCTCTTTTATGACGGATATCGTGGCTAGCGCCGCCTCACATGCGACATGGTTACCGCCAAAGGTGGTCGCATGCGAGCCTGGCTCCCAGTCCGCTATCTCCTCCTTGGCAACCATGGCTCCCAGCGGGAGACCGGAGGCGATGGACTTGGCGATGCACACCACGTCAGGTGTGACGTTCCAGTTTTCTATTCCGAACCAGCGGCCAGTTCGCCCCATGCCCGCCTGAATTTCGTCGTCTATGAGTAGGAGATTGTATTCGCGAGCGAGAGAAGCCATCCGTTCGAAGTATCCCTCAGGTGGAACCACGTATCCTCCCTCACCCTGTATGGGCTCGAACACTATGCCTGCAACATCTTCACGGGGAAGGAACTTCTCCAGAAGCGCCTCCTTGATGTAGTCAACACACCAGTAGCCACACTCAGGAAATGTTTGCCTGAAGTAGCAGCGATAGCAGTACCCGTAGGGTACGTGTACAACCCCAGGCATCAGGGGGAAAAAGTATCTTCTCTGGACTGTTTTGCTGGCGGTAAAGCTGAGAGCACCTATGGTTCTTCCGTGGAAAGCACCGATGAACCCTATGAACTGAGAGCGTCGAGTATGCCACTTGGCAACTTTCACTGCGGCTTCAACGGACTCAGTGCCGCTGTTGGCTAGGTACACCTTCTTTGGGAACGAGCCTGGAGTAATCTTGCTGAGCTCCTCAGCAAGACGCACGGCATTCTCATAGTAGAAGTCCGTTAGTGAATAGTGAGTGAATTTCTTGCTGGAGCGTTCTATGGCCTCCAAGACCTTTGGGTGGGCGCTGCCCACGTTGAGGCAAGCGATGCCTGAGTTGAAGTCAATGAACTTGTTTCCATCTACATCTTGGACTACGCTTCCTTTGGCAGACTCCATCACTAGAGGATAGAACCTGGGAAACGATGCGGACAGAAACTTGCTGTCACGCTCAAGAATTGCCCTGGCCTTCTGGCCAGGAGGTGAAACCTTGATTTCCGGGACTTCCATCCAAGTAACCCCAGGCCAGCTGAACAGATCTGCGGAATAAGTCTTTATGCGAATTGATCGATAGGCTTGTCAACTGTTCGATGAATATTCGTCGGTTGAGGCGGGAGCGATGTTTGCGGTGAGGAAGCTACTTCTTCACTAGGATCTCAATGTAGCTTATGTAGCGTTTCTTCCCGTCCTCCATCATTCTCTCATCGCTTCCAATAGATATGTCCTCGATCTCGAGGCCCTTGATGAAGCTCCTGCGCAAGAGCTCCACGGTAGCCACACAGTTCATAATGGACTTGCCACGCGCGCGGAGCAGGACCTTCCCTCTGCCTTGATTGAAGAGTGTTAGACATGCAGTCACGTATCTTAAAGTCGGCTTGCCTGCAACCACGATCGTCTCTGAACCCGCATCGCTCACTTCGATGACCACTTCCCTCTATCACACAACCCTACCTATATTAAACTATAGTCTGCGTAAGCATTGAAGCCAAAAGCAATATGAAGGTAAGAAAGATGACGCTAGACACAACCGAAATACCGAGCCTTCTGAGCGAGCCTGGTAGGGCTCGAGCTATCTTTGATATGGCTCTGACAGACACGATGCACGCCGTGCTGGGCGCGGTTGCGAGGCAGCACATCTCAGCAGCTCTGCTGTTTCTTGCGGCGTGGGATAGACATGTTTCAACGCAGCTGCTAACCACGGAGACATCCACTTTCTCTCCCAGTGGGCGGTACCCTCTCCCGTGTGCGGTGAGGGCGTTCACGACATGTGTGTCCGTTGTTAGCAGTTCGCCTGATCTGACGTGGTGCTCGTGGAAAAGAGCCATTAATCTGTCCCTCAAGCCTGGGAGTGCGTTGTTGCCGTCTGCCACAACCAACCCGCATTCCTCTCCGTCGATGTTGAAGTAGATAACGGAGATTCCTCCAGGACCCATGCCATCCTCCAACCCATACTGCTTGGGGAGAACTCTGGAGAAACCGACTGAGAAAGGCTGCTGAGCCTGCTCCTCGCAGCAGCTGACTCGACTCACGATTTTTTTCAAGTCATCGATGTGTTCACCTGTTTGAGGATCTTCGGAGAAGCTGTTGTGAGCATCGACGAGAACGAGGTTACTCACCGTCGCGGTGCCTACATTCACCGAGCTTATCGATGGAGGTAGGTCCTCCATACCGATGGGGTGTAGAGTGAGCACGGCTAGGGCATGGTTTCCGAACTTGAGCCGGAGAGATGACGCTGCGCCTTCGGTTAGCATCCTTGGAACCTCCGCGCCGTCGCTGAAGATTCCGCCTTCCACACCACTGCAAGCGAAAACCACGGAGTCGACGACTCTCTCGGCGTCTTCTGCTCGAACTAGGTTCATGTCGTGCCCCGAAAGGCCGTGAAGAACCACGGCGTCTATGTGAAGCTTGGACCTCAAAGCCACTTCTATCTGATGCGGCAGAGCGCTGCTTCCCAAAGACCTGAATGGCCCCGGATGAAAGCCAGGAACAACTAGAGCGAGCAGAGCCTCCTTTGTTTCTCGGTCTCTGAAGAGAAAGATACGAGATGAAACCTCTGCGTGCGCACCCATCTGCGATAGATCTGACTCGAGATATCTGTTGTCACCAGAAGTCCAGCTTGCCAAGAAGCCCTGTATCAGGCGTGAACCATTGAACCCAGTCTCGTTAAGAGCGACGGAGTCCACCCACCTCCGGGAAAGCTCCGCCAGAAGCGTCGCTGCGGCAAGCGCCGCCACTGAATACGACAGAACAGCTGTCTGCTCGAACAGATAAGCGAGCGTAAACAATTGGATGAAAGATGGGAGGATCGCAAGAAGAATCTGTACGATTCGACTGGAGGAGCTGAGCGCTGAATAGACCAAATAGCAGATGTAGGAGAACAAGACAACGCCAAGGACCATCGTGAACAAGAACACGCCCTTCCACCCCAACGTCAGATCAAGGACCATCCCTAGAAGACCGAGTGCAAACAACATCAGAACGCCGATCAGGGACAAGGCATTCATCCTCCGCAGTCTGAGAAACACCTCGCGCCGCATGGCAAAGGAACTGACCAGGAAATTGAGCACCAAGCTCGAGGCTAGCAGGATAGCCGCGAGGACCATGGATCTCAACGGGTCTTGAAACCTAAGGTGAAAAGCCAGCGTGACACCCGCTGTGGAAAGAAGGACCCCGCCAACTATGGCTCCATGAGACGGAAATGAGAAAAGCAGCCCATACCTGGATGCTATGCTCGATTCCTCTGCATGGGCAGCAGTTGCCAAGGCTCCTCAGCTACCAGTGCAAAGCTATGTGGATTTAAACGTGTTTTTCGATCCATTCTGAAGAAGTCGGCCGCCCTCTTCACGAACGGTCGAAGTACCCCTGGCCCGCGACCCGAGTTCAGGAGACCCACGGTAGGCAAGCTGTCCAGAGCCTGGCTTTCCCTCAAGCTTGAGGGCATTAGTTCCCAGGTGCGGGGGTCAGGGTTACCGTCAAGCGAGAGACCTTTCCCCACGCATGACCTAGAGTTTAAATTTCAGCCGCCAAGATAGATCAGCTCAGAATCTCGCCGAAGCGTGGAACTCGTTGAGACTCAGGCTCAAGAGCGGTACGACCATCGAGAACGC
>Ga0315309_1002383_pt1 | contig 10963 bp, 12 predicted proteins | sample TDP4_MG_FD_203080 | JGI IMG/M metagenome (GOLD analysis project Ga0315309, IMG submission 203080) | Freshwater sediment microbial communities from Lake Towuti, South Sulawesi, Indonesia - TDP4 | ecosystem: Environmental > Aquatic > Freshwater > Lake > Sediment | place: Indonesia: South Sulawesi...
GGGCTGCAGAGATTCCAGCAAATCCGCCTCCTACTACAATCACGTCATATTCCATTTATTCGTCTCCTTTCCAAATTTGAGAGAGAAAACCTCATTTCTATTGCGGTTCTTTCTGTTATCTTTCTTTTGTTGGTTAGGGAAGATCTCCTTTCTCCTTATTAATTCCTGAAAAAATATCCACTATTGACTTAATGAGAGCTCAAGAATAGAAGGTGTTGTTATGGCTGAAGCTTTCGATCCCCTGAAGCACAGAAATGAGAGAAGACGCATACAGCTATTGGCAATAATTGGATCACAAGGGGAATTCGGAAACTCCTTTTTGCTGACAAAAGAAGTTCTTAAACCTTTCAATGAGCTCAACTACGAAATAGTCCAGCTGGCAAAAAAAGAGTTACGGGTAGAGGGGGACGCTTCCTCCACCTCTCGAAGGAAAACCCTGTTGCCTCTTTGTTGTGGCTGATCCTGGGGAAAAGGTAGAAGACTGTCTAGGCATAGTCGGCAAGGAGGTTGAAAGCCTAGGAATGAAGTTAGTCTCTTATGACTCTCAACTCGGTGCCCACGCCATGGGCAAGTTTAGGGGAGAAGTCCTCAGAGATCGGAAAGGCATAGAAGACTGCGGACGACTAGTAAAAAGACTGATTGAAACGATAGTTCAAAAATAGTTTGAAGCCATCGTCTATCGAATCTTGCGTAGGAAAGAGGGGCTTCGGAGGATATCGCCAACAGCTGGTCTAAGGTGTTTGTCTAATGGCTTTCTGTTCAGCGGCTGCATCATGTATGGTAAAACAAGTCTGGATTCCTGTTCAGGTATTCCACGTAAAAGTCTATCAATTCTCTTAATCTGGCCAGTCTGAGAGTGGCTTTTCCAACTCTAACAGTTTTCATTATGTCATGTTGAAGACATGGTTCTTCCAGTTTGGGAAAATCTGGATATGGACCGAAATCCCATTCCCATTCACTCGCAGGGTATTTCTCAACAAGCCACCTAGGCGGGGTCAACTTATCTAAAATATGTTTTGGAAACACGACTCGCTCTTCCGCCAAGTGCATAGCCGAACAAACCTCTAAGCCAACACCCAACAACAGGATGTGGCCTCCGAGTTCAAGTAGTCTTTTCCAGCCCTCTCGACTGTCTTTGTTCCCAGCCTTAACGATTTCTTGAGCATTGGGTCCAGTGGCTGCGAGAGAGAACACATGGTGGAGACTCCTTATGACTCCTTTCCGTTTCCTAAAGGCTTCGGGTATGGTTCCTGTAGAACATGGAGTTTCTTTGGGGTCGTAGGGTAAGATTCTGTATATCCACAAGACACCGATCGCTACTTCTTCGGGAGTCCTCTCAACTTTTGCCAAATTTGTGGAGTAGGTTGGCATAACTACTGTTCCTTCATCTCCCACGACTTCAAGTAGAGCATCTATGACGGCGTCAGCTCCTCCATCCACATAGCCAAACCTACTCAAAGAACTGTGAACACCCACATTGTGGCCCCTTTTTAAGCCAAGCTTCCTCAGACCAGCCACAATGTCGTCTCTAGACACGACAACGCCAGCCCGTGTCTTCTCTCCCGACGCCATCTGGCCACTTCTCCCGATCAGAAAGTTAAGTCTCTCTCAAGAAAATAGAGCACATATTAAGAAGATAATCACCTAGCGGAATAAATGCTTAGACTATGTGCTCGCTCGGCGATGGCGCTCTGTACAATTCAAAAAGAGAAAAACAGGGGAGATTCAAGATGCTTACTTGATTAATGCATTGTTTCCCTCTATCTCGAAGATGAACCCTACTATCTCGATGTTTGGTGCCTGTGTTTTGAATTTCAGATCTATTGACTGGCTTACTCCGTTGTTGTGGTCTGCTCCCAGAGTCTCAGCTTTCATTTCGTCGCTGAGTAGTAGTTTTGGCAACACATTTCCATCCTCAGAGTGAGAAGCAGCGATTAGCTGGAGCTCCAAAAGCGTTTTGTCTTGAAGTATTGCAAACAGCTTGACCTGATCGATGTGGGAAATCGTTTTGGGGTGCTCAGTTAGCCTAAGCAGATAGGCTGCTTGGACTTCTTCAGGTAATGTGATCAAAGTATGATCTGTGACTACGTCTACGCCGTCTGGATTGTGAATGTCGAGCAGCCCTTCAGAGACATATTCATCGCCATCGTAAACATGTAAAATAGGACATCCGCCTCCTCCACCACCGCCAGGTGTCGTCACAGAAACGTAGAAGGAGTATTGGCCCTCACCGCTGTAAATGTAGATTCGGATCCTCCAGTAACCGCTTGAGTCAGCGTAATAGGTGATGCTATCTGTAGAGCCAATTCCATAGTAGGACCCAGCCTTAAGTGTCCCGCTTGGATTGTAGAGTTGAAGGTCGAAGTCGACACCCGCCGGTGGGGTCATAGTCACATAGATCTTTTGGCCGCTACTTGCATAGAATTGATACCAATCATTTGTGTCGCCAAACAATTGGTAAAGCGTACCCGTATAGCTTCCAGGACTTATATAGGTTGCCGAGCTGAAAGCATTGCCAGCATCAACCCCCTTTCCTGCATCATTTTGAGCTCCGGCATAGTAGTTCATGTCAATACTTTGGACTTTGGCCCACAAATGCTCCACCATATCGCACCAACCGGGCCATGCCCAATGCCAAAGATGTCCTTCAAACTGGAAATTGTCAATATGTATGGTCTTCTTAGGGTCCACTGTGATTACGAGGAGATATTCTCCTATTGCTTCGCTTCTCTCACCGCGACCTGTGTTGAGACCCAACTTCCATTGAAAATCCACGCTCCCGCCATAGGGTTGGATTGTCCATTTGTAAAGAGTGACGGTGTAGCGGTTCGTTATCTTGTAGGAGTTGTCAATTGTCCCTACTATCCCAAGTTGAGTAGCAGCTTCGGGGATAAAGATCTGGGCTTTGGCTTCGAATGATGAGCTTGTACTGTATGTTTCCTCAACGTCTACTACTCTGTCCACTTCATAGTTGAGCGTGACCCAAGGAACGCACCAGTCCCATCTTATTGCTCCTGTGGTGACTTTTGCGTACACCTTATTAGCCGGGCCATTAGGATCGTCGATGCCGCTACTGTCTAATTTCCAGTTTCCATCGTTTGGTTTCGGAGTGGTTTTGGACATTATGCGTACAACATAGAAATCCGCTCCTTTTGACGGTGAGGACATGAAGTAGAAGAATTCCACGATCGCATGAATTTGATTTCCGCCCTCACCAGTCACATCAAGAAAGTACTGGTTTCCCACCCAGGCTGCTCGATCGATAGTGTCAGTTGGGTATGTTGATACCGGCCCGTTTATCCTTACCTGCGTGTTTGGGGCAAGTTGAACGGCGCCTGGCTTTTCCACAACCGAAGCAAAGGCTTGTGGCATCATGGAAACAAACAGCAAGAAGAGCGTTGAAGGGACTAGTATTTTGTAGTATCTCCTTTTTTTCATGGAGATCGCTCCAAAATCCATATGTAGTAGCGGTGGTTGCTTTTAAATTTTTCCATCATCAGCGAAAAAAATGGTTGAAAATAAAACCCCCTGCTACCTGAAGCTTACGGAGCATTAGAAGAAATGTAAACTGGCGTTGCGCTCAGTAGCGTCAAATACCCCTTCAAGTTCCATCCCTCCGCTGACGCAACCAACTCGAAGCTATCAAGGAAGTTTTCGGTAGTGAATGTTGCTTCAACGGTGGCTCTTCCTTGGTTGTCAGTTAGGCCACTCCACAGAGGGTTTCCTAATTGATTATAGAGACTAAGGGAAACATTGGCAAATGCCACTCCATTTCCGCGCACGATTACGATGTCGTAACTTCTCGTGACGTTACTGTTCTCCCAGTTCCAATGTATCACATTGTCTCTCAGGATGTGCGAGATTCCTGATCCCTCCTGGAAAGTGACACCGCCTGAAATGCGGAAAGAAGAGTTCTCAGCTCGTAATGTTGCCCGAAGCTTGGTCTGGTCAAAATACATGGTTCCGAAATATGACCAGGCATGGATTGCGCCTCCTCTTGTGGTAGTGGAGTTGGAGATCGAAACAACAGCGTTTTGAGACAGGAAAAACCATGATTGTGGAAGTATCGAGTCTGAGATTGATACAACTGAGTTACCGCTAAGGCTCATAGATTCCATGTATGAATTGGTGATTGTGCCTGTAGAATCATCCATAAAGTGTAATGTCTCTGTCATGTTGGTCCCGCTTAGAACAACCCTTGACTTATTCTGTATCCACACTTTGAAGTGTTGTGTTGTTGGAGTTCTTATTGTTGAGTTGAACGCTTCAAATTGTGCTCTGTCACGGAGATTCAAGTAATATAAAGGATAGTTTATTGGTTCTTCAATTGTTGGTTCTCGACCGCCGAACCAAGACTTTGGGTCAGATTGATTGATTATGAGCACAGCGTTTTTCAATACGAGCTTGGCCTGATCTTGCACAATTATGTTTCCATCGTTCAGGTAAGTTGCGCCCTCGACAATAAATTCTTGATCTCCACTTATGATCAGATCACCTTTATGAATCGTGTCTTTAGTTGTTATTGTTCGAATGGTCTGAGGATAGACAATCCAGTAGAGGAAAGATGAAACAGCGACTGATATTAAAAGTCCAAGTAACCCGTACGACAACAATCTTCGTCCATTAGGCACGGTTCTCATCCTCCTAATAGTCTGTTGAGCATCAATGATTTAATTCTAATTTTAGAACGATTTATCGTTCTACTGATAGAACTTTAAACTGAAAGCACAAAAATAATACGTGAATAGTATTCTTTAGCGAGGAAAAATCGTTGTCTGAGGTAAATCTTGAAGAGGCACTACGGGGCACCACGCTGAGGGTTTACTGGTATATCCTCACAGTGAGAAAACCGGTCTCTGCAAGAGAAGTTCAGAAGGGCCTAAGACTGTCAAGTCCGAGTTTAGCGCTTCACCATCTCGAAAAACTAGCCGATTTACGACTTGTTCAAAAGGACAACATGGGGCAATATAGTCTTATTGAGGAAGTGAGGGTTGGTCTGCTACGTTTCTTCATAGGCTTTGGGAGGCACTTGATCCCGCGATATTCTCTTTATGCAGCATACTTCATAGGGTTGCTTGTGGGTTATTTGATTGCCTTTCGGATGGCATTTGACATAAAGGATGTTTACGTTCTGGTTTTTGGGATATCAGCCATTTTCACTTCAGTGTATGAACTCGTTTCAGTTTGGCGAATGAAGAGGCTCTAAATGCTCATAGCAAAAGCATTATGACTCGTAGCAGTCTTTGAACCACATTCAACCTCTTTTTCTTTGTCTTTTTTCGTCTTCTTGTTTTTGCCGTTGCCATTCATCGTATTTGTCTAAGATGCTCTCGAGCTGTTTGTCAACGAAGTCGGCTGTGCCTAGGTAGGGAAGATTAATTTCCTTTATGGCGGCTTCGACCTTCTCGTATTTCTCCTTTTGCACTTCAATGTATTCGTATGCACCGGTCAGGAATCGAAGTCTCCAGCGGGCTGCGTCTCTTATGAATTCCTCTCGGGTCGTGTAGCCCAGCTGCCTGTTTCTATCTATGTAACCTTCTATCTCTGTGAGCAGTTCCGTAGGCAGAACCACCGACTGTTTCAGCAGTGCCTCCACGGCATCTGTATATGTTTGCATTTTGCTGGTTTGTGCAGTTAGGTCGCCGAGTAACGCTGTTAGCTTTTGATGCACGTCGTCTGTGATTCTGAGCGTTTTCACGCATTATCCTCCTCACTTTCGACAGGAACGTTATTTGTGTCATAAGCCTTTTAAGTATTTCCTGTGTATTTGTTATACAGAATATACGAGATGAATCTGGTATGAGACGCAGCGTCAACTTAACCATGGACTCAGCCCTGCTCAAGGAGATTGATGCACTACGTGGAAGGGAGAAACGCAGCACCTTCATCGAGCATCTGGTTAAGCTGGGTCTCAAAGCTTACCAGGCGGGCGGTCAGTAATGGCTGAGACCCTCCCAACTCACCTGACCAAGATCTGCGGAACCTGCGCCAAGAGGAAATCGCCTGTTTGCCTTAACTTAAAGTTTGTAAGAGCCTGCGCAGGTGTCGTTCGAAACCCAGACGAGGTCAACACGGCAACATTGGCCACACTGATCAGGGAGGCGGAAACGCTGAGCCGCCGCAAATACAAGTGCTCTAAAGAGCCTAATGCTTGGACTCATCTGATGGATAGGGCGTGCGCTTTTTGGCAACCAGCCGAAGAAAACTTGATTTCTGAAAATTGGTAATGCGCTATCTCATGTAGCGTGTCAATATAAAAAAACGGGATTTGAGCAGTTTTGTCGAGTGGAGCTGCTGTTATTCTATGCCCCATCTTTTGGTGATCTTTACGATGAGGAAGATGACGAAGGCTACGATGATAAAGGTTATCAGCGCCACCAGAAACGGACCAACGCCGAACACCTGCCCAACATAATCCGCTGGAGGTTTTCCTTCGCTATCAAACGTTGTAGATGGCATACCAACCTTGAAAGTTGACAAGTTACCAAGACCGGGCAAGGCAAGGCCTATAATTGGCAAGATCAGGTCTGAGACTAACGATTGTACCAAGGCGCCGAGGTAAACACCCATAATGAAGGCGACCGCAAGACCCATGACCTTGTATTTCGAGATGAAATCCATGAACTCCTTCCACAAGCCTTTCGGTGGAGGCGGCGGTGGTGGTGGAGGCTTCGGCGCAAGCAGCTCTCTGATGCGTCTCAGCTCTTCTAACATTTTTTCGTCTTTGGACATCCCATCACAAAAATGTCTTTCTAGTGAACACTGTTATTAAGACTTGCTAAAGATCGACATCAGGCGGATACTGATGACTCTTTTGACCTACGCGGGCACATGCAATTCAAGCAGTGATTCCTAATTTTCCACGATTTTCCGGCGTGTCTTCATACACCCTCCATTCTGAAACACGTCCTTCACGTATCTTGGCGCTCCACAATGCAGGTCTATCGAGTGGTTTGTATGAACACGTGGAATAGCCTATCATAGCCACGAAATCATCTTTTACCACTTGGACTCTCGTGAAAACGTTTCTATAATCTGGGTAACTGGCGAAGAATTTTCTCCATATTTCCTTCATGACGTCTTTGCCTTTAGTTGTCTCTCCTGGGATATCTATGAATGTATGATCATCAGTCATTAACTCCACTAAACCATCGAGGTTCCGCTGGTTGATCTTTTCATTGAATCTTAGAGCCACCATCATAATATCGAAAGAATCCATCCTGATTCCACCAGTCCTGTTTTTGGGACATGAGTCAAACGACTTAACAGCATCAAGTGAGAGAAAAAGCCTTCCTTCCTCCTCTCATGTGCATGCTTTAAATATTGTTTCTTCTTGATGAAGAGGCTATGACGGTAGATGTAATCGAATTCAGCAAACTTGAGAGAGAGCTTGCAAAGACTCGCAGAACACCGCTTGATTATCTGGCTCCTAAAGTCGGGAAAGTCTATGTTGTCGCCATAACAAGAGACGGGTGCCCAGCTTGCGAAAGGCAGAAGCCAAAATTGGATAGGCTAGCGGAGGCTATGGCGGAGAAACATGGCAAACGAGTCGTGTTCACTCGAACACACATTAAATACAATCCCAATTTAACGGAAGAATCTTTGCGTAGCAAGAGAATTTTCAGGCATTACTTTTATCCTACCAATCTGATACTGATCAGAACCAGAGACCAAGGCGCAGTAGAATATTACAGAAACGCCGCGCCAAGCATGAGCGAGCTCAGGAAGAACATCGAGACCGCTCTTGCAGTTGCAGAATTCCTTGAAAAAGAGACTACTTAATGCTTTTGTGTCAATCGTGGACGGCTAGCTGCCTTCCTCAGTTTCGCCACTTCTGGATTTTCTGCGATATTGTTCAAGAATCCATCTGATCAAGTTGTTTCGTGTTCGACTCTGCCTCACAGCCTCTCTTTCCAGCCAGTCTGCCAAGTCCTCAGGAATAGAAAGGCTGAAGCGACGAGACTTCAAGGCCTATTTCACCAAACGAATCAAACACGTCTTGTCGAATTAAACACTTGTTGTGCAAAGGTGTGAAAAGCCCACAACAGGACTTATCTGCGCAAAACATGCATCCTTAAGATGGCAGCCCGAGGGCTGGGGAGTGAAGCCCACCATTAGCGAACACCCCTCAGAGGCTAAGGGCTGCCATGCTTCATTCTCTGGCTTCTCGGGCAGGTCAAAATGAAGCCTAGTAAGGTTGTGTTAGAAGCTTGCGCAATCCGTTGTCGCATCTTGTCAGCCGCATCGGCGAAGCCTTGACATCTCATCGTGCAGCCTTGTTTTTGACCAGTACTGAAAAGGTAATGGGTGTTTCGCCGGTTGTCAGCTTCAAGACTATGACCAGTGTTTATTTGGGTGATTTGGCCGCTCGTGCTAGCGTTGATTTTCTGGCCGATCAGATCGCTGGAGTCGGCTTTTACACATCCATGAATGAAGACTACGCCGAAATGAGTGGGGGCAAAACAGCCAAAGAAATAGTTGACGAGTTCTGTGCCGAGGTTGGTCTTGACGAGGTTCTGCAGGAAAGCGCGCGGTTTCTTGTAGGTTGGGGGAACGTTTTCTGGTGGATTGGCAACCCGGTGAAAATCGAGTTCTTGAAGACTGTGCCACTTGAAATAATCAGGGAAGACGGAATCAAGTTTTCAGACGGCAAGCTTGAGAGAATTGAGTTTGACTGGAAGCGGCAGCCACGCCAAATCGTGGGCGACGAGTTGATTCATCTGGCCTACAATGTTTTGACCGCGAGTCCCTTGGGAGTGGGCATCTTGCAGTCTCTATGTACTCCCTTAGACATCGGTGATGGTGAACAGCGAGAGCCCTTCTATCAGATCAAGGGCAAGATTCAAAGCGGAATGGCGGACACAATATACACTTTTGGTGCTCCAAATGAACTCTGGAGTTTTCCAGGCTTAAGCAAAGAAAGGATCAACGAGGTTCTGTCTCAGATCAAGACCATACCTCGCCGCGGCTCGAGATTCGTGTTCAATCCGCCTGTGGGTTCTGAAGCGAAGGTTCAGCCTATCATAGCAGAGCGCATGCGGGGCCTAGACTTCTACGTTGAGACCTTGGAAGACGAATTTGTTTTAGGTCTGCAAACTCCTCTGGCCAAGTTAGTTACCAAAACCGGTTTTACGGAAGCCAGTGCTAAAGCAGCCTTGGAAATCGCAGAGAGGCACGTTCTGACCCTGCAACGTTTCCTCAAGCGCGGTGTTGAACGCTGTATTTTTGATCGTGTGATCGCTCAGGCTGGTCTGGATCCGTCTCAGGCTAAGGTTAGACTCAACTGGGGAATACCTGAACGCTTGGATTATGAAAAGCTGACCAGCATGTTGTCACAGCTTATTGAGATTTTGAAGACCGCCCCAAACGTGATGACACCGGCGGAGCTACGGAAGATCCTCCGCGAGGTTGCCAAGCTGCCGCTTGAGGAAACAGAGATTCAGGTTCCGTCACAGGTATTGGAGGTTGAAAAGCAATTTGTCGACAAACAAACAAGATGAACGTAAGCAGCACGCGCCTGAGTTTGAAGACTGTGTTAAGCAGGTTATGAGGCAGGGACACGCTAAAGGAAGCGCATTTGCTATCTGCACTGCGACTTTTGACAGGGCAAACAAGCTCATCTACGTAGGTGAAGGAGAAACGGCGAAGCTGCATTTGTTCAGCGAATCGGTTAGGCTGAAGGACCACAAGGTTTCAGGCGTGTGTATACATCCCAAACGAATATTTCATCCAGAGGAGGGCATGACTCATGTTTACCTGCAAGAGGAACTGGAGAGGGCTGCACCGACGCTTATCGGCAAGCCGTTTGGCGTCGACCACACGTATGTTCTTCCGCCTCCGAACGTGATAACAAATGCTTGGTATGACCCGAAGGAAGACGGCGTGGCTTTTGAGGGAACCGTGGACGACCGAATTGTGGAGCAAATCCAAAGCAGGGCATTCAAGGGTTTAAGCATTGAACTCAACTGGCTCAAGCCCGGTGGAAGAATGGAATACGCTGATGGAGTGGCGCCTAGAAACTTTGAGTTGACGTCGGTGCACTTTCTGAAGCGGTTTCCGCCTGGAGACAAGGATGCCTACATCAATTTCTGGAATGCCATTGTGGAGCAGCTTGTTGTGTCGCCGGCTCTGACTCTGGATGAGAAGGTGGCTCAGCTAGAAGAGCAGCTTCGTGAACTGTCTGAGAAAGTGGCTGTTTTGGCTGGAAAGTTTGAAGTTGTCAGTGGCATACCGCAGTCTATTGCCATGAAAGAGGCTGAGTGGGATGCCTCCTTCATTAATGAGCTCCCGGACACCAGCTTCGCAGTTGTGTCGAAAGGCGGACAGCGGGATGAGCAGGGTAAAACCGTGCCCAGAACCTTACGTCATCTGCCGCATCACAAAGCCGACGGATCGTTGGACGTTCCACATCTTCGCAACGCCTTGGCTCGCTTGCAGCAAACTGAACTTTCACTCGAGGACAGAGCTGAAGCCAAAAAGCACCTTTGCGCCCACGCCAGAGACTCAGAGATTGTGAGCGAAGTTTGCGGAGAACCGAGGCCCAGACAGAGCGAAAGCGAAGCTGTAGCCGCTCTTCAAAAGCAGCTTGCAGAGACCGAGGCTAAGCTGGCTCAGGTGCAGAGGTCTGTGCTTGAGAAGGAGGCTGCGTGGGCTGAGAAGCTGGCTGAAGCAGAGAGAACTGGCGCGTCAAAACTCGAGTCTTCAGGCGTTGTTGCCCTCCGCAAGCAACTGATTGAAACCGAGGCGAAACTTGCCAGTTCACAAAGGCAAGCTGCGTCTGCAAGGGCAAGCTGTCAGAGACTTGTCGAAGCGATTAAAGGCACTCATCCTGTCATCGGCGTTCAAAGGTCTTGGAGTTTGGGTCCTCAGAAGATGATTGCAGAGCAGCTGCGAGTCATGCGTGAGTTTGAGTCAAAGTCGTGAAACATATCATGACGGGACTAATCGAGGATGAACTCGGTGA
>Ga0315309_1002386_pt1 | contig 10958 bp, 17 predicted proteins | sample TDP4_MG_FD_203080 | JGI IMG/M metagenome (GOLD analysis project Ga0315309, IMG submission 203080) | Freshwater sediment microbial communities from Lake Towuti, South Sulawesi, Indonesia - TDP4 | ecosystem: Environmental > Aquatic > Freshwater > Lake > Sediment | place: Indonesia: South Sulawesi...
AGCCCAGGCCAGGAACTCATCCGGCTGGAAGATGCTTTCCCCTGCTCCTAGTCTTAAGAGATGTGCTCGGCCTAGCCAAGACAAAAAGGGAAGCGAAAAGCCTCATTTCAGAGAAACAGATTAAAGTAGATGGCAGATTTGTACCTGAATACGATTTCCCAGTCGGGATAATGGACGTCATAGAAATACCGAAGATGGACAAGGCTTACCGCGTTCTACCATCCTCACACGCAATACTGACATTACACGGCATCGAGGGCAAAGAAAGATCTTTCAAACTGTGCAAAATCGTTGGCAAAACTTCGATAAAAGGAGGAAGACTTCAACTCAACCTTCATGACGGAAGAAGCATCTTGATAAAGCGACCAGAAGAAACGAAAGAGAGGTATGATACAAACGACGTTTTGAGGGTAAGCCTACCCAAAGCAAAGATCTTGGGTCAAGTGAAGCTAAGAAAAGGTGTTCCAGCGATTGTCACGGGTGGAAAGAACATTGGCATTGTGGGAAAAGTATCAGAGATTAAGGAAGAGAAGGAGGGCCAACAAAAAACCGTGACACTTAATAGCGCAGGCGGACAGAAACTTAAAACGCTTATAGAGTATGCATTCGCGGTGGGCGAAGAAGAGCCTTGGATCTCGTTGCCTGAGGGAAGCTAAGATGAACGAATTTGAAAGAGCAGAAGCGAGATTAAACCCAATGCAGGCATCGAGAAGGTTGTCGTTAACATGTCCATCGGCCAGTCAGGGGAGCAACTACAGAAGGCCATGACCGTTCTCGAGCAACTGACTGGACAGAAACCATGCCAAAGAGTTGCCAAAAAGACGATTAAGGAATGGGGCATAAGAAAGATGGAGCCCATGGCCTGCATGGTGACGCTTAGGAAACAGGCTGCTGAAGGGTTTCTAAAAAGAGCCTTCGAGGCCGTAGGAAACAAACTATCAGCCTCAAGTTTCGACGACTACGGCAACTTTGCTTTTGGTATAGGTAAACACATCGACATACCTGGCACAAAATACGACCCAGGGCTTGGCATATTTGGAATGAACGTCTGCGTCTCCGTAAGGAAGCCCGGACACCGTGTAGGAAGAAAGAGTAGAATGAAGCCTATAGGCAAGAGGCAGAGGATCAAACCGGAAGAAGCGATCACGTATATTAGAAGCCGCTTCGGGCTCAGCATTTGAGACCCCGTCTCGGTTGAGCCAAGAAGCAACTGGATTCTCAAGCAACCTCCCATTCAGAACAAGCCCATTTCATCTGAACCATAATGGCTCATAGTACGGGAATGGTGAAACATTATATAGAACTGTACAAGAATACAACAAAAACCCACATCCCTACATAAAAACTCCGGAGCCAAAACGGTTGGTAAAGCAAAAAGATGAGGCAAAGAAAGCCTACGGAAAAGGCAGCAGACAGTGCCGAAGATGCGGTTCCCACGTGGCCGTCATCCGTTCCTACAACCTAGGACTCTGCCGCAGATGCTTCAGAGAGGTTGCCGAGAAACTAGGCTTCAAAAAATATTCGTGAGGAAGATCGATGAGCACCACAGACCCGCTTTCAAATGCCCTTTCAACCATAGTGAACAATGAGTTGCGAAATAAGAAAGAGTGCCTAATAACACCTGCTTCGAAACAGATCGGACAAGTTCTCAGAACAATACAAAAAAACGGCTACATAGGCGAGTTTGAGTTTGTAGAGGATGGCAGATTTGGAAAGTTTAAGGTCCAACTTCTGGGGAGAATAAATAAGTGCGGTTCCGTTAGACCAAGGTTTAACGCAAAGGTCAACGAACTAGAAAAGTTTGAAAAGAGGTACTTGCCATCCAAAGATTTTGGCATCATGATCGTCTCAACGTCACGAGGCGTCCTTTCGCACAAAGAAGCAAAGAAGAAGAGCCTCGGCGGCCAGCTGTTAGCCTACGTTTACTAGGAGGCTGTGACCATGGGCAAGACCCTTTTGGAGTTGGAAACAATCGAGATACCCGACGGAATTACTATAGATGTTGATGAAAGAAGGGTCGTAGTCCGCGGTCCCTTAGGCGAAATCCGAAAAGATTTCTCCCATGCGCCCGTGACGATCAGAGGGCTTGGAAAAACCGTAAGCGTAGAGGCGTCTTGGCCTGATAAGAAACAGGCAGCCGTTGTCAAAACCGTTCGATCCAAGATTAGAAAAATGATGGTCGGTGTGACCAAGGGATTTACATATAAGCTTAAACTCGTCTTCGCCCATTTTCCTGTATCAGCAAAGACGCAGAACGGAACCGTCGTTATTGAAAACTTCGGTGGAGAGCGTAGGTCGAGAACCGCGAAAATCCTGAGCAACGTGAAGGTTGAGATAGGACAAGACGATATCACCATTAAAGGAATCGACATAGACGAGGTGAGCCAAACGGCCGCTAACATTCAACAAGCGACAAAAATAAAGAAGAAGGATCCTCGGGTTTTCCTCGACGGCATCTACATCTATGAGAAGACTGAGGGAATGTAATGAGCAAAAAGAAGGCTCGTCGGAAAGTAGCATCTTCAAAGAAGGCTACGCCGAAGAAGAGAGCTGCGGCGCCTAAGAAAGACGAAGGCGAATTGGTGAGGACAAGGCAGTTGAAAGTAAGGATGAAGCTTAAAGCAAAAAAACCCGCTTTCCACAGGCAGGAAGACTGGAGATATAAGAGACTTGATGAGGCATGGAGGAGGCCGAAGGGGATAGACAGCAAGATGCGGTTAGGAATTGGGGGTTGGCCTCAGCACATAAGCACAGGATACAGATCGCCTAAGAAAGTCAGATACTTCCATCCTTCAGGCAAGGAAGAAATGGTTGTTTCCAACGCAGAAGACTTGAGCAAAGCGGACTCTAAAAGGCACGTTATTAGAATAGCGCATACAGTGGGGTCTAGGAAGAGAATGAAGATACTGGAGAAAGCGGAAGAACTCAAGTTACGAGTTGTAAATTATAGAGGAGCAGAGCATGAAACTGAAGAGTAAGAGGCAGCTGGCTTCCAAGATACTGAAAGTTGGCGAAGGAAGGGTCTTGATCGATCCGAATAGATCGGAAGACGTTGATGCAGCCATCACGAGAGGAGAGATACGACGTCTCGTCCATGAGGATGCGATCAGGATCCGCCCGAAACGCGGCATAAGTCGCTCGAGAGCCCGCCTACTACACGAGAAAAGGAAGAAGGGCAGGCGCAAAGGAGAGGGACGTAGAAAAGGAGCCCAAACGGCCGTCATCTCTTCGAAGGACGGATGGATTACGCGGGTTCGGTCCTTGAGGAGGAAACTGAGGAATCTAAGAGATGAGAAAGCCATCACGGCGGACGCATACAGGAAACTGTATGGTATGATCAAGGGAGGAGCCTTCGAGGATTCTGCTCATCTAGAAGAACATGCAAAAACCACTAAGACTTCTAAGCGGAGGTAAGATTCGTCTTGGCCAGAGGAGCACACTATCGCGTAGCTTTCAGGAGAAGAAGGGAAGGTGCCACAGACTATGCGGCCAGAAGAAAAATGGTCGCTTCCAACCTACCGCGATTCGTCGTCAGAGACTCGTTAAAGAACACATGTATCCAATTGATCAAGGCTACTGCCAAGGGAGATCAGACTCTAGTTTCCGCTAATTCCAAGGAACTCAGAGACGAATATGGGTGGAAAGCTCCTCGAGGAAACTTACCAGCGGCTTACTTAACCGGCCTGTTGGCAGGCCACCGTGCCTTAGCCAAAGGCTATAAGCAAGCGATCTTGGACATCGGGTTGCAAGACACAACCGTTGGAGCCAAGGTTTTTGCGGCGTTGAAAGGAGCCACCGACGCGGGCCTAGAGATTCCGAACACCGGAGACATCTTGCCAAGCGAAGCGAGAATTAGGGGAGAACACGTGGCAACCTACGCGGAAGAGGCTGGTAAAACCAACCCTGAAGCCTACAAGAGGGTGTTTTCAGGATATTTGGCGGCAGGTTTAAGGCCTGAGGAGCTGCCAAAACATTTCGACCAAACAAAGAAGACGATTGAAGACGCGTTCAAAGGGGGACAGTAGAGACGACGGAGAGTCAGACACGAGAAGTTGAGGGGTGGATTCCGCGCACAAGGGTCGGTAAGATGGTTCTGGAGGGTAAGATTACATCCATAGAGGAGATATTCACTCAAGGATTGAAGATTCAGGAACCTGAGATTGTCACGACCCTCCTACCAAATCTGCAGGAAGAGGTTTTGGACATCGCTCTTGTTCAGAAGCAGACAGACGCGGGAGAGCGTGCGAGGTTCAAGTCCATCGTAGTAGTTGGGAACAACGAAGGGTTTGTTGGACTTGGCACAGGTAAGTCCAAACAGGTTCGATCGGCCATAGAGAAGGGAATCATAGACGCAAAACTCAAGATCATACCAGTACGTAGAGGGTGCGGAAGCTGGGAATGTGGCTGCGGAGAACCGCATTCTCTTCCTATGAAGGTTAGAGGAAAATGCGGAAGCGTTGTCATAGAGGTCGATCCCGCTCCGAGAGGCTTGGGAATCGTTGCCGGCGACGTCGCAAAAACCATCATAAGACTCGCTGGAATAAAGGACTGCTGGACTAGAAGCCACGGTTCGACAAGAACAATTCCTTCATACGCGTTCGCAACCTTCAACGCGTTGAAGAACACCTATCAAACCGTTACCCCCATGGATTGGTCTGGGTGAGCGACTTGGGAGAAGAGAAGAACAAACCAATCGTTGTGTTGCGATTAAGAGGTAGCGTCAACATCCGAGGCGAAGCCGAGGATACCCTACGCCTTATGCGACTGCAAAGAAGAAACCACGCAACGATCATCGATAACCGCCACTCTAATGTAGGCATGCTCCAGAAGGTCAAGGACTACGTTACGTGGGGAGACGCCACATTGGAAACCATCGATCTCTTATTAAGGAATAGGGGAAGGACTCCTGGAAACAGAAGATTGACGAATGAATATGTCAAGGGGAAGCTCAGATACAAGTCGATAAAAGAGTTGGCTGAGGCCGTTAACCGATCGGAAGCAGATTTATCGAAGATGCCGGGGTTAAAGCCCGTGTTCCGTCTACATCCTCCAAAAGGTGGGCTACGCAAATCTGTTAAGAAGGCTTACCCTGAAGGGGAACTCGGATACCGAGGAGAAGCTGTAAACGACCTCCTCAAGAAGATGCTGTAGCTTAAAACTCTTCGATTTCAGTGCTCCTCAAATCCTGTAGAAAAACTAGTTTCCTATGTTAGTTTTCTTTGCCTCATCGTGTAGGCTTGCTGTATAAGTTAGGTTAATCATATAAGAAGGGTTTTTAAATGCCTGATGGAAAGGAAGCTAGATAGATTGCATCTCTAAGCAAGATTTGTAACCTAATTAACAATGAGGGCTAAACATGCCGCATGGAAAGAGGAAGATAAGGAAACAACGGGGCTCAAGAACCTACGGGTGGGGCCAGACGGGCCAACACCGGGGTGCGGGACGCAGAGGCGGTAGAGGGGCGACGGGATACGGGAAACATAAATGGACTATAACGGTGAAGTATAAGCCGAACTATTTTGGGAAGCATGGCTTCCACGCCGTAGCTGAATCCGCTGTTAAAGCGATAAACGTCGGAGAACTCCACGACATTTCAGAAAGGCTACTGAGTGAACGCACTGCAAAGCAGGAAGAAAAAGATGTCACCCTAGATCTCGAAAGGCTTGGATACGATAAACTTCTAGGCAAAGGCAAGATTTCCAGGCCGTTGATTGTCAAAGTTAAGGAGTATTCCAAGAAGGCTGCCGAGAAGGTGGAAGCAGCCGGCGGCAGAATAGCAAAGCTGGAATGACCGCACATTCAAATTAAAGGTGAAAATAGTTGCCGGGACGGTTCCTCAACGTCTTTAGGCCTATAACCGCCATAATGCCTGAAGTTGGCCAACCGGACCGAAGAGTTGGTTTTGGTGAAAAACTTCTTTGGACCGCCCTAGCTTTGATTGTTTATTTGGTCATGAGTGAGGTCCCTCTGTATGGTATAGCAAAAGGCGCGGGTGCAGACCCCTTCTATTACCTCAGAGTCATCTTCGCCTCCAACAGGGGGACTCTGATGGAGCTTGGAATTGGACCGATCGTGACAGCGGGCTTGATTCTACAGCTATTGGCTGGGTCGGGCATAATAAACGTGGACTTTGGGAACGATGATGACAAGACCCTCTTCACAACCGCAACCAAATTCTTCTCTATCGTTATGACCCTCTTCACCGCGAGCATCTATCTTCTAGGCGGTGCCTACGGGCAGCTTACGATAGAAGCCTCCGCAATCATATTCCTTCAGCTAATCGCCGCAGGTTTGATCCTCATGCTGCTTGACGAAATGGTGCAGAAAGGCTGGGGCATAGGCAGCGGGATCAGCCTCTTCATTATAGCTGGAGTAGCTCAGAGGATTTGGTGGAGCTGTGTAGCTCCATTAGGGCCAATGTCTGACGGAAAGTTCCTGGGAGCCATTCCCGCGTTCATACAGTCCCTACTAAGCGGCAACGGATTGCTTTCAGCCTTTCACAGGCCTCAAAACCTTCCGGATATGCTTGGCTTCATCGCCACTATACTCGTTTTCATAATCGTGATTTTCTTCGAGAGCGTGAGAATCGAGATTCCCATAGCCCACGAGAGATTCAGGGGCTACAGGGCAAACTACCCAGTAAAACTCCTATACGCCTCCAATATCCCTGTAATCCTCTCCTCAGCGCTGTTTGCAAACATATACCTCTTCTCTCAGATTATATGGTCCAATTTTAACCCGAGTAACCAGAATTTCCTGCTCAACTTGATAGGAACATACAATGCGTCTAGCCGAGAACCGATCGGCGGATTAGTTTACTACGTCATACCTCCAAGAAACTTGGAAACCCTGACAGCCGACCCTTTGAGGGCTTTGATCTACGTAGGAATCATGTCAGTCATGTGTATCATGTTCGCTAGAGTGTGGATCGATGTGGGCGGAATGGGCTCCAGAACAGTTGCGAAGCAACTGATGGATGCCGGAATGCAGGTGCCTGGCTTCAGAAGAGCGTATCAACCACTGCAACAGCTCTTGGACAGGTACATCCCAACTCTTACTGTGCTAGGAGGCCTGATCGTAGGGGTCATCGCTTCGCTCGCAGATTTTCTAGGCGTATTCGGCACAGGAATGGGTGTGCTGCTTTCCGTAGGAATACTTTACCAGTTGTATCAGCAACTTGCGCAAGAGCAGATCTTTGAGATGTATCCAATGCTTCGTCGATTCGCAGGCTAGGGTACCAAGATGAAGCGCAATGTCGTAATCGTTACAGGTATTCCAGGCGTTGGAAAGACCACTGTTCTAAGAGAACTTGAAAAACTCGCGGAACTGGAGAAGTTGAAGATAACCATCATAAACTACGGTTCCATGATGCTTGAAGCAAACAGGCTTCTGGGGGAAGCCCTAGGAAGAGACGACTTAAGACACGCGTCCATCAGGCTGCAAAGAAAACTTCAAGACATAGCCGCCGCCGAAATCGACAGAAGGATTGACACGCTCAAAACGGTTGTAATCGATACCCACATGATCATCGCAACAGACACTGGATATTGGCCGGGCCTGCCCTTTACCGTTTTAGAGAAGCTGAAACCGGATCTACTCGTCTTAATAGAGGCCGACCCCAAAGAGATCGTGATGAGAAGAACCAAAGACAGGACGAGAATAAGGGATAAGGTTACGACAGGAAAGATAAAGGAAGAAATAGAGTTCGCAAGGCTTATAGCTGCATCATGCGCCACTTTAACTGGGGCTCCAGTCAAGATCGTGGATAACCCGACGAGGAAGACGACCAAAGCTGCAAAGGAAATACTGGATACCATAAAGATGTTGGGCGAAGAACATCATGTTTGAAGGCATCATAAATTGGATAAAGACGGCTTTGTCCCCTTTTCTAGAGATGCCTAACTCAACCCTTTTCGTCTTCGGTCTGACACTGTTACTTACCTTACTTACCGTGGCCGCGAATAGGCTACTTACAGATGTTGATCAGCTCCGCGAGTACGAGATTGAAACTAGACAATATACTAAGGAGCTTAACGAGGCCAGACGCAGGAAAGACAGACGGGCTGTCTCCAAGCTTGAGAGAAAGGAGCCTAGGATAAGGAGCATACAGCAGATCGTGGCAAAACAGAGATCCAAGGTTTCGTTAATATTCATGTTTCCGCTTCTGGCACTGTTCCTAATTTTGAACGTGATTTACTCAACAAAAACTGTGGCTATCCTACCGTTCAACGCTCCCTTAATTGGACAGAATCTGAGCTTCAGCTGGTGGTACCTTATCTGCTATTTTATGTTATACACTTTACTTTCCCGCTTCTTTGGACTTACATTTGAGACGGGGGAAAGCACCCCCAAGACCGAGACCCTACCTGAGAGACGTAAATGAAGCCAATAACCTAGACTCGTCGTTAAGAGCCCAAGGATAGCACTTTAATCAGAGTGATGGATCATTAGACATAATTCGCTAGTAGGCATACTATATTCCACCTAGCGTGCAAAAGAATACTGTATGAGGTGGCAGGAGTGACAGATTTGGTAATAACAATCAGCGGATTACATGGGACAGGTAAGTCAACATACGCCAAGATGCTTTCAAACGAGTTTGGTATACGCCACGTATCATCCGGAGAATTGTTCCGGAAGATAGCTGAAGAGAAAGGAACATCGGTGGAACGTCTGACCAAGATGGCTGAGAAAGACAAAAAAATCGACTGTCTTATCGATGAAAGGACTAAGAAGGAGGCAGAGAAAGGATCCGTCGTAATAGACGGACTATTGGCTGGCTGGTTTGCGAAGCCGTACGCGGACATCAAGATATACCTAAAGTCTCCTGACGAGGACAGGACGCGGCGGATCGCCAAACGAGATGGAATATCATACCAAGAAGCTAAAATGGAAACGTTGTTCCGAGAAAAAGCCGAGAGGAAAAGGTTTAAAAAATTTTATGGCATTAACCTAGACGATACGTCAATCTACGACTACGTAATAAACACGAGCTTGATGACGTTGGAGTCAAACTTGAGGTGTCTGAAGATGTTTGTGCAGGAATACATTTCAAACCGTTCGGAGGAAACGTGATGCCGGCTATAGAAGTAGGGAGAATCTGCGTTAAGAACGCGGGAAGAGAGGCAGGCCTGAAGTGCGTGATCGTGGACATAGTCGACAAGTCCTTTGTCCTGATTACTGGGCCAAAGGAACTAACGGGCGTAAAGCGTCGGAGAGTAAACATCGACCACATTAGACCCACGGAAGAGAAGATTAAGATTACAAAAGGTGCTTCAGACGAAGATGTTGTCAAGGCGCTTAAAGGGGAGAAGGTAGCGAAGAAGCCTGCGGTAAAGAAGACAGAGGCAAAAAAGAAGAAGACGGCAAAAGCAAAGCCAGTAAGGCAAAAGAAAGCGGTTTCCGCTAAGAAGAAGGGTGAATGATTGGAGTTCCTCCCACCTTGGAAAGTTAGCCGCGAGATGCTTGTCAAAGCTGAAGAGGACACGAACCCATCGTATGGCTGCTATCCGAGAGACAGGCCAATCCTAGATCATCTTACTTATGGTGCCATAAATCTGGACAAGCCGCCTGGTCCTACGAGCCACGAAGTCGTCGCGTGGGTTAAGCGCATATTGAAGATCAAACGCGCCGGCCACGGAGGCACCCTAGAGGCTTAAGCCGGGGAGATCCTAAGGTAACAGGCGTTCTTCCGGTTACGTTGGAGAATGCGACAAAGATTGTACAAGTCCTCCTCATGACCGGAAAAGAGTATGTTTGCGTCATGCGGCTGCATTCTAGTTTTTCAGAAGAGAAAATCAAAGAAGTAATGAACGAGTTTGTTGGAGAGATCTACCAGAGACCCCCTCTGCGTTCCTCGGTTAAGAGGCAGGTAAGGAAGAGGAAGATCTACTATATCAAGGACTTAGAGGTCCAAGGGCAATACGTCCTTTTCAGGGTAGGATGCCAAGCCGGAACATATATTAGAAAACTCTGCTTCGATGCGGGCGAGGTTCTGGGATCCGGAGCTCATATGGTGGAACTCAGAAGGACGAGAACAGGACCATTCCAAGAAAACGAGAACCTTGTTACCCTTTATGATCTAAGCTATGCGTACACACTTTTTGAGCAAAAAGACGAGTCTTATATCAGGAAGATAGTCCAACCGGTTGAGAACGCGCTAAGCCTGACCCCGAAGATATTTGTACGCGACTCTGCCGTAGACGCTCTCTGCCATGGCGCCGACTTGGCCTTGCCCGGCGTTCTAAGGCTCCACTCCGGAATTAAGCCTAAAAACGTTGTTGGAGTTTTCACACAAAAAGAAGAGCTGGTCGCCATAGCGAGGTCTCTGATGTCAAGCGACGAGATGATGAATAAGGATCACGGTATAGCCGCCAACATCGAAAGAGTGGTAATGACCGCGGGAACTTATCCATCTATGTGGAGGAGTGGTCGGAAGCAAGCTTAAAGAGGGCCCTATCATTCTAAGAAGCTAGCGGCCGGGGTCGCCTAGATTTCACCGCTTCATAGTGAAAGGGAAATCTGGTATGGCGCAGTTGTCCCAACGGACAGCGTATGCCTGGAGCTTGCGAACATCAGTGAGCCTGTGATCCTTCGGGGTCTCAGGGGTTCAAATCCCCTCCCCGGCGCCAATTCCTGTAATCTATGTTGCTTCAATGGCTTGTTCTTGCTTTTGCTAAGGGTTTGGAAGATATCCGGAAACTAAGAAGGTTTATTATCTTGACGTTGATATTGCTCTTAAACCATTCAAGACTTTGAAGGACGCTAAAAATTTATATAGTTTTGAGGGTCTCGGTAGCTAAAACGCATGGTGAGTACGGTTGTCTAAAGAGTTCCGTCACATCGTAAGGATTCATGGAACCGATTTAGATGGCTCTCAGAATCTGGATTTCGCGATAAGAAGGATTAGGGGCGTGGATAAAGCCATGTCTAACGCCGTTGTCAAAGCGAGGGGTTTG
>Ga0315309_1002387_pt1 | contig 10957 bp, 6 predicted proteins | sample TDP4_MG_FD_203080 | JGI IMG/M metagenome (GOLD analysis project Ga0315309, IMG submission 203080) | Freshwater sediment microbial communities from Lake Towuti, South Sulawesi, Indonesia - TDP4 | ecosystem: Environmental > Aquatic > Freshwater > Lake > Sediment | place: Indonesia: South Sulawesi...
CTCCGCCCTCGGGACGAGTTTGCTGGAGTTGTAGATGATCTCTTCGAAGGTTGTCTCAACATCACCCATCGCGTTAACGTTGACCCTGACCCCTCTAACATCGGTCTTGTGAAGTATTTGGGGCGAAGAAACCTTGAGGACGACTGGGTAGCCTATCTCGTCGGCTATTCTGCCAGCCTCCCGAGCGCTCGTGGCCAAGTAGCTCTTTGGAACAGGAACACCGTAGGCGCTCATTAGGCTCTTCGCTTCGACCCCGAGAAGGGAGATTCTTCCAGCTTTCCTGACATCCCTCAAGATCGCTGCCGCTGCATCTTGGTCGACCTTCAGCCTCTCGGGCTTGGGTTTCACAGGCCTGTCCAACTCATCGCGGTACCGGGTTAGAGCTGAGAGGGCGAGGACTCCTTGCTCCGGATACGCGTAGCAGGGAACGGATGCAGTGGCGAGAAGCCTCTCTGCTTCACCCACCGCGGGACCCCCCATAAACACAGCTACCACGGGCTTGGATGGAAATAGACGCCTAGCCTCCACGATCCCAGCTGCAGTCTTCTCCGGCTCCGTGGTTGCCTGAGGAGTGAGTGTGACTAGAGCGGCGCCCACCGATTTCTGGCTCAAGACCGCGCGTATAGCTTTGAAATAGGTGTCTGCCCGCGCATCGCCAAGGAGGTCTACGGGGTTGTGGAAGCCTGCTGCCGAAGGAAGGAAACCTCTCAGCTCCTCAATCGTCTCCGGCTCGATCCTTGCCAGCTTGACCCCGTATCTCTCGCAGGCATCAGTTGCCAGTATCCCAGGCCCGCCTGCGTTCGTTACCACGACGACGTCTTTGAGCTCGGGGATCACCTCGCTGGAGAAGGCCTCGGCCACAACATAGAGCTCCTCTATTCCTGAAACCCTCAAGATTCCTGCTTGCTTGAACGCTGTGTCGTAGGCTACCTCACTGCCTGCTAGCGAGCCTGTATGGGATGACACAGCCCTCGACCCGGCTTCGGTCACCCCTGACTTGAGCACCGTGATCGGCTTCTTCTTCACGGCCTCTCTGGCCACTTCAACGAACTTCACTCCGTCCTGTATGCCTTCGACGTATAGCGCAACGGATGAGGTGTCAGGATCGTCTTGGAGCGTCTCAATCATGTCCACTTCGTCTACGTCAGCTTTGTTTCCCAGGCTCACCACCTTGCTGAACCCGAACCTCTGGGTGTGAGACCAGTCGAGGGCGGCTGTTAGCAGCGCTCCGCTTTGAGACACCAACGCCACGTTGCCTCGAGGAGGCATTCTTGCGGCGAAAGTGGCGTTCAGGGGAGTGTGGGTATCGATCACGCCGAGACAGTTTGGTCCAATAACCCGAACCTCATGGCTGCGGGCAATCTCCATCACTCGCCTCTCGAGCTCTGCTCCCTCGGGCCCCAGCTCCTTGAAGCCTGCTGAGATCACAACCGCAACCTTTGTCTCGTTCTCGCCACAGCCCTCCATGACATCTGGAACTCTCACGGCTGGAACCGCTATCACCGCCAGGTCGACAGGCTCAGGTATCTCTCTTACGTCATGGTAGCAGGGTAACCCAAGAACGTTGTCGGCCCTCGGATTCACAGGGAAGACCTTGCCCCCATACTTCGAGGAAACAACGTTCTTCAGCACTTCGTGACCCACACTGCCGGCCTCTCTTGAAGCTCCAACCACAGCAACGCTAGAAGGGTTGAACAGACTTTTCATGCCCGCGCGCCAGCCACCGGCGTCGAGCCTTGCTTGACGGCCGCAGATAAATAGACTTCCAGTGGTCGATCGATCTTCACGTGTACAACGACTTGCACGGCACACGTTTCTCTCTCGATGTTCTTGGAACGAAAGTTCTGGGAGTGAAAACGGCGAGATAGCAAAGACGACATGTGCCTGAAGGAGAAAGCCAAAGACTCAAGTCGTGTCCAACTGGAAAATCAAGGTCTGAGTGCAAGCCTTCTACAGGCCGACCTTTGTGACATGTCTTCAGCGAGAAACTCCGATAAACACTGGGTCGATGGACGACTGTCCTGATTTATATAGGCAACTGGATTCGTGGTCGCGAGGCTTCACCGATGTTTGCACACGTCCTCGAGAAAGTGCGGGAAGAAGCGTCCCAAGCTGCAGCGATGGATCACGTGAAAGAGCTGACCAGGCATAACAGGGTAACCGCCAGCCCAGGGTTCCGGCAGGCTGCAGAGTACTCCGAGGGATATCTTAGGGGGCTGGGCCTTGAAACCAAAGTCCACGAGTATCCCGCCGACGGCAAGACCCAGGTATGGAACGAGGTGGTGTATGAGGAGTGGTTCGCTGCTGACGCTAGCCTGAGGATCGTTGAGCCCAGAAACAAGGCGAAGACTCTTGCGCGTTTCAGAGACGACAAACTCTCCCTGATACAGAGAAGCGTCCCCACCCCATCAGGAGGAGTAGAAGCGGAGGTTGTGGCTCTCGACAAAGGCGAGAGCGAGGAAGAGTACAGGGACGCAGATGTCTCGGGTAAGCTCGTGCTGACCTCAGGGGACCTGGAGCGGGTCAGGTGCCTTGCGGTGGAGAGGCACGGCGCGCTGGGCATAATCTACGACGGCATGCGCGAACAAATCCCCGTTCGAGGCAGAATGGATCTTCCCGATGCACGCCAATACGCCAGCTTCTGGTGGGGGGGCGACAAGAAAAAGTGCTTCGGCTTCGTTCTCTCCCCGCGCGTCGGCCAAGAACTCAGAGACCTGCTGAAGCTGGAGACGATGAAGGGCGGTTCGGTTAGAGTTCGCGCCGATGTCCAATCGAGACTATACGATGGGAGGATGGAGGTTGTGTCCGCCTTTCTTCCGGGAACCGGGAGGGAGGAGGTCTGGGTCTTGGCCCATCTATGTCACCCGCAGCCCTCGGCCAACGACAACGCCTCCGGGGCTGCGGCGACCCTTGAGGCCGCGCGGCTATTGAACAGCCTTGTGCGAGACAGGAAACTCCCCAAGCCCAGGAGAACCATTCGTTTTCTCCTTCTACCGGAGATGATAGGCACCGCCGCTTTCCTCTCATCCCATGAAGACATGATTCCGAACATAGTCGGAGCCATCAACCTAGACATGGTCGGTCAGAACCAAGACCTATGCAGAAGCGTCTGGCTGGTGGAGATGCCGCCCGAGTCATCCCCAAACTTCTCAGGAGTCCTCGCGGCCCGCATACTCCGCCAAGTGATCCCCACCTTCAGGGATCTGACAACAACCGCTGAGTACCCCCTTGTCAGGCAGGCCACCACCCCATTCTCCGCAGCTAGCGACCACGGCTACCTTAACGATCCCTCGGTCGGGATCCCATGTTCCATGCTGATCCAGTGGCCTGACAAGTTCTACCATACTTCCGAGGACACGATCGACAAGGTAGACCCGCAGAGCCTAGCCGTAGCGGCGACCGTGGCGGCTACGTACGCGTACTTCTTGGCGAATGCGGGTCTACGGGAGGCAGAGTGGCTGATGCATGAGACATTGTCACAGGAAAAGAAGAGGATAGTCACGGAGGCGCAAGTATGCATTGACAAAGCCTACCTACGCGCGAGCAAAGTCGGGACCTCCGCAGGATCGAAAGAGAAAAACGAGGAACCGCTGTCGGAAACTCTGACTAGAACCTTGGAGCACGCGCAGGAGCTTCTGAAACACAGGTTCGAGGTGGGGAGCCAGGCTCTTCTCTCGGTATTGCGGCTTGCACAGGGCGAGGACAGGGAGACGTTCCGTCGATCGATTGAGGCCACCTGGATTCGCGATCTCAGACGGATCGTCGATCAAGAGAGAAGGAGGTTGGAGTCCTCTATGACGCAGGTCGCCTCTGAGCTGGGGGCTCAACTCGCTAAATCCACGCCTCGAGGGCGCCGCTCCCTCCTGGAACGAAAAGCAGCTGCCATGGTTCCGGAGAGGGTGTTCCGAGGTGCTCCCTGGTATCGACGATTCGAGCTGAGGCTGGGAAACCAGGAGCAAGATGAACTCTGGTCCTTGCGAAAGAGCCATGAGAAATCTGATAAGTCACTTCCAGGCCCGGCGATGCGCTGGATCGACGGCCGCAGGAATCTGCTCGAGATCTCTCACCTAGCAGAACTGGAGACGGGAATGGCTGATCTGGGCTACCTGGTGAGGTATTTCGAGCTCTCGGAATCGATGGGCGTATTGAGGATCAAACGCGCCGTCTGAAATGGAACAGGAGAGGTACCGCAGGGGTTTTGTTGCGCCTTGGTCCATCGGCGGTGAACCAATTGAAGACTTTCGCTGACAGCCTGGCCTCCTTGCTCTCGACAATACTTGCGCACCCCCTTGTCTCCGGGGCCACGGTTGTGGCGATGGCTCTGGGAAACCCCGAAGGCGAAGGCGTCCCGATTGCACCATGGGCGCTTGTTCTTGGCGTTCTGTTCATCTCGGCTTTCCCAGTGACTGCGGTCGTGTACCATGCTTGGAAGGGGGAGGTGGATCTCAACGTTTCCAACCGAGAAAGGAGACCGCTCTTCTTCGCCCCAGCAATTCTCAGCTACCTGCTGGCATCTGTTCTGTTCTGGTCCCTGTCCATCCGCTCCCTCTACTTGGTGTCGGTTTGCTACCTGGCAGTGACGTCCGCGATCTTTGCCTTCACCCTCAGGTGGAAGATCAGCATCCACACCGCTGCTGTAGCTGGACCCGTAACCCTCCTGGCTTTCTCTTTCGGCCCAGTGATGCTGCCCCTCTACCTGTTGGCTGCAGCCCTCTGCTGGGCGAGGGTCCACCTGCATGCCCATTCATCCACTCAAGCTTCGATGGGTGCGTTGGTGGCCATGGCTGTCACCTCTCTTGTTTGCCTCCTGCACTGATGAAAGGTTGTCAAAGGTTCAAAGCGCGGAAATATTGATACGAGATCTGCTCACTTCTAGGCACGGGTGCGCAGGATGGAGAACTTCGACATCGCCGTCGTGGGAGCGGGCCCAGCAGGCGCAGCCGCAGCGAGAGTCACGGCCTCCCAGGGTCTGCGAACCGTAATGATCGAAGAGCATCCTACGGTGGGCGAACCTACGCATTGCGGAGGCCTCTTCTCTGTGCAGGCCGCAAGGCGACTGCGATTAACACTTCCCGAGGATGTCGTGTTGCATCGCGTGGATCGACTCAGCATAAGAGTAGACGGGAACACAATCAACGTCCCAAAGATGAGGATTGAGTTGCTCGTCTTGGACAGAGCTGCATTCGACCGCTGGGTGGTCGACCTGGCCCTGAAGGACGGGGCAGAGCTATGGACGAACGCGGAGGCCACCGGTCTCGCTGTCGGGAGCGATGGCTGCCAGTTGACTGTGAGGAACGGGGCCCGGTCGACCAAGGTCAGAGCCGCCATCACCATCGCGGCTGACGGCTTCCGAAGAAGAGTAGGCAAGATGGCGGGGATGAACATCAGACATGACCTGGCAACTGGTATTCAGTACGAGTTGGAGACAAGGCACGTGGACCGATCGCGGGTGCTAATCGTCTTCGACAGGAAGGTTGCACCCGGTGGATATGCCTGGGTGATCCCCACGGGCCCTCGTTCAGCCCGAGTGGGGCTTGGTGTGAGGCGACCTGTGAAGCCAGCTGAGGAGCTGCTGGAGGACTTCATTCGAGGCGAGATCCAGGATTGGTGTGTCACAAGGCGGTCGGCTCACGGCATCCCTGTTCAGGGGGGAATCAAGCCAATGTACGGCAACCGGCTTCTCCTTGCGGGGGACGCCGCAGGTCAAGTTATGCCGATAACTGGCGCTGGGATAGCGACGGGAATGCTGAGTGCTCTCCTTGCAGGCGAGGTTGCCGCTGAGGCTGCGCGGGGAGACCCCTCCGCCCGCGTCCTGAGGAGGTATCAAGACAGATGGGATCGAAGCCTCGGAGCGGACTTCTCCCGTGCGCTAAGACTCCGGAAAATGCTGGAGACCGTCACGAGGCCGGAGGCAATGAGGTTCACCGAGAGCAGCCTACGAGGGGTGCTTCTCGAGAGCGGGTCGAAACTCGGCAAACTCAAACTGCTGAGAAACCTGTTGAGGCGACCAGACAACATCATGATGTTCTGGCTCGTCGTCCGTCTGAGAAACGCCGTCTTGATCTAGTCCGGTATATTCGAATCGTCCAGCGACCAAAACGCGGACAGCTTCCGCTTCACGTCTTGGAGTCGCTCAATCGTCTGCCGCTGGACTACGCCGTTTCTCGGAAGTGGGACCGGCGCGCGCTGTGCACCACAGAGGATCGAGGTTGTGGCCGAGACGAGCAACGGAAGAGTCCTCATGTTGTAGCCTCCTTCGAGTAAGAGGACCAACCTGCCACCGCATTGCTCTTCAGCCATCCTTCTCAGGGCGTCGATAATTCTCAGGTAACCGATTGAAGATAGGTTCAGATCGGCCAGGGGATCCAGCCTGTGAGCGTCGAAGCCAAGAGATACCAGAGTGAACTCGGGATGATATTGATCAAGAATCGGCGACATGATCTCCCTCAAGAATACCAGGTAGTCTCCGTCCCCGGAGCCTCTGTCCAGTGGCATGTTGACGGTGAAGCCCTCACCTTCCCCCTCCCCCACCTCTTCCACTGAGCCCGAGTACGGAAAGAACCCGCTGTCTTCGTGAATCCCCAGGTAGAGAACTCCAGGGTCTCCATAAAATATCTCCTGGGTACCGTTGCCGTGGTGCGCATCGAGATCAATCAACGCAACCCTCCTCAGACCCCGGCCCAAGAGATATCTCGCCGCACAGGCCGCGTTGTTGAACACACAGAACCCGGTGGAGTCTGCGTTCAACGCCAGTCCCTCAGTTCCGGCGTGATGTCCTGGGGGACGGGTGAGGACGAAAGCGTTTCGGAGCTCTCCCCCCAGCACGTCACTGCAGGCCTTCACCGCTCCGCCCGCTGAATAGATGGCTGCCGCATAGGAACCAGGGGAGAGATAGGTGTCATCGTCCACGTATCCTCCCCCCTGCTCACAGAAACGGCGGATCCGTTCGATGTATCTTTCGCTGTGGACCTCGAGTAGAAGCTTGTCCGCGACCGCTTCAGGGGCGGCAACACTCGCGAGGCCCTTCCTGAGCCAGATGTTTCTCCTGAGCCTCCTGAGCACAGCCGGTATTCTTTGAATCGAGTCTGGGTGATCTCTGGGGGTTCTATGTAGCGCTTGTCTCTTCGAGCGGTAGATCCCCGTGAAAGGAGGCATGAACCAAGAACACTGCGTGGGTCTCTTAACCGTTTAGAGCAGTCTCTGTCTTCTCGCCGATCTCTTTGCCGCTTCGAGAAGACCGCTCAGAAATGAGTCAACGGTCCTGTCCTGCCCCCTGGCGATGACTCTCAGCATCTTGGATGCTCCGGTCGAGTACTGAACCGCTTTCTTCTTTGCGTCGGCTATTTGCTGCGGGCATCCTAGCAGTTTTGCCGCTTCTCTCAGGACTAGCTTTCTCACGCCTGAGCCCACGTCAACTCTGAGGTTCGGGGAAAGGGAGAGAACGTAGCGGGCCAGCTGGACGTCGGTGTAGGGAAGTCTCAGAGTCAGGGAGTTGGAGGCACATGCCTTGAAGTCTTTCTCTAGGTCTCTGCGATGGAGGTTCAGGAAGTCTAGGCGCATTCTCTGGAAGGTCATGGAGGGATCACACTTCATGGATCCCAGGTACCTCATGTACCCTCCGAAGAGTTCGTCAGCGCCATGGCCCGTTAGGATTGAGGTGCAGGCCATTTGCCTAGCCTCCCCAGAGACACAGAAGATTGGGAGCGCTGTCTCCACGCTAGTCCTGTCAGCTGATTCACAGCTCCAGACCACATCCCTCAGCCTCTTCTCCGTCTCCGACCTCGAAGGGGTCATCAGCCTAATTGGGAGAGCTAGGATTGACGCTGCCCTCTCGGCCTGATCCAAGTACTCTCCGCCTTGAGTGAAATCGACCGTAATCAACCTCAGCGCGACGGGTTCCTTCGCAAGATATGCTAGGAGTCCGCTGTCCAATCCTCCTGAAAACGCAAGGGCGGATGCGTCGAGCCCCGTAGACCAGCGGCCTACCGCATCGAGAAGCAGCGCGGCCACCTTTCGAGCAGCATCTCTCAGCGCGACGGGACGTGGCTGTCGCGGCCAACGAACATTTGACCTAGAAACACACATACTGCTCGTGGCGTACTCCACGATTCTCCCCGGGGGAAGCAGTTCAGGGTCTCGAGGCGAGTTGCCCCAGATGCACCTCTTCCTTGTGGCGAGAAGCAGCCACCTGCCGCTGTCTGCAACGTAGAGGGGGACCCTTCCCAATGGGTCCCTGCAGGCGATTAAGGCCTGTGTCGCAGCGATGCAGGAGAACGCACCATCCAGCTCTACCACCGCCTCCAAGAAGCGGCGCGGACCTTTTCCCATGGATTCGGAGGTCGGGTCTCGGGCAGAGAGGAGGTAGCCTTCGAGTGCTGCGCACCATCCGTCTTGGGAGAGAAGTCTGCTCGTCGGAGCACCGCTTTCTGTAGCCACACCCATGGCCACGGATGAGACCGGCTCCGCAAGGTCTTCAACGGACTGTGAGGCGTCCACACGGCCTCGCCACCCGAGGTAGTACCTGCAGCCTGGGGCTCTCACCGTGTTTAGCATGGATTTGACCGCCAAGGAGGCTTGGGAATCCTCTCTGTCCAGGGCAGCTACCACAGTCAAGAAAGCGCGTCACTCCTCTCAGAAACGGTCTAGGTCCGACTGCTCCAACTCCTCATCTCCTAACTCGACACGGACCTTCTTCACCTTCCCTCCAGCCTGCTTCTTGATGGTCAAAGCGACCCCTGGTCCTATGCCCGGAACCTTGAGAAGATCCTCGATCGATGCGCGCATCACTTCCCCAACTGACTTGTAGCCTGCCCTGAACAGGGCTCTGGCTCTGACCCTCCCCACATCTTGGAGCCTGGCCAGAGAAATGAGTTCGGGCTTCACTCCCTTCCGCACTCTCTCAACCATGAGTGCAAGGGGTCTAAGCATCTCTCGGGCCTTGATTACCCCTGCGATTTCATGTGCAGAGTATGTAACCCACTCTGCGTTCCTTCTCAACGCCGACAGGTCGCCTGGCTCTATGCTGAACCGCTCGTAGAGCCCTCCTTCGCTCACCTCGTTTATCCAGGCCTCCAGCACCATGACCTTCTTGAAGTCTTCGAGATAGAGCTCATACTCAAACGGATCTACGACAGAGTCGGGTGGTTTCAGAAGGAGCTGGTCCCGATAGTTTTCACAGTAGAGCGCCAGGGTTTCAGAGCCGATTCTTCTCATCGACACCTGAGGGACATCAGGGGTCTTGCAGACGAGGTGCAGGAACGATATGTCACCTACCTGTTCGGCCTTCGATCGGAGGCCTTCCACGATGTACACCGCGCTGAGTGGATCTACGTACAGCTCGGACACTCGCTTCCCCAGCTTCGTGGCTTCGAGGAGGTCGCCGTCCACCGAGATCATCTCTTTCTCGCTGAGGAAATGTATGACGGACGACACTTTGTCCTCGATCCCCACGACACCGTATTGGTGAGCGAAGAAGGTCTTCTCGAAGAACTCGATGAGCCGCTTGACGTCTGAGGCGAATCCAGAGGCAATGGTTGCCAAGATGTGAGACCTGAGGTGCCGCTCGTCTGATAGTCGCGACCAGATCTTCTCAGGCGTCCCTCTGACGTACTTCTTCATTAGAAGGTCCTTGTCTGCATCCCTCTTCGCTATGGGCAGGGCGTAGCCCACTTCGTCGTATCTGGGTCTTCCGGCTCTTCCGCAGAACTGCTTGTACTCCAAGACAGGAATTGGGTGCATCCCTCTCTCCGAGCTGTACCGCCAGAGGTCCGGTATCACCACCGTTCTCGCCGGGAGGTTCACACCGGCCGCGAGCGTAGGAGTTGCGGCGAGTATCTTGATCAGGTGTCTCCTGAACGCTTCCTCTACAAGAGCCCTCTGCTTGTACCCTAGGCCTGCATGGTGAAAGGCTGCTCCCCGGCTGACGGCTGACGCGAGCTTTTCAGTGAAGGGTGTCCGGTCGCCTGACTTTAGGATCCTCTCTGAGTAGATTTTCAGCCCCTCCCTGGCCTTCTCCCTCATCGCGTCTTTCATCCTAGCCAAGTCTGAAGCGGCCCTCTCAGAGAAAGCCTCGGCCTTTTTCCTCGTGCTTGTGAAGATCAACGACTGTCCTCCTTCGAGAACCGTGTTCAGGGCCACATTGATCGCCGGGTCACTGACAAGAGACTGGAGCTCCCCCTGCTCACCGTCATCATACTCAACCCCCGTGCCGAGCACGACTCCCTCTCTGAGCTTCACCGGTCTCCACTCCGATGCTATTGGCGTCGCGCGTAGCCACTCTGCAATCTCCTCAGCGTTCCTTATTGTTGCGCTGAGGCAGAGGACCTGGGCCTTAGGAGCCACCTCCAGCGTCTTCGTGATAGCCATCTCCAAGGTGGGTCCTCGGTCCGCGTCGCCTAGCAGGTGTATCTCATCCGCGACCAGCAGAGTGACATCCTCTATCCATCTCGCTGCGTGCCTCAGCAGGCTGTCAGCCTTCTCGTTGGTCGCAACCACGACGTCGTACCGGGAGAGCCATGGGTCCGAGGAGTCGTAGTCCCCCGACGTAGCTGTTATAGCGATGCCGCGGCCGCTGGTCGCCCCTCCGCGAAGGTACTTCCTGAACTCGCTGAACTTTTCTGAAGCAAGGGCGCGAAGTGGCGTAAGGTAGAGAACCTTCCCCCCTTGCTCAACGTGCTTTGCGGCGGACATGACGGCGATCAACGTCTTGCCGGAGGCCGTGGGTGTCGCGACCACGAGGTTCCGTCCATCGAGGACCCCCTTCTCCACGGCCGCCTCCTGAGGTGGATAGAGCGACTCCATCCCGTCGTCCTCTAGATTCCTCCTTAGATATCGAGGTAATGGGAGTTGAGAGAACCTCAAGCCGAGGCACCGAACGCTCACGTGAGCTTGTAGGCTCCCGGTCTGGGCGAGTAGAGCGTCCCCTCAGAGATCAGCTTCCGCAGTATCCGGTCTATGT
>Ga0315309_1002388_pt1 | contig 10957 bp, 8 predicted proteins | sample TDP4_MG_FD_203080 | JGI IMG/M metagenome (GOLD analysis project Ga0315309, IMG submission 203080) | Freshwater sediment microbial communities from Lake Towuti, South Sulawesi, Indonesia - TDP4 | ecosystem: Environmental > Aquatic > Freshwater > Lake > Sediment | place: Indonesia: South Sulawesi...
ATAGGCCAGGCATAGTCGCGGGTATTTCAAGATTTCTCTCTGAGAAAAAAGCGAACATAGAAAGAATAAGGATGATCGCATACGGAGAACTGAACGTCATGGAAATAACAACTGACATCAGTGATCTCCCTTTAAGTCTTGAGGATTTTAGATCAGGCCTTGAAGTTGCTTGCAGTGAAGTAGGACAAGACGTGGTTGTTCAAACAGAGGATGTATTCCAAAGGCCGAAAAGGCTGATAGTTTTTGACGTGGACAGCACGCTAATCGATGTGGAAATAATCGATAAGCTTGCTGAAGCCGCTGGAGTAGGCGAAAAAGTGAGGGAAATTACGGCTAAGGCAATGGGGGGCGAGTTCGATTTCAAACAAGCTCTTAAGGAGCGGGCGAAACTGCTAAAGGGCTTAAGCGTCGAAACCCTTGAAGCAATGGCTGAGAACTTGGAAATCACGCCGGGCGCCGAGGAACTAATTAGTACACTTAAAGCGCTAGGCTACAAAACTGCTTTGATTTCAGGCGGCTTCTCATACTTTGTTGACAGGATTAAGGAGAAGCTCGGCATTGACTATGCTTATTCCAATAAGCTCGTAATCAAGAATGGCAAATTGACGGGCGAATTGGAAGAGCCAATAATTGATGAGAGGCGTAAAGGCGAGTTAATCGGTGAGCTGGCTAGGAAAGAAAACCTGTTGAAGGAGGAAATAGTGGCTGTAGGCGACGGCGCCAATGACCGTTTCATGCTTAGAAATTCGGGTTTAGGCATAGCCATTAATCCTAAAGATGTTCTCAAGAAGGTGGCTGACGGCGTAATAACGAAGGAAAACCTGACTGGAATACTCTATTGCCTAGGCGCTCCAGAAAAGAAGCTTAAGGAAGTCTTTCCTAAAGGGCGAGTAAAATAAAAGTCTTAACGGTTTTTCCTTGAATATTTCACTGCTTCCTCAACGCTTTGAAATCCGTACTCAATTCTCTTGAATTTCTGACGCAACGCGATTGTATCCTCTCTAACTTTAGCAGGCGCCTTTTTCCCTTTAATAACGTCGGTCATTAGGTCGCACAAATATTCGATGTCGCTCTCCTTGAACCCTCTTCTAGTTACGTCTTGGAAACCAATTCTAATCCCTGAGGGATTCTCCTTATCATTCGGGTCGTCATAAGGCAGCAAATTCTTATTAACAATTATATTGGCTTCTTCTAGGCGTTCAGCAACCTCTTTTCCTCCTCCGTTCGCTCGAACGTCTAAGGCGATTTGATGCGATTTCGTGAAGCCCTTATTTTCTCCCAACACCTTTACGCCATTTTCAAACAAGCATTCACCCGCAACCTGAGCGTTTTTTATCGTTTGCTTTGCTAGATCTACGCCGAAAACCTTCATTTCCAGCGCGGCTATGGCTGTTGCAGGCAGTCTTCCAAGATGGGTGTTTGAGGTTGTGAGTGGGAAAATTGCGCGTTGAACGCTTTTTATTGCCTTCTCGGTTCTTTGATCCTCTAAATTTGCGAGGACTAAGCCGCCTTGGGGACCTGGAAAAGTTTTATGCGTTGAAGCGATTACGAAGTCCACTCCCTCCCTAAGGGGGTCTTGGAATTGTCCACCAGCTATTAAGCCTAGAACGTGGGCGGCATCGTAGGCAACGTAGGCTCCAACCTCCTTAGCAACTTCGCTCAGCTCCTCCACTGGGTGGGGAAATAGAAACAGACTTCCGCCGAAGGTCACTATGCCAGGTCTTGCCGCCCTTATAATCACAGCGGACTTGTCTGGGTCGATGTTCATTTCGTTCATGTCGTAGGCGTGGTCAATGGTTTCTAGGCCTAAGACTTTTCCCGCTAGGCCGGTGTAGTCGTGGGAAATGTGGGCTCCACAGCTGATTGGCGCAACGACCATCCTTTGGTTTTTAGTGGCCATGGAGAGACCCTTAAATGTGGCTAAGTTTGCGTGTGTGCCAGAAACAAGCCTTAAATCAGCCCAATTGCAGCCGAATAAATTTTTGATTAAATCAGTTGAATGGTTCTCAATTTCAGTTATGTATTTTTGACCTTGGTAATGCCTTCGCTCAACGTGTCCCTCTAAGTCGTTTTCGCCCTCGGCGTATCTGCACTCTAAATCCTGACATAAACCTAGCATTTCTTTCACTGCTGGAGACTTCAACCCCTCGCTGGCTATGAGGTTGATGCACTCTCCGTTCCTATATTTCTCGTGCGCTGTGCTTGCCTCAACTAGTTTTAGGGCCAGTTCAAAGAAACTTTTCTGCATTGATCTGTTCTCCTAAGCTCTCTTTTTTTCGTGAATTTGTAACTACAATTCGCTATGTCCATATTTTAATGTTTATCTAGCCGCTACAAAAAGTGGCATGAATGCTTCTCCTTCCAAAAATCCGAAGCCGCCCCTTTTCGCGGACACTTCATCAAAGCATTTTACCTCATCGGGCTTAATGTAGGGAGAGCAAATCGAAAATGGAACAGGGTCCTTCGTGTGTGTTCTAACGCTTATTGGCGTAGCGTGGTCTGGCAAAACGGCGACTGCACATTCTTGGTTTAAGCCATCCAATAGTCTTCCAATCAGCCTTTTATCCAAATCCTCTATGCACCTAATTTTTTGCATGTAATCTCCGCTGTGGCCAGCTTCGTCTGGAGCTTCCACGTGAATAAAGGCCATGTCATGTTTTTCTAGGGCTCTGAGCGCATAATCGGCTTTTCCCTCATAGTTTGTATCGTAGAATCCAGTGGCTCCAGGAACATTAATGATTTCCATGCCAGCGTAGGCTCCTATTCCCTTAATTAAATCCACAGCCGAAATGACCGCCCCGCTTATGCCGTACCTCTTCTGCAAAGTTGGCATATTCGGTTTTTTGCCCTGACCCCAAGGCCAAATCATGTTTCCAGGTTTCTTGCCATTGGCGATTCTTTTGGCGTTCACCGGATGCTTATCCAGGAGCTTCTTTGAATCTAAAATCATTTGGTTCAGCATGGCGACGGTAGGCTCAGCCGCTGGACTTTTGGCCTTAGGCAAAACACGGGATATCTTGGCGCCAACAACGTCATGGGGCGGCGTGCATAAAACTTCATTGGAATACTTTTCGCCCTTCAGAATTAAAAGATGCCTATAGCTAACGCCGACGTGGAAATCTATTTCCCCAGGCTTTCCAAGGTTTTTCCGAACGTGATTCATTAGTTCCTCGGCTTCGTTGTTTGTTATGTGGTCAGCAGAATAATCGACTAAAACGCCATTTTCCTCCGTAATTAGGTTGCATCTGAAGGCTATGTCATCCCTGCCTAGAGAGATTCCTCGGCTGGCGGCTTCAAGAGGTCCCCTGCCAGTATAAATTTTTTTGGGACTATATCCTAGAATTGAAAGGTTTGCGATGTCGGAGCCAGGCTCCATGTCCTCCGGAATTGTTCTCAATATTCCGCTTCGTCCCTTAGCCGTAAGCTCATCCATGTTCGGTTTGTTGGCAACCTGTAGAGGAGTTTTTCCATTTAGGGCATCAACTGGATAATCGGACATTCCGTCTCCGACTATAAGCAGATATTTCATTTGATCACCGAAAAGGGTTAGGGTTAGTTAGAAAACTAAAGGGGTTTCTATGTATTAACTTTCCACGATTTTCATGATTATGCTTCTCACTTTTTCGACTGGGGCTATTATGTTTATTTGGTAAGGCTCAGCTATTTCAAACAACTTCTTGAATAGTTCTGCCCTTTTCCTTTCCTTCCTCTTTCCATAAGTGATCAAATAGTTATTGTACCACTGCTCTGGAGCCCTCCTGAGGATTTCCACGGCTTCTTCAGGGTCGAGGGATCGGGAAACAACTCTATCGTTTTGGTCCCTTTTCAGCAAAAATGTTTTACGTATCCTAATCTCGTCGACAACCTTCTCTAGTTTCACTATAATTCTCGGGTCTATCATAACCCTCGGATAAGTAAGTAGGAACTTCTCCCTCGGATCGTCTGGTTTCACGTTTTCCAGTTTACTTTTCCTGAAGACTGGTTCCAACCAAGGAAAATTTTCCATAGAATTCGTCCTCATGTAAAACCGCCTTTCAGACGCATACCCTATAGCCTTCCCGTTTGTGAATCTCACGTAAATCCAGTCATCTTGATGAAATTCGCCCGTGGGATGATGAATGGCTGGGCCGTAAGAATGGGTTGTTTTTCCAGAGTTTGTTGGAGCTATCAGCAAGAAGCCGTTGCCATTAACAGCCCCAGATGCCCCGTGAACCGACAGGATGCCAAACTGGTCTTCTAAGATGTCGGCTGCTAAGCCCAAGGACGTGGACTTGGTTTGCCCATAATAATCCGTGTTTAAAATGATGGCGGTTCTCGTTTCTGGGTTATAGACGCCTCCAGCATTTATCTCTGGCTTAACTATGGGCTTTTCGTACATGTCTTTTGGGCCGAGTTTTCCGTCGTCGTCTATGACGTAAACCAAGCCGTGGGGCATAACGGAGGAGGAATAGGGCCACCAGTTGTCGCACCAGAAATCGTGGACATGATATATGTTTGTGCAAAGTCTTATGTTTAGTCCATTGAACCAAGCATCGTCTTCGTACTGAACAAATTGTTTGCAATAAGCTGCAAGCTCGTCTCTTTTCTTTATGGAAATCTCCATGCTTTCGTCGTAGGGTCTTACGCGCTCTCTAAATTTGGCTTCGATCCATCTGCTCATTTTGCGTTCACCTTTTAGGGCTTTTCAAGCGAGAGATTTCCTTATCTTGCCGAGGTCAAGGATCAGTTGGCTGAGGTTTTCTCGGTTTGTTCCGTTTAGGTATTCAGCAACATTTCCATCGCTGACCACGATAGCTAATCTTTTAGCCTTAGAGGTTTTTCCAACCAGCATGTCTTTTATGTAGGAGGATGCCACTCTGCTGAGGATGATGTAGCTGTTATCGGGCTCTGAAAATTCTACGTAGGATTCTAGCGCCTTAATGCTGTCCATTATTTTGCGGGTTAACAATATGTTATGCTCAGGGTCTTTATCGAGGAATCTAGACGCAAATTTTATGTCGCCTTTGAAGGATGGATATATGTCATTCAAAAGGGTTTCAGCCCACTCCTCGCCCATAACTCCCTCGATTTCTTTTAGGGCGCTGCCTGCGCCGATAAACTCAGGCGGCAGACCACATGTGTAGGCGGCGGCTACAAACTTCACCCATCTCGGAGGTTTATGGAAGGCTGTGTAGGCAAAGCCCATTATGCTCCTTTTAACTTCCTTGTCTGGACAAAGCTTCAAGATGTTTTCTACATTTCGAAGTTCACGGAAGTAGGCAACCTCCTCGACGTCAAGCAGTCGATCTCGTTGGTTCGGTATGAAATCAGCCATTGTAGAAACTTTTTCAGCTATTTCAGAAAGCTCAAGCAAATAGTTTTTTGCAAGTATGAAAATCATTCGCTCAATGTTCTTAAGCTGGTCTGCGTCAAAGTCCAGGGGCTCCTTACCAACGGCGTTCCTTATTTTCTCGATTAATGCCCGCGTTTTTTCGAGTCCATGATCATACCTTAAACCAGACTGTATGGTATAGGTGCGAACACCTCGGTACTCTTCCAAAAAACTATCAGCATTTTCTAGGGTCATGTGACCCCTAAAGGGGAGAGCGCCGCCGCCGAAAATCGGGTAGACCTCCACACCGCTTGAAGTTTCGACTTTGTGACAGCTTGCAATTGCCACTTTACAAGACAGCACTGAGGCTAAGTGCCCATATAGAAGGGAGCCTTCAGACTTTCCGATAAACACTCTTACATAGTCTTTTATGGCGATGTCTTCAACGAATATGGGTAGTATTTGTTGAATTGAAAGTTGTTCGGCTATTCCTCCGAGGAGGGGGATGGGGCGAAGCTCCATGCCTTTAATGGGCATGTTAAGATGTTTGCCAACCACCGCCAATAGACTTTCGCATCGCTCCTTACATTTTCTTAGTTCTTCAGTGGTTGCGGTTACAGCCTGAACGACCTCGATTATTCCTTGCTCTTTAAAATGCTGCTTACAGTATTGAATGCCCTCTATTATTGCGAGGATGGTCATCAACTGCCTAAAGGCTTCCTCTTTAAAAGAGCTAACCATCCTGGGGGTGACGAAAACGTCGCGTCCAGGAAACAAGTCTGTCTCTTTATGGATTTTACTGATTATCTGTCCAACTTGATGGTAGGGTGTAAGCTTACCCATGTAATCCACAAGGTACTCATCACAATTGAAGCCATCCTTTTTGAAGCAAGAAATAGCCTCATCAGGCTCCTCTTGTATCAAAACATGCCTAGTAGCCGAATCCGCATGCTGGGTTGCCATGGCTACCGGAATCTTCCGCATTAGCAGTCACCCCGAATCCTTGTGTGAATAGATGACCACATTCTTAAATGTAGCTGTTCTGCAAAGTCGTGCAAGGTCAGTTCGCTCCTAATGGTCCAAATTCTAACTCACCGCCTATTTCAACACTGAAGGCACCATTCCTAACCTAATTGCATGGTCAACGAGAACCATCGCGACGCCTGACTCAACTGCGGGAACCGCCCGCGGAACAATGCATGAATCATGCCTCCCAGCAAGCATTATCTCGGTTTCCCTTTTCTGGGCTAGATCAACGGTTTTCTGTTTTTTTGTGATGGACGGCGTAGGTTTAAAGGCGATTCTTGCCACAATTGGCATGCCAGTTGAAAGCCCGCCTAGTATGCCTCCGGCATTATTCGTTAATGTGATAACTCTGCCCTTTTCAATCGCGAATAGATCGTTGTTTTCAGATCCCTTAAGTGAGGCTGCGTGGAAGCCGGCTCCGAATTCAACTCCCTTCACGGCTGGAATGTTGAACAGCATTTTGGCGAGGTCAGCGTCTAGAGACTCAAATATGGGATTCCCTAACCCTGCTGGAACGCCCAAGGCTATGCATTCCACTATTCCGCCGAGGCTGTCTCCCTCCCTCATAACCTTAAGAATCTCGGTTTCCATGGCGTCCGCTGTTTCAGGATCGGCGCAACGCACAGAATTCTTGTAAACGTTTTCGCGTATGTCCTCGTACGTAACCTTCTTTGAGAGCCTTATAGGACCGACTTGAACGGTGTGAGCCAAAACTTCAATATCTATTGTTTTCAAGAGTTTTTTGGCGATGGCTCCAGCCACGGTATAGGCGACGGTAACCCGACCTGAAAAGCGACCTCCACCTCGGTAATCGTTGAATCCTCCGTATCTCAAACGAGCGGCGTAGTCTGCGTGACCGGGGCGGGGTTTGTCCTTAATTAGTTCGTAGGGCTTTGAATCAACGTCTCGATTCTGCACGATGATGCAAATTGGGGCTCCTGTCGTAAAGTCGTTGAACACGCCTGAAAGAATTTCGGCTATGTCTTCCTCTTGCCTAGCTGAGGTTATCTTGCTGACCCCGGGTTTTCTTTTGTCCAATTCGCTTTGAATGTCCTTTGCAGATAGTGGTAAGCCTGCTGGGCATCCGTCGATTACTGCTCCTATGCATTTGCCGTGGCTTTCTCCGAAACAAGTTAAAGCGAAGGCTTTTCCAATGGAATTACTTGACATAGACTTTTCCTCCTAATGAACGTAAATCCTCTACAAAATTTGGGTAAGACTTGTTTACACACTCAATTCCATGAATAACCGTGGTTCCCTCAGCCCTTAAAGCGGCGACGGCGCACGCCATAACAATTCTATGGTCATTATGCGAGTTGAGTTCGGCTCCATGGAGTCTGCTTTTTCCCTTAATTACGAGTCCGTCTTCTGATTCCATGATCTTGGCGCCCATTTTTTTCAGTTCGCTGGACATAGAAGCTATTCGGTCGGACTCCTTAAAGCGCAGTCTTCTTGCTCCGCTGAGGACAGTTTCACCTTCAGCAAAGGAGGCTAACGCCATGCAGACTGGCGCCAAATCAGGCACGTCACGCATATCAATGTTCATTCCCTTCAATTCTCCTTTTGCACCTTGGACTTCGACGTAATCTTCGCCCACATTTAATTGGGAACCCATTTCTTTGAGAATGCTGACAATGGCTCGATCGCCTTGAAGAGTTTTCCTCAGAAGGTTAACTACTTTCACATCTGAATTTGTAATGGACGCTGCAGCCAATAGAAATGCTGCCGAGGAATAATCGCCTTCTATAACGTGGCTGAAGGGCACGTAGGCTTGTCTATAAGGAACGAGAAAATGCCCATAATCAGGCGAAGCTTCAACTTTAATACCATGCTTACGAAGAACGTCTAGGGTCATTGCAACATAAGGCTTCGATTCAAGCTGAGTCGTAACAATGATCTCAGTGTCGGCACTCGCCTTAGGCGTACTAAACAACAAGCCTGAAACAAACTGGGAGCTAACATCGCCTCTAAGCGAAGCCTTACCGCCCTTGACCCCCCCTCCAAACACAACTATCGGAGGATGCCCGCCGCCTCGAGCGGAATAGCATTTGACCCCAAACTGCCTTAAAGCCTCTAATAAGGGTTCCATAGGCCGCCTTCTGAGACCTTCATTTCCCGTTAAGACGGATATGCCGTCAGCTAATGCGCATACAGGCGTTATGAAACGAATTGTGGATCCAGAGTCTCCGCAGTGAATAACGTCCTCGGGAGTAATGGGCTTCGACACTCCGTTCACAATGAAGCCCTCTTTAACTTTTCTGATCTTGGCGCCTAGCAGAGAACATGCATTAACTGTGGCTAACGTGTCGTCACAGATTAGGGCTTCTTTGATGGAGGATCGCCCTTCAGAAAGAGATGCGGCTATTAGGGCTCTGTGCGTATATGCCTTAGAAGGGGGAGCCCTAACCACCCCACCTAATCTTTCGTTTTTTTCCACGATTAAGTCCGTCATAACCATCACGTTAGGATGTGCGCCTTTTCTCGATTAATTTCGGTTTTGATTATGTTGCCTTCGTGGCGTTGCCAAACACTCTTAACCTCATCACTTTTTTCAGTAGAGACAACCGCCGCCACAGCGGGTCCCTTGCCCGATAAGCCTGCGGCGACGGCTCCAGCAGACAACGCCTCAACCGCGATTGCTGGGTCATGTCCCAATAGTGTGGAGTACACTAGACCGTTTAGGGTCATGGCTGACCAATATTCGCCTAAAAGAGCTTGCTTATGGATGCTCTCCACTTCCTTCGCCATAAGCTGCATTTTTTGAACGTTAGAATTCGCCGTGTAAGCCTTTTTAGACGGCACGTAAATTAGCACGGCGTAGTCTTCTTCTGGAACAAATTGTTTCAGAATTTTTCTTGAGCGATTGTCAGTCATTGCTACGTTGCCAAAGTAGGATGCGCATGCGTCATCAAACGCTCCCGTGATGGTGACCTTTGCGTCTAGGGCTGCGTCAACGCCAAGGTTTATGGCAGTTAGGTCGTCGACATCTGCATCAAGTGCGGAGAAGGTGGCTAAGGCAATTGCGTTAGCTGCAACGCTGCTGCTCTTCAGTCCTCTGGCTATTGGAACGTTCGACCGGGTTTCCACGTAGGCGCCATATTCATTTTCAAGATTGAAATGTTTTAGAACGCGGTTGACAGTTTTCTTAATTAAAACCGTGCTTTCCTCGGGATCGGAGACAATTCTGCCCTCAATAACATTTGGCTCATTAGTCAACTTCACAGATGCCTCAGTCCGTAGGTTTACTCCTAGGGCGGCGCCTAAACCGCAAGATATGGCGTTAACTATGGTGACGGCTCCGTGCGCAACAGCCTTTCCTACATTAGCCAAGACTCTTGCCTCCCTGTGCCTCCATCAACTTGTCTCTAGCAGCCTTCATCATAACATCAATAGGCGCCTTTTTATTGGTCCATATTTCAAAGGAAGCCGCTCCCTGATAAACAAGCATGGCCAAACCTTCGATTGTCTTTGCCCCAACCGACTTAACCTCTTTTAGTAGCCTAGTCTCTGGTGGATCATAGACCAGTTCAAAAACGGCTAAATCTGGTCGCAATAGGTCTCGATCCACGGGAGTTTTATCTTCGTGGGGGCGCATCCCTATCGAAGTTGCGTTTATGAGTAAATCTGCGTCTCCCAACTCCTTTCTTATTTGATCTCCGCAAAGTTTTCCATATCTCACTTTGTTTCCGAACTTGCTGCACAATTCTCTTGCAAGTTTTTCCGCCCTTTCAACTGTTCTGTTTAAAATCACGATTTCACGGGCTTCTTTGGCTAGAGCGTATGAAACTGCTTTAGAGGCTCCTCCAGCTCCTAAAATCACAATTTTTTTATCGGCTGGATTTTGGTTGCTTGCCTTTAATGCTATTAGAGCGCCTTTTCCGTCAGTATTATGGCCCATTAGCGTTCCTTCATCGTTTAGGATTGTGTTAACTGCGCCTATTGCCTCCGCACTTTCGTCAAGCCGATCTAGATAGCGGATTACGTCTTCTTTTAGGGGCATGGTCACGTTTAGTCCATGAACTTTTAGGCTTCGCACACCATTAATTGCGGCTTCCAGTTCCTCGCGTCCCACCCTAAAGACTACGTAAAAATAGTTGAGCCCAAGAAATTGAAACGCCGCATTTTGAATACATGGACTTAAAGAATGCTCAACCGGATCGCCTATCAAGGCGCAAACCTTAGTTTTTCCAGATATGCTCAATTTTCAACGCCCAATTTCCTGTAAAGCTTCTTCAAATTAGATATGGACAGCTGCCCCAAGGCAGTTTCCCGTCCCTTCTCAACTGAGGCATAAGTGAATTGCGAGCCGAAAATTGGACAGAGAACTCTTGAGAGGATTCCCATCTTGCCCATGGCGAAACAAACAACTTTAGCTTTTCGGCTCATTTTCGATGAGAGAAGTAGGCACGATAAGCTGTCGTCTATTGAGTTGGCAGTAGTTACCACTTTGCATATGTCCGCTCCCATCTTCATCTGGGACCCCACTATTTTTTCCAACTCAGCCATGCCAGGCGTTTGTTTAAAGTCATGAAAGGAAACAATCAACTCTGCGCCCGTCTTTTTCAGTTCGTGTATCACAGAATTAAGACCAAGCGTGGTTAACTCTATATCCACGTATCG
>Ga0315309_1002390_pt1 | contig 10952 bp, 9 predicted proteins | sample TDP4_MG_FD_203080 | JGI IMG/M metagenome (GOLD analysis project Ga0315309, IMG submission 203080) | Freshwater sediment microbial communities from Lake Towuti, South Sulawesi, Indonesia - TDP4 | ecosystem: Environmental > Aquatic > Freshwater > Lake > Sediment | place: Indonesia: South Sulawesi...
TCTCCCCGCTACGAAGAAACGCTGCCTGCCATCGCCAATCCTCCTTCCCTGCGGCAAGAAGAGGGCAAGCAGGTGCTTTGGACCGTGACGCAGCCGGAATCATTCGCGAAAGACCACGAGCGCTGCCGTCAGATTCGCTCCTATGGCCTGGATAAGATCATGCAGCATAGCCACGAGGTGACTTGGCGCGACGAGGGCGACAGTTTCACCTTGAGGTTGCACGCCGCACCGCAGAAGGGCGGCGACGCCGTGTTGAAGTGGTATATCCAGGCCCAAAATGATTTGGGATGGCTGCAAGGGGTGTACACCAACTACACCGATTTCTGCCCGCTGAACACCAACTGGAGCCCCGACCACGTGCAACGGATGCCAGACGGGGAGTGGCGGCGTGCCTGGGCGCGCAACTACGCGCTAAAGCCTGCCAAGGCGGTGGAGTTCGATGCGTACTACGCCCAACGGATCAAGGAGAAATTCGGGGTGAAGATGTCCTACACCGACGTCCACAGCGCGGTGGCTCCCTGGTACTACTGTGATTATGACGCGCGTGTGCCCGGCGCGGGAACTTTCGCCGCCACTTTCTACGCCTACGGCCAGCTCTTGCTCAACGACCAGAAGGTGTACGGCCCGACACAATCCGAAGCCACCTACCAATGGTTGTACGCGGGATTGGCCTCCGGCCACTACGGTTGGGTTTACACGGACGTGAATCTCTTGACCCACCCCCTGGATGTCACCTTCATGCTGCGGAACATTCACCCGCTCGAATGCGACTACGGCATGGGCTACACGGACTATTACCTGAACCAGCTCGACGCGAACTGGATGAAGTCGCCGCAGCGGCGAGATTACGTGGACCTGTTTCTGGCCACCACGATTGGCTACGGAAATATGGGTTGGCTGGTCAAGGAATTCGAGGCCTCGGACCCGTTCGCTCACGAGGCAATGACGCGCTCCTACTACATGATGCAGCAGTTGCAGCAACAGTACGCCTTCTCCTCGCCCAAGCTCATTGAATACGCCGACCGCGCCGGCAAGTTCCTCACCCCCAGTCAGGCCCATGCCACAGGCGCGCTGGCCGATTCCCGCCTGCACGTGGTGTACGAAAACGGAACCGAGGTGTACGTGAATCGCTCGACCAGTGGCACATGGACGGTCAAGGATCACCAGGGCAAGTCCGTGGAACTGCCTGTATCCGGCTGGCTCGTCTTCAACCCCAGAACAGACTTCTACGAGATTTCGGCCAACGTGGAGGGCAAGCGCGTCGATTATGTGCGCGCGGCGGAGTACGAGTTCCTTGACGCGCGTGGGCGATGGACCGAGTTGGGCAACCTGGCAGCCGCTGGCAGCGTGGCGCGACGCCAAAAGGACGGAGGCGTTCTGGAACTGATTGATATTTACGGCAACGACCGCGTGGCCTTCCAGACCACGAGGGGCGGCGTGTTGATGGCTTATGACCCCGAAGGCACGAGCCTGGGGAAGGTAGAGCTAACGTCACCCCGTGCCGGCTGGTTTGAATTCAAGCCGGTCGCCGGGGGCCGCCGGTACTTGTTCGCTCCCACCGACTGACCTCTGGCTCTGGTGAGAATGAATCGCGCACTGGTCTGGCCGAGGCCCAGCCGCATCGAGTCATCATCCTTTCCCCCTCATCCCGCCCACAATGAATCCAGGTGAAATTCCTCTTCCGCCCAGAGTACAATGCCCAACCTCGCAGTGGAACAAGCTGAATTCGCGCTGAGAAGCACCGCATGACAAAGACTGTTGCCCTCGGCTTGGACCTAGGTGGCACGAAGATCGCCGCCGGGATTGTCGAATCCACCGGCCGGTTGCTTTCGCACGTTCGGCTTCCTACGCCGGCGGCGGGCGTGAGCCAGGACCTCGCCGCGCTGTTCGATGTCGCCCATTCTGCCGTGACCGCCGCGGGGGTCATCTGGAAATCAATCCGCGCTGTAGGCGTGGGCGTGCCAGGAGCGTTCGATCCCAAAACGGAAACCGTGTGGGCACCTAACTTGCCGGGATGGAAGAAGGTCCCACTCAAGCGGCTGCTGGAGAAAGCCTTGTGCCGCCCGGTGTTTGTCGAAGGTGACCGGAACGTGCAGGCGCTCGCCGAAGCTTGGCTGGCGAGGAGCGGCGCGGAAAACCTGGTGTTTCTGACTGTAGGCACGGGCATCGGCGCGGGAATCATCGCTGCCGGCCGCCTGATTCCCGGCGCACGCGGTGTGGCGGGGGCGGCAGGGTGGTTGGCCGTCAACGAGAATTGGCGTCCAGAGTACGGGCGAATCGGTTGCCTGGAATTCCTTGGCGCCGGTCCCGCCGTAGCCCGGCTCGCGCAGAACCCTTTGCGGAGAAAGAGCCGGAGTCCGATGAAAGCCCTCGCAGAGAAGCAGCAGGGGAAGATCACGGCAGAAATTGTCGCGAGCGTGGCGCGACGCGGCGATGCTACTGCGCGCCGGGTACTGGAGGAGATTGGAACAAACCTGGGACGCGGAGTAGCCAGCATCATCAGCTTGCTGAACCCCGATGTCGTGGTGCTGGGCGGCGGCCTCGCAGGCGCAGGCGACCTGATTCTGGCGCCGCTGCGGCGCGCCGTCCGTAGGTGGGGTCAGCCACTGGCCTCACGCCAGGTTCGCATTGTGCGCTCGCAGCTCGGCGAGGATGCGGGAATCCTGGGCGCGGCACGTTACGCATTCATCCGTTTGGAGGAAAAGACCTGATGTCGGCGGAAAGATACTTGGAGTTGGCACAGAAGGTGTACGACAAGATTCGGACGACGCAACTCGAGAACATCCGGCGGGCGGGAGAATTCACCGCGGACTCCATCGCGCGGGGCGGGCTGGTCCATCTTTTTGGCAGTGGGCATTCGGTCATTCCGGTACTGGATGTTTTCCCGCGTTACGGCAGCTTTGCCGGCTTCCATCCTCTGATGGATTCCCGCCTGATGTGGTTCCAGGTACTCGGCTCAGGAGGCGTGCGCGAACTGCTGCAGCTTGAACGCACGGAGGGGTATGTCAAATCCTTCCTCTCAAACTTCAAGTTTGAGCCGATTGATACCATGATCGTTTATTCCCACGGCGGGCTCAACGCCGCGCCCATCGAGGTGGCGCTCCACGCCAAATCCCTGGGCTTGAAAGTGGTCGCCGTCACGTCGCTCGAGAATGCCCGCCTAACGCGCGCGAAACATTCGAGTGGGAAGAAAATGGCTGACTTGGGCGACGTGGTCATCGACAACTGCTGCCCGCCCGAAGATAGTCTGGTGGAGGCGGAAGGCGGGCCCGTGGCCGCCAGCTCGACCTTGGCCGTTATTGCGATCTCCATGGCGCTGGTGGCGGAGACGGCCGTACGCCTCCGCGCGCGGGGCGTCAAGCTGCGTGCTTTCGTCTCCCCCAACGTCACCACCGCCGACCCGGACAACAATCGGAAGGTCTTCGACGAGTACATCGAGAAATTGGTCCCACGGCTGAAATGAACGCGGCACGAAGACGATTCAGATTGCAGATTCCTCGTTCAGGGCAATAACCACATGGGACGCCTTAGCGGAAAAGTGGCAATCATCACTGGAGCAGGCAGCGGCATTGGCTGCGCCATCGCCAAGCTGTTTGCCGCCGAGGGCGCGCGTGTGGCCATTCTCGACCGCAACGGCCCAGCCGCGCGGCAGGTCGAAGGGGAGATTCGCGCTGCCGGGCATGAAGCGCAGGCCTGGGAACTTGATCTCGCCGACGCGGCCAAAGCCGAGCAAGCTGTTGCCAACGTGGCCGCCCAGTGGGGACGCATCGACATTCTGGTGAACAACGCGGCCATTCACGTCACGCGTAGCTTCGAGGAAATGACGGCGGACGAATGGCGAAAGATCCTGGACACGAACCTCACGGCATACTTTGTCTGCGCACGGGGAGCCGGCCGCGAGATGCGCCGGCAGGGCGGGGGCAGCATCGTGAACATCGGCTCGGTGCACCGGATGATCTCTGAGCCCGGCGCCGGCGCTTACGCGGCCTCCAAAGCGGCTATCGCGCAGTTGACTCGCAACCTCGCCATTGAGCTCGCTCCGCACCATATTGTCGTCAATTCCATCAGCCCAGGATTCATCCGCACCCCCATGTCGATTGTCAACGGGGTGGATGAAACCATCACCGAGCATTTCGTGAGTTACTATCTGAATTCGGGGCGGATCCCGCTGCGCCGCGTTGGCCTGCCCGAGGAAGTGGCTGCCACTGCGCTGTTTCTTGCCGCGGGGGAGTGCGGCTACCTGACGGGCGCCGACCTCGTGGTGGACGGCGGGCTGACCATCACCCTCTGACAGCCTCTCGCAGCGCGAAGGCTCAGCTTAGAATCGTCGCGGGGCGGGAGAAATCTATCCAGGCTGCCGGCTTGGGGGCCGCGTCTCGCGGGAGAGCAGGACGGCCGCGACAATCGCCAACGCCACTCCGGCAACGTGCTGGCGAGTCAGTCTCTCGTGCAGGAACACGATTGCCAGGAAGACTGTCACGAGCGGGAAGAGGTAAACGAGCGGGATCACAATCGAGGCCTTGCCGCCACGCGCCAAGGCTGCAAAGCTGGTGAAGGCGCCGAGGCCGTTCAGCGCGCCGCCCAGGATTGCGAGCCCAATGATTCTCCGCGTCAAATGCCAATCATGCGGCACCGTCACCAGGATTACCAGCGCTATGGGGACAAACGCCACGGCAAACCACAAGAACGACAACTGGCTGGAAATTGAGTTCGTGGCGAGCTTCTGCGTCACTCCGGTGATGCCCCAGAATACCAAAGCGATCAGCGCGTAGAAGAGCCAGAGAGGCAAGTGCATCAGTTTTGTCCTCCTACTGGAGCGGTGCGCTCTTCGCCGGCCACTCTTTACCTCGCGCGCAGCGACGAGCGCTTCGCCACTCGTGCTACAGGCTCAAGAGATAGATGGCGGCAAGCGCCAGCGCCAATCCCATTTTCTGATTCGTCCTGAGGCGTTCGCGTAACAAGACTAGGGCCATCAGGACCGTCACCAGCGGCGACGTCGCCGTAAGCGGCACAACAATCGCCGCCTGCCCGCCCGCGGTCAGGGATTTGAAGAAAGCGATATTGCCGGTTCCCCCCAGAATACCCGTGATGAACGCGTAGAAGACGCCGCGTCTCCGGTTGACGCCCCCGGCCAGCCGGCGGGAAGGCAGCACCAGCAGAACCAGCGGAATCAGACCCAACGTGAAGAGGACTTGGTTCGTGTAGGGATTGATCTCGTCGGACACGACTTTCGATATGGCGCCCCACACGCCCCACAGTAATATCCTCAGGAGCGAGAAACCCAACCAGGCGGGGAAGCGGCCCTTCAATCGCGGGGGCGCCTCTGGCCCGGAAACCATCAGCATGGCTATTCGCGTCGGCTTGCTGCGGCGGAATTGACCTCCGCCGCTACCCTCCAAAGCTAGATCAGAAGCTCACCTGAATCCGCATTGGTTCGGACCTCAAGGGCAATCGGATCCGCTCGGCCGCAGCGTCAAAGTTCTGCCAGGGCTTCCCACCAATGAGCACGCTGCGGATCTTCTTCCCCTCCGGCGCGCGCAGGACCAGCCAGGCCGTCCGAAACGGATTCCGCCTGGGCAATTGCACCTGTGCGTCGACACTGGCCTCGCGTGCTTCAATGCGGTAGCCGACCGGCCCGAAGTAGGTGGGCGCATCGCGGAGTTCAATCTTCTCACCCGGCGCGAGCCAGCGACGCGGAATCCCAGCCGCCAGCCAGAGCGTGTCGCTTTCCTCACGCACCAGCATGTCCCGCAGCCGGTTGACGAATTTCGCCTCGTCGGGGACTTTGTAAAACGGCCCACTCGGAGACCGCCACTGCCGGTATTCCTCGGTGAAGACATTGACGTCGGGGTAGTAGCAGGCCACGAAATCGTTGTACAGGTTTCGCACCGCGGCCGGAACCTCATGGCGGCGGAGATAGGCAAGGACAGGGTTTTGCAGGTTCGGCTGGAAGACCATGCCGCCACGGCTGAACCAATGCTCGTCATCCACCCAGCCGTGCACGTGCAGGCCCAGCGAAGTGGACATGGTCGCGTTGTCTTCCCAGTCGTCCAGAACCCAGTCCGCCAGGGGTTCGTCAGCGTGGAAGACGTCCGTGGTAAGAAGGATCATCGGCCCATAAAGCACTTCGCGGGTGGCGGAGAGCCGATAGGTGGGCAACACCTTTTCGGGATAGCGGGAGTAATACGCAACGCGCAGGGGCCCGAAAAGCCGGAGGCGCTGATAAGGACGGGTGGGCACGTAGGGGATGTAGGTGTTGTCGCGAAGGCGAATCACGGGGGCCAGCCGCACGGCGCGCAGCACCGCGTCACGCAAGTCGCGGGTATACGCCTCTGCCTCCTCGGCGTAACGAGTCGCCTGGGGCGCGCCGATGTCCGCCAGGGCCTGCGCCAAGCGCCTCATGCCGGCGGCGGCAAAAGCATTCACCGAAAACCAGTGGCCCCAGTCGTTGTTGTCCTCTAGGTGGCCGGCCGGCAACAAGCCGTATTCAGGAATCTTCTCGCCCACATCGAGAACCTTAGTAAGCTTCCGCTGCTCGATAATCCAATCGGCCGCGCGCATCATGCTCGCGGCCACGCGTTCGAGCCACGCTTTGTCGCGGGTAAAGAAGTAGTGCTCGCCGAGGGCCCAGAGGACTGTACCGTGATCCAGGTTGTACTGGTGGGCCGTGTAATCATATTCCTCGTCGACGCGGGCTCCGTGATAGACAGCGCGCTGGTCGCCCGTGTAAGTGCCATCGAAGGGTTTCGACCCTTGAAGCTGAATAAAGGTATCCAAATACTGGGCGGCGAGTTGGTGGTTCCCCAGCGCGTCGAGCAGAACGCACTGGAAAGCCGCCTCGTTGGCATATACCAGGTAGTGATAGCTGGCGGCGGGCACCATGTAGAGGCCGCTCTTGGGATCTTTCGTAGTGCTGATGCGAATGCGGCAAATCAGCCCTCGGGCAAAGCTCACAAACCGCCGCTCCGGGATGTCGAAGGGAACGGCGCGGGCAGTCACTTCTCGCCAGTATTTCTCCGCCCGAGACCGCTCGGCCTCATAGTCGAGTCCCGCCAGGCGCGCCCGTTCCGCCGCCGAAAGCCGTGGGATGAAAGGCAAACTGAGAAACGCTTCCCGCGCCTCCTGGCCGTCCAGCGGAATCTCGGCGTGAACGCCATGCAAAACCTTCGAGCCGTCTGATACGGGCGCACGCGTGACGCGGGCCGACTCCGGCAGACGCAGCCGTGCTCGGACCAACTGGCCGCCCCCAGCCACAAGGTGTCCCTGCTCAAATGCGACCTCCTCATCCGGGTCAGTCGCCAGCCAAAGGTGGGCGACGCTTGGCTGGGAAGTAGGGTTGCGCGCGGTGAGCTTGAGCATTAGTACGGCCGGTGTTTGCTCGCTCCGGCCGCGGTCATCCGGTGAGAGCGGGCCGGAGAGCAGCGTCGCGAAAGCTTCCTCGCTATAGCTGATCCCGTCAGACGTCCAAGTAGCGGTGGCCACCGGCAGGCAGTCTTCGAGAACGGTGAGCTCTGAGTCTGGCGAGGCGGGGCGGAAGTTGGGAACCGCGCCGGTGCCCAAGCGCCAGGAAATTCGATCTCCTTCCCATTCCAGCCGTTTAAGTTCGGCGCCTTTTGCCTTGGTCCCGCGCTTGCTGATGAAGATATTGCCGCCCCATTCGAAGGCGAATTTCTGCCAGCTCGCGTCCGCCGCCAGCGGCAAGTAGAGCCGACCGCCCTGCCGCTCAACCGGGTCGAGCCGGGGAATCTCCCTGGACGCTCGCTCGTAGGTTTGCTCCGGCTCCCGCGCCAGGCGCGCGCGGATTCGCTCGCCTTTCCTGGCCAGGGAAGGTGAAAAGGACCGCGAATCCGATGCACGCGTCACGTAAACGTGAAACTCCGGAACGTACACTGGACCTTTTTCGACGTCTGGCACCGCGAAGGAGAAGGCCCGTTCCCCAGCCTCAATTGTCACGATGGTGACATCGTGCGACCCGGGAAGTGCTGGCTCAGCCGCGGTCAGGCTGAGGAGCAGCCCCTTAGGCGCCCCGTTTGTGCTCACGCGAAAACGACGAGCCTCAATGAAATCACCTGCCGATCCATTCCAGAGCTTGGCGCCCCTGAGCCACCCGTTATAGACGCGAATACTCCCTTCCCACGAGTGCCGTGCTGTTTCTCCCGCGCCCAGCTCCACTCGCACGTCGACCCGCTTTTGCAGGGAGCCGCTGAAGACTTCGACATTCCCGATATGCGGTTCGGTGGAGAAAACCAGGCGCAGCTTCAGCGTACGTCGGTAGTCCAAGCTTAGCAGGTTCCTAGCCTGCGGATTTTCCGCTTCCTCCAGTGGCAAGAAGTTGTAGCGGCACTCACCGCCCTGACAAGAGATCCTCGTGGCTGCCTTGAGCCACTGGCCCTGCCAGGGGTCGTCCACAGGATCTTCAATCGTGGGCATGTGCGGCGGCGGATGGGGCCAATTGAGAAACCAGTACTCAACCCTCGCCTGGGGAGGAGCTCCAGCACCCCGCGAACGAACACGTACTTCCCTGATGTCGCGTCCCTCGGCCCACTGGAGTCCGTAAATGTAACGCCCATCTGCTGCCTGTTCGGCCCCCGGGCCGGCGCGGCGCGTGAGGTCGTAATCAAGAGCCGTTTGGAGAACATGCCGATCGGCTGCACAGCAACGCCGGGCAAAGGGGGCGATGTCCAGCTCCGCTGGCGCAGCCGCAGCAGGTGCGCAAAGCATGGGCGCGACAAGCGCGATGAGAATCAACCAGAAACGCCGCAAATCTCTACCCTCCGCCGCGCGAGGCTTAGCGGTCGTATCGGAAGGCAGTCCAGTTCTCAAGGGGGAAGAACTCGGCCTCGCCCCACGCTGAAGCTGCCCACCGCGCCACGACCAACAGCCCATTGTCAGGTCTTTCCTACGCGAAGTGAAGGAACTCGAAACGATACCACAAACCTGCGATACCCAGCCCGACGGCGAGCCCAAAGACAACATCCAAGGCGAAGAAAGGATCCGTCGGATCCAGGCCCTGCACGGGCGGAGAGTCATGCTCCATTGAAGTCACACGGAAGCACAGGTGGGCAGAATCACACCGGCTCTTGCCGCAGTGCGGGACTCGCCAAGACAGGACCTGCTAAGTCTGGTCTCGGTAGGTTACCAAGTCGATGAGGAGCTGGGCGAGTCGCCGAGAATCATGGCGAGCGACGTGATCTTCAACCAGCAGGTCGGCCAGGACGGGCTCGACGCCCTGGGTCCACACTTCCTCGATGTCGGTTAAGACGGGCCCCACGTGCTGGGCGGCGTAACGCTTGCGCAGGCCCGGAGAAAGGTCCGTATTATTGAGCACCACAAGGTCGAAGAGTCTCCTGCCAGCATGCTGGTGCAACGCGCGCAAATGGTCGGCAGCCGTGTAGCCCCGCGTCTCGCCCGGCTGCGTCATGAGATTGCCCACGTACACCTTTAACGCCCTCGAGCGCGCAATTGCTTCGGGAATACCGCGCACCAGAAGATTGGGAATCAGCGAGGTGTAGAGCGACCCCGGGCCGAGCGTGATGAGATCGGCCTCCGCGAGGGCCGCGAGCGTTTCGGGCAAGGGCTGACAGTGGCTGGGCACAGTTTGCAGCCGCCGGATCGGGACGCGAGTCTTGGCGATGCGGGATTCCCCGTCAATCACTCGGCCGTCTTGCAGGCAGGCCCGCAAGCGGACATCGGCGAGGGTGGAAGGATAGATCTCCCCACGAACCGCCAGAACCTCGCTGGAAAGCCGAACCGCCTTGGCGAAGTCGTGCGTCAAGTGGGTCAGGGCGATGAGAAAGAGGTTGCCGAGACTGTGGCCTTTCAGGCCTCGGCCGCTGCTGAAGCGGTACCTGAACAGCCGCGCGAAGAGAGTCTCGTCTTCGGCGAGCGCCACGAGGCAGTTGCGGATGTCGCCAGGCGGCAGGATGCGGAAGGCGCGCCGCAACCGCCCGGAACTACCGCCCTCATCCGTCACGGTCACGATGGCGGTCAGGCGAGAGATCTTCGGCTGCACCGCAGCCTCACGCCCCACCTGGCCCACATAGTGCTTGAGCCCCCGCAATATGGTGGACAAGCCCGTCCCGCCGCCGATGGCCACGACCTTCATCGCTTGACTTCTTCCCTCGTCCTCATATCGGCTGGGATCTTGTGACCGGGAGTTTGTCCGCTAGGCCTAGGCGACGCCTGATTGGATGAGGCGCTGGAAACGCGGGTCGTCGGCCAGCGAGCGAAAGTCTTCGTCCTCGCCAGCCAGTAAGCGGTTGGCTGGTCGGAGTTCGACGGCGACTCTTAAGTGCTCCAGGGCGGCCTCGACATTTCCGAGCAGCGCATGGGCCGCGGCCAGGGCGTAACGGATGTGATCCTGGTTCGGCCCTGACCTGAGAGCCTTGCTCAGATGCTCGACTGCTGCGTCGAGGTTGCGGGCATTAAGCTCGGCGACGCCCAAGTCGTAGAGATCTGCCGCAGCCTTGGGCTCTGACGCGGTCCGACTAAGCTTCTGTTCGCACATCCGCAAGTAGACCTGCGCGCGGCTGGCCACTTCCTGTGTGGGCCCACCGGCCAACTTCTCGAAGATCTCCTTGGACTTCTCGTAATTCCCCTTCTGGAAATACCGCACCCCAACCTCAAAGCTCTTGATCGCGGCGAGGTGCCGCGCCTCGGCTGGCTGCTTGTCGGAGGCTTCCTGAGCCGACGAACCAAGCCTCTGTCCAATCGCTGCTTGCCGGCCGGTTGCCCTTTTCGACGTTCTCGAGGCGAACTGCGCTCGGCTCCGGGGGGCACCATTCGTGCGTAGGCGCACACGCCTCGCCGCCCAGCGCTGCCTGCGGTGTCCAATACCTGCTCGGATTCGTCTGCTGCCTCTACTCATCTTGTTTTCAAGAGGTTAGCTGCCCCACCGGACTCCAAATCCGTTGACCGTGCAACCTTCCCCGTGTTGGTTTTATAACAAATCC
>Ga0315309_1002391_pt1 | contig 10945 bp, 11 predicted proteins | sample TDP4_MG_FD_203080 | JGI IMG/M metagenome (GOLD analysis project Ga0315309, IMG submission 203080) | Freshwater sediment microbial communities from Lake Towuti, South Sulawesi, Indonesia - TDP4 | ecosystem: Environmental > Aquatic > Freshwater > Lake > Sediment | place: Indonesia: South Sulawesi...
AGAAGACGGAACGATTCTGGAGATCGCTTCGAAGATCGCTCATGAAGCTGACCATGTGATAGAGTGCAGGGATAGGGTGGTGATGCCTGGGCTAATTAATACACATACACATCTACCGATGACTCTGCTAAGGGGTTACGTCGATGATATGCCGCTTCAAGAGTGGCTTGAGAAGAAGATTTGGCCTACGGAAAGGAAGTTGACTGGTGAACTCTCCTACAAGGGGGCTCTCCTTGGTTGTTTGGAAATGATTCGGACAGGGACAACCTGCTTCATGGATATGTACTTCTTTATGGAGGATGTGGCTAAAGCAGTTAAGCAGTCTGGGTTGAGAGCTTTCCTTTCGCACGCTATAATCGATGTGTTCGACCCGGAAAGAGCTGAGAAGGAGAGAGAGAACACTCAGAGGTTGTACCGCTTCGTCAAGGACCTTAGAGAATCGAGGATCCAATTTGTGTTAGGGCCTCACGCACCCTACACATGCAAAGAGGAGACCTTGTTGAGATGCAAAGAGATCTCGGATAGAGAGGGAATCTTGATACACACTCACATAGCTGAGACCAAGAAGGAGCAGGCTGGTTTTGAAACCAAGTATGGAAGACGAGAAGTCGAGTATCTTGATAAAATAGGTTTCCTCACGCCGAGGCTGGTCGCAGTTCATAGCATTTGGCTGAGCAGAAATGAGATAGAACTTTTCAGAAAGCATGGAGTGAAAGTCTCTCACTGCCCGGTTTCGAATATGAAGCTCGGTGACGGGGGCGTTGCTCCACTTCCGGAAATGTTTAGAGCAGGAGTTCCAGTCTCTCTAGGGACCGACAGCGCCTCGAGCAACAATTGTCTTGACATGTTCGAAACAATGAAGGTTTGCTCTCTATTGCATAAAGCTCAGAGGTGGGATCCGACGATTCTCCCAGCGCAGAAAGTTCTAGACCTCGCAACACTGGCGGGCGCTGAAGCCCTCCAGATTGCGCAGGAAGTTGGGAGTATAGAGGAGGGTAAAGGTGCGGATGTAATTGCTCTGGATCTGAAAGCTCCGAATATGATGCCGATCCATGGTAAGGAAACTATAGTCTCAAATCTAGTTTACTCAGCGAAAGGTATGAATGTCAGCGTAACAATAGTTGACGGCCAACTATTGATGGCGGAAGGAAAGTTCAATACACTTGACCAAAACGAAGTTTATAGAGTTGCGCAGGATGCTGCCATGGAGTTGATACGATGACTCCAGCTGTCCAGTTAAGCTATCTCAGTCAGCTCAGCTCTTTTTATATCTAGAATCCCGTGAAGAGATCCTGAATCCCATTCTCGATCTGCTTCAATGATCATTATCTTCCACTTGAATAAAGGGGAAAAGGTTACGAGGGTTTCGTACTCGCCCCCTTCACCTGAGATGTGAACCCCATATTTTTGATTGAGATGAAGGATGTCCTGCAGACAGTCCATGTCAAGTCTACGCCCCAGCCAAGATTCAGAGAAGCCCTGCGCCATGACGGCGGTTATGACTATCTCGAACCCAAGTTCTATCTGTAGCCTAATTAAGAACTCAGGATCTTTAAGCCACAGCGGAGTGAAGTTTCTCAAACCTATCCTGTTGCAAATACCGTCTACACGCATTCTTTGGTACTCGCTTGCTACAACCCCTGAAACTACGGCTTCGACTCCAAGCAGTTCTTTCATGTCGACAAGGCAGGCTGCCAGATCTTCAAGCTCTTTATCCTTCTCTCCAGAAGTCTCGACGACGACCAGCGGAAGATCCATAGATTGTGCTTGAAGTTTGGTTAAGGCGATAGCTGGATAATGGAACATCCAAGAGTCTCTATTTTTGGGATAGGCAGAGATCAATGTCATTACGTCCCAGCCCTGATGGATAGCGTACCATAGTGCAAGGCAGCTATCCTTCCCGCCGCTGAAAAGAACAGCAACCTTCATGCTACATCCCTAAGTTGCGTCGACCTTCAGGGTTCTAGAGACTTAGCCTAGCCTTATGTTCAAACTGCTTCTGATAGAGATCTCGAAGTCTTTGAATGCTGTCGATATCTTTAACTGATTTGTCTTCTCTAATCCGGACTATTCTGGCGAATCTCAGCGCAAGACCCGACGGGTATTGCGGGCTCTTCTGGATTTCGTTGTATGCCACTTCAACAACTATGTTTGGCTTGACGCGAACTGTGTACTCGTCCTCGGAGATTTTTAGATTTAGTAGATTTCCTGTCATTTCAATGAATTCTTTGTCTGTCAATCCCTTGAAAGTCTTGCCGACCATCAAAAATTCTCCAGTGGTCTCGTCCCTCGCTGCAAGATGATAGTTGCTTAGCCATCCGGTTCTTCTACCGTATCCCCAATCAGCGGCGATTATCGAGAGGTCCATGTGGTCTGCTGGCTTGATCTTGAACCATTTCTTTCCTCTAACGCCTGGTGTATAGTTGCTCTTAAGAGATTTGGCCATAACCCCCTCGTGACCTGCCTTGAGCGCTTCCTTCAGGAAGTCTTCCACGACAGAGATTTCTCCGGTAACTATCCTCTTAGCTAGTAGACTTTCATCGCAGATTTCGGACAATAACCTCCATCTCTCGTCATAAGGCGTATCGACTAGGGATTTGCCGTTCAGATAAAGAAGGTCGAAGAGATAGAGCCTCAAAGGTATTTCCCGCGCCACTTGGCTTATCTCGTGGACTCTTCTGAACCTTCTCATAAGATCCTGAAACGGTAGAGGCTTCTCGCCCGCTCCGACGGCAACAACCTCTCCTTCGAGGAGGGCCTCGTTCGCTCTTATCCTACTTGAAGCGAGCATGACAATATCTGGGAGGCTGTTTGTCACGTCGGTCAGCCTTCTACTGAAGATCTGGACTTGCGAGACTCTCTTGTGAATCTGGATTCGTGCTCCGTCAAATTTGTATTCGAACGCCGTCTTGCCACCATGTTCAGCTAGGACTTCCGATATTTCATAGGCCATCTCGGCCAGCATCGGTTTGATAGGATTGAATAGTCGCATGCCTATTCCTTCCAGGCCGATTGGCCCCTCCTTTAAGGCTATTCTCGCAACCTCCCCAAGGTCCCCTAGTAACATGTGGCTTCTTCTAACGAGATCCCGGTTGACGTTCGATGCTTCAGCTACCGCGTCTAGCATCACTCCTTCCACAACGCCTATTTGCATCTCTCCGACAATGATCTTGGCGAGATACTTCGCTTCAATCGGCGCAGCTTGACCCATTAGGCCTTCAAGAAGACTTTCTTTCTTCATTCTCGATCCCTTCCCTGAGATCCGTGCAATTTCCTCGAATGACCTGTAGACCTTGATGATTGTGAGAGGCTCTCTAACCAGAGGAGGCTGCTTACTTCTCTCGAGTATTCTCCATAGAGTTTTTGCGCTTATGTCTAGGACCCTTGTGTCGGATTCTGGGAAAGCCCTTGCGACGATGAAACAGACAGCTGGCGATATTTCATCTTCTCTTAATTCACGTAGGAAGGTGCTGATCAATCGAGTCTTAATGGTCCTTTTAGTTGTGGATGCCAAGTTCTCGCAGAGAGTCGCAAGCTTCAGGAAAGACGTGGATGTCATTTGCGGTTCGCCCTACTTATCGAACCAATTTTCTAACTCACGCTGTGACTTTATCGACTGGCGGGCTACTCTCATCCTTTCGATTAGTTTCTCAACGCGAACCTGAGAGAAATCGTGTTCTTCACATAGGAATCTCAACAACCCCTCTTCATTTACATCTTCGTATGCTAGATGATAGTTGTCTGTCACTGAGGGTTGGAGAAAGATTTCTCTTATTTCTTCATAATTTCTCGGTAGTTGTGATCTTAGATCTTTAGGGAGCTGATCCAAACTTCTGTACTGTCTTATGAGTTTCAATGCCTTCTTCGGCCCTATACCTCTTATTCCGGAGTTGAAATCGGTACCGATGAGTATGGCTAGATCTATCAGCTGTTCTCTCGTGATTCCGTGATGAAGCAAGAGTTCAGCTAGTTCTATCAGCTCGGGCCTCAGTCTGCGTGATATTCCTTTGCTGGGCAAGAACTCCTTGCCTGATATAGTAACGTATCTAACTAAGCGCGGCGCTCCGAATAGCAGTGAATCGTAGTCACGGCTGTTCGCTGCCCACACATCTCCCTTGATTGCCATGTATGCGCACTGGGCTTCAGCTTCACCCGGGGCTTGATTGTAAGGCATCCCAAGTAACCGCAAGAGCAGCTTCGCATCATCAACTAGATCTCTTGTCAACCTAGCCGTCATAACTGCTTTTGAAAAAGCCTTTGCATAGTCACGTTTCTCAAGTGCTTCACGCCATTCTAATGCGTACTTCTTTCGAATCTCATCTCGTTTTTCTATTTCACCTGCTTTCAGGATAGGGGGTTTCCCGTCAAATACGAATACAGGTAGAATTCCGTAATCCGCTATTAGTCGAGTGGTTCGGAATGCAAGTCCCGTCAAATGCGATGTGATATTGCCTCGTGAGTCTTTCAGTGGGCTTCCGTCCGGAAGCCGAATCACAGACAGGAATTGGTATAGCATATTGTTAGCGTCGACGGCGAGGCTCTTCAATTTGAGCTGTCCTAAGAATATTTCCTTCTTTACGATAATCGGTCGCAGGTTCGTTCCCATGGAAAGGTCACTATTGACACTCTCTAAGGTTAAAGCCGGAAGATTCTTCTCTCGTCATCGGACTCAGGCTATCTCTGGGAGAAGTTCGGGGATTGTCAAATGAGCCAACTAGCATAGATTCAAGCCACAAGAAGGGCATTGGAAGAGACCTCTGATACGCAGATCGCTCATAGCAAACGGAAAGATGGGGTTGCGCCCACTCTGCTCAACGGTCATATTGCAAGCAGGGCTTCTGTTCTCTTAAGCTGTTTCGTAGTCGGATCAACTTCTAGTCGGAGCCCTTCAAGGGCGTGTACTCCAAGTACATTAGCGTCACTTTCGTCAGCGAAGACTATCATCGTGGTTGCACGTTCTCCCATACACTCAACCACAGCCTCGCCTATCTGTCTCTTCAGCAGCCTCCCATCGACGGTCTTGAATGTCCATTCAGTTTGAGGCTTGATGTCAAGCCTCTGGAGAAGACTCTTCGCGATCCAAGTATACGTCGAACCTGTATCCACTAACAGCTCTGTTTCCTCTCTTTTCGATGTTGACGGATCTATAACCCCCACTCTGACATGTGTATGCCCCATCTATCCCAAGCTCCTCCAAGACCAAGGAGTCGCATATAGAAAATGATACCACCAGTATTTAGGTCTGCAAAGTAAGTTTATCAATTTTGACGGGTTTCTTTGGCGAAAGGATTATGTGTAGAAAGGCACTTGCTAGTGGCTATTGAGGCTATTCTCTTATGGCAGCTGAGTATCTCTTGGCTCATGACTTGGGCACAACCGGCGACAAAGCGACACTTTTCAACACCAAGGGAGAGTTACTAGCGAGCTCCTATCTAGAGTATTCTACTGTCCACCCTGAACCGACTTGGGCTGAACAGAATCCCAATTATTGGTGGAACGCTTTTGTAGCCGCGACGAAGAGTTTACTTTCGAAATCGGAAATATCACCAGAAGATATTCTCGGGTTGAGTTTCAGCGGCCAGATGCTCGGTTGCCTTCCAGTCGATGGGAAAGGGGTTCCTTTGAGACCTAGCATAATTTGGATGGATCAAAGAAGCGTTAAGCAAGCCGAGCATATACGAAGCAGGGTTGGGGAAGAGCATTATTACAGGACCACCGGGAACAGGATCAGTCCGACCTACACTATTTCAAAGATATTGTGGCTCAGAGAGAATCAACCGGCGATCTATGAGAGAGCTTACAAGTTTCTTCAAGCTAAAGACTACATCATCTATCGGCTTACCGGCAGGTTCGTAACAGACTTCTCCGATGCGTCCTTAGCGGGGATGCTAGATGTAAACCGGAGAGAGTGGGCATACGGTCTGCTTCAGGAATTGGATATTCCAGTGGAGAAACTGCCTGAACTTTTTCCATCCGTTCACGTCGTGGGTCAGATAAAGCGGGCAGTAGCCAAAGAGATTGGTCTGAGCTCTGAGATGCCAGTTGTGGTTGGAGGAGGAGACGGACCCTGCGCGGCTGTAGGGGCCGGTGTAGTAAGAGCTGGGCAATCCTACAACTATGTCGGCGCCTCCTCTTGGATTGCGATATGTACTGAGAAGCCACTTCTTGACCCGAAAATGAGAATCTTCAATCAATGGCACCTTGATCCAAACAAGGTTTCACCTACGGGAACAATGCAGGCAGCTGGAAACTCGTACAGATGGTTACGGGACGAAGTCTGTCAGAAGGAACTGGCTGAAGCGAAAGAAAAGGGAGTAGACGCCTACAAGCTTATGGATGAAGAGGCCGAAAGAGTTGAACCTGGTTCAAAGAGGATTCTGTTTCTGCCGTGTCTTATGGGTGAGAGGTCGCCTTGGTGGAATCCGAACGCGAGAGGCGTGTTCTTCGGAATAGCTCTTGGACATAGACGAGAACATTTGATAAGAGCTGTTTTGGAGGGCGTGACTTTCAATTTGAGAGTTATCCTCGACGCTTTTGAGGAGCAAGGCGCATCGGTGAAAGATGTTCGAGTGATCGGTGGAGGAGCGAGATCTAAGCTATGGAGGCGAATGATGGCCGACATATATGGGAAAACCATTCTGGTTCCAACCTATCTGGAGGAAGCTACATCTTTGGGCGCAGCGATTGCGGCAGGCGTGGGCGTCGGAGTCTACCGAAGCTTTGAAACTGCAGAGCATCTCGTGAAGTTCGTGGAAACGATCAATCCGAATCTTGATTTGCACGCCAGATATGAGCCGTTCTACAAGTACTTCATTAGACTGTACATGTCAATGGTGCCACTCTACGATGAACTCGCGTCTCTCTAGAGCTTATCGAAGCCTGACGAAACGACATCTCCGCCACTTGCGATTTCGAAACGAAGGTCTTAATTATGGATCTAGAAACGTTTTCCTCGTTGGAGGAAAATATAGTGCTTGCTGCTGTGCTTCACGGACCTCGTGATTTGCGAATTGAGGAAGTTGAAAAGCCGAAAGTCAAAGGGGGGAATGTTTTGGTTGAAGTTAAGGCATGTGGAGTGTGCATGACCGATCTGCATATGTACACATGGGAATTCCCAGTCAAGACGCCTGTTATCTTGGGTCATGAATTCTCAGGTGTAATCGCTGAACTGGGGGATAATGCAGCCGAATTCAAAGTAGGTGATCGAGTCGCTGTGGACCCTGCTCTATCTTGTGGTGTCTGTGAGGCCTGCGTATCAGGGAGAAACAACCTGTGTGAAAGACTTACGGCCATCGGCGGAGCTGGCGACATCATAGTGAACGGGGCATTTGCCGAGTATACGATGGTGCCTAAGGAGGCTGTCGGGGCGATTCCCGCAGAGATTTCTTTCGATGAAGGCGCTTTTGTAGAGCCTCTAGGTTGCTGCATTCATGGGGTCGATGTGTCAGGGGCAGGTATTGGAGATGTAGTAGTTCTGATCGGCGCTGGGCCGATAGGTTTACTCTTGCTTCAATTGATAAAGCTGGTAGGTGCTTCTCAAGTACTCGTCGTAGACATGAAGGAAGAGAGACTACAGCTTGCTGAGAAGTTGGGTGCGGACGTTGTAGTTAACCCTTCAAAGGAAGATTCTGCGGCCAAGCTGAAAGAACTGACCCGTGGAAAAGGTGCGAATGTGGTCATTGAGGCGGTCGGCTCACCCATCACGGTTAGACAGGCAATACAGATGGTAAGGAAGGGGGGTAGAGTCGTAATATTTGGCGTGGCACCGGTTAACTCTAAAGTCGATATCAGCCCTTTCGACACTTATTTTAGAGAGATAGAAATAGTTGGGTCGTACGCGATAACTCGAGATGCGTTCGTGAGATCCATTGCAATGTTGCGATCTGAGAGGATAAAGGTAGAGCCCTTGATCACAGAGCGCTTTGGGCTAAGTGAGCTAGCGAAGGCCTTCGCCCTAATGGAGAAGAAAGAGGGCCTCAAGAAGCTAGTATATCCATGATGCACTACTCCAATGTTGCGTGTCTTTGTTCCAAGTCTTCCGCTTTTTGTCCCGTTTTATTCAGCAATTCAACTGTTAGAGCGATTATGAATGCAAGAGCGTTGACTTCGAAAAGCAGGCCAGAAGAAAATCTCTCACCGAGATCAGCTAGGTTTGGGTACTTATCGTCTCCTGCTGAAAGCTTCACCGCACTGTCTGCCAGTCTTGCCAATGATGAGTTGACATTAGAAGTGATCGCAATAATTCTGCCACCAAGCTTCTTCGCTTGCTGCGCGAATGAGATGGTGGACGCAGTCTCTCCTGTGTGGGATATTGCTATCAAGGCATCTTTCCTTGTAAACGGTCTCGCTGTTGGGTCTCCCACGATACTGACACTGAAACCTAAATGGGTTAGACGCATGGCTAGAAATCTCGAGATAAGTCCTGACCCGCCAGCACCTGTAACAAAAAGTGATCGGCTGGTCATAATCAGTTCAATTGCATTATCAACCTGCTCATATGAGATCCTAGCTTGCTGCTCTTTCAACATCTTCGCGATTTCATCTATAGCTAGCTTGATTCTTTCTGGCAACGAGATCCCTCTAATCTTTTCGTACTAGAGAGATAGATTCTCATATAAATCGAACGCAAGACCTGGCGTGCGAAATACCACTCGGTCGCCATTTTGGAAAAGCACTAGTAGTACCAAAGCCAATCTAACATAATCGGTCGATAAGTATGGTTGCACGTTTCAGATACTTCGCCGGTCTAGAGCAACATTCTCCACCTATCTTACTTGACACGGCTGTCCTGGCCGAACAGGCAGGATTTGACGGTATAGCATGCAGCGATCACTTTCATCCTTGGGTGCACACGAACGCGCAAGCTGGATTTGCTTGGGCATGGGTTGCAGCGGCAGCGGAGCGGACGAAGCATGTGAAGGTGGGTACTGGAGTTACAGCTCCGCTTTTCAGGTATCATCCTGCGATAGTTGCACAAGCCTTCGCCACTCTAGGGGTGATGTATCCCAACCGTGTCTTCCTCGCATTGGGAAGCGGAGAACCTTTGAATGAGATTCCTTTGGGCTACCGGTGGCCTTCACGTAGAGAACGAATTGAACGTTTGGAGGAAGCAATTATAATAATCAAGCGGCTTTGGACTGAAGAGTTCGTAAGCTTCAAAGGAAGACACTACTCCTTGAGGAAAGCAAACCTCTACACGAGGCCTGAGAAGCCTATCCCGCTCCATTTGGCGGCTCACGACTCTGCGGTAGTGGAGCTAGCAGGAAAGTACGCTGATGGTCTGCTCAGTCAATTTGCGTCGCCGGAACACTGCAAGAGTGTTGTGTTCCCTGCTCTCGCGAAAGGCGCGAAGACGGCGGGGCGAGATCCTGATCGGATAGAGAAGGCGATCCACATCATCGTTTCATATCATGAGGACTATGATGCTGCTCTCAGTTCGTGTCACCATTGGGCGGGCGTTACTTTACCTGTATTCTACAAGTATGGTGTTTCTGATCCAAGAGAGATAGAGCTTCACGGGAAGATGGTTGCAAGAGAGGAGCTGGCGAAGAAGTGGGTAATCTCTACAGATCCAGAGGAACATCTGACGAAAATTCGCGAGTATCTGAAAATAGGCTTTACTGATATTCAAGTTCATAATATCAGTCCTGACGAGAGAGGATTCATCAAGGTTTACGGAGAGAAAGTACTGCCTCGTCTGAAAGAAGAGTTCAATGAGTGATTTGAAATCCAATTCCCAGTGAATGTGGAATCAACCTTGGATCTAGTCGATAATCGAGGTACGCATAACTATGCGGACGTTACAGCATGGAAAGGACTGGAAGACGTAAAAGAAGCGAGTTTCGAGAATCGCGATGGTCGTCTGGCGCTCGTTCAGTCATATGAGCAACAAACTAAGATTCCCACTTCGGGTTCGGAATGATCTCGGCCTTCCCGTTTCTTTTCACTATCAAGTATTTGAATCCCTTTTCCTTAATATGCCCGTAAGACCAACCTGCGTCAGTCGTCGTTGTGCCCGTGTAGATTATCTTCTCGCTACCGATGTTCACCACCCGATGGCAAGTATGCGGAGGAATGTAGCATAAGGTCCCTCTTTCCATTGGAGAAAACATCACAGGAACCTTCTCATCTTTATGTTGCAATATTAGTACTCCAAAACCAGTGAAGGTTGTATATATGCCAGGTCTTTCGATAGTGGCGTGAAAATGACCCTTCGTCATGAAGTACTCGTCTCCAACATTGCCCGGGAGCAATTCGGTAACCACGTATGAGAGAGTGTCGAACTCGCATGGAGCATACTTGTACATCATCGCATTGGGGTCCAGCATCCGATAGGCTCTCTCGTCCTGAAAGTATCCTTCCATGTCACCAATCTTTCTAATATTCAATTCAGTCGGGCTGTATACATCTCCGCTTGTGAGTTTGATGTACTCTATGTTCAATCTTCGAACCAGTCTCTTCTGATATGTCTCTTGGAATTTCTCGAGCAATCGATCCGAAACTCTCGCCTCCATTTCTTTAGTAACAAATGAAAAACCGTATTCCTTAGAAGGTACCGCTCTACTTCTCATCAGCCTCTGCCAAGGTTCAACATCTTTGTCCGCCATTCTTCAACACTTTCCGCACGTATACGTCGAGGCGAGAGATTCGGCTTTGCCCTATTCGACATGTTCTCTAAGTAGATCTATATCTTCTCTCATTTCAGGAGTGCATTCTAAGAAATCTCTTACAGATCGTTCAACGTTCCTTGATTGGGTAATGAATCTGCCTACGACAATTATGTCTGCGCCGGAGTTGATTGCATCACGGGCTTCTTTGGGAGTTATTCCGCCAGCAACCGCGACAAGCAGTTTTCTATCTTTGAACGCGTTCTTTATCGCTTGAATCTGTTCCCAACGTGAGCTTCCGCCTCTTTTTTCGACATCTATCCCTCTATGCACGGCCA